>Ga0214917_10002332_pt1 | contig 23286 bp, 16 predicted proteins | sample LL_1208_BB_MetaG_FD_177983 | JGI IMG/M metagenome (GOLD analysis project Ga0214917, IMG submission 177983) | Freshwater microbial communities from Lake Lanier, Atlanta, Georgia, United States - LL_1208_BB | ecosystem: Environmental > Aquatic > Freshwater > Lake | place: USA: Georgia | collected...
GGGCCGTTGCTCAACATCAACGGCGAGATGATCGGCATCAACGTCGCGGTGCGGGCCGGGGCGCAGGGGATCGGCTTCGCGATCCCGATCGACCGGGCGCTCGCGATCGTCACCGAACTGCTCTCGGTGGAGCGGGTGGACCGCACCTGGCACGGCATCGTGGGGAAGGGGGACGGCCAGCGGGGCGTGGTGGTCGAGGCGGTGCACGACGCCAGCCCGGCCGACACGATCGGCGTGCGGGCGGGCGACGTGATCACGCGGATCGGCGACCTGCCGGTGGCGAGCCAGCTCGACCTCGAACGGGCGCTGCTGGGACACAAGGCGGGCGACAGCGTGCCGGTCACGATCCAGCGGGCCGGAGCGGAGGAGCGGCTCGAGCTCGCGCTCGCCGCGGCGCGGTCGCTGGCGCTGTCGGTCGAGGAGCGGTGCTGGCAGGAACTGGGCCTGAGGCTCGAATCGGTGCCGGCGGCGAGGGTGCAGAAGCTGCAGTCGCGGTATCGCGGGGGGCTGCTCGTCCGTGAGGTGCGTGCCGACGGGCCGGCCGCCGACCAGGGGATCCACGCGGGCGACATCCTCGTGGGCCTCCACGTCTGGGAGACGGTGTCGCCCGACAACGTGACCTACGTCCTGGACAAGGCCCGCGAGGACAACCTGGGGCCGATCAAGTTCTACGTGCTCCGGGGCCGCGAGACGCTGTTCGGTCACCTGACCGGCGACACGATCCGGCGGTAGGGCCGGGCGTCGCGCCGCGTCGCGCCGGGAGCCGTGACGTCGGGCGGGATCAGCCTGGCGGAGCGTCCCCTTCGGCCCGCGGGGGATCGTCGAGGAACTTCGTGAAGTTGAACTCCCCTTCCGGGCCGCCGAAGCCGAAGTCGAATTTCTCCTCCGACTCCATCGCGGGAGCCGCCTGCGGTCGGGCCGCCGTGGGCTGATAGCCCGGCGTGGGCCGTTCGCCCGGCGCGGGCCGTTCACCCGGTGTGCCCTGCGGCCGTTCGCGGAGTCGGGCCGAGATGCCGGCGAGCCACTCGGCGCCGGGGAACGCGTAGGGGCGGAACTTCTCGAAGGTGCCCGTCTCCTCGTGGATGAACAGCGCCCGCTGGGGCCCGAGTTTGCTGGCGAGCGGATTGTCGATGAGCTGGCTGGAGTCGGAGCCGCTCATCTGGAACAGGACCCGGAGCTCGAACTCCTTGAGGGCCCCACGCTCGAACGTGCGCATCAGATTGGTGAGCGAATCGCACCACAGGATCGTGTGGACGCCGACGGTCGGCCCGTCCTTGAGCACGTCGAGGAAGTGCTGTGCCGGCCCGACCTTCTTGTCCGCCCCGAAGGAGAAGCCGAACCCGTCGTCCGCCTTGCGGAGTTCGCGGAACCGCGCGAGGTCGCGGACGACGACGAACACCGCCTCGCCGTCGAGCACCTGGTCGTCGACGCGGCGACGCACCTCGGCCGCGAGCCGCTCCATGGCGTCGGCGACCCCCAGCCGACCGACGACCTCCATCTCGTGGGGCAGGCTGGCGGCGAGCGGCGCGAGGAGGAGTTCCGGCTTCTCCTCGGCGATCGCGGGCTCGAACAGCACGAACCGTGCCGGACGGCCGGTGGCGCCTCCCGGAAACGGGTCGTGGCCGGCGGCCAGGCTGACGACCGACATCGCCAGGAGTGCCGCGCCGAGATCCTCCCGCTGGCCCACGATGAGCATGTTGGCCCCGCCCTGGCGGCGGAACGTCGCCGTGGTGGGGTCCTTGATCGCGATCGCGTCGCCGAGCCAGGCGAGCGAGGCGGTGGGCTCACGGCCATGGACGGTGCTCGACGCCAGCATCTCCCGCAGCAGCGGGTTGCCGGCCGGATCGGCCGCCTCGTTGCCGTCGAACACCATGCGCGGCAGCGGCGGGATGTCGGTGCGGCGGTCGGCGAGGGCCCGCAGGGCGCCGAGATACCGCTCCCGCCGCTCGTCGTTGAGGAACACGACCTGGAACGGGTTGTTGCCGGCCACCATGCCGTTGGCGTCGTTGTAGATCGCCTCGCCGGGGCGGGTGAGGAGGCGGGCGGCGGTGTTGTCTTCGGAGAGGATGAGGCTGGAGTCGGCCTCGTTGCACTGCAGCGCGATCCGCACCGCCATCTGACCCATGGTGGCCCGCGGCAGGCTGTAGGAGCCGCCGAGCGTCTGGGAGCCGAGGATCACGTGCATGCCGAAGGCACGGCCCTGGCGCACGAGCCGGTCGAGGATCAGCGCCGCCTCCTGGGCCAGCTTGTCGTCCTCGACGAAGATCTCCTGGAACTCGTCGATCAGGAGCAGGATCCGGGGCATCGGATCGGGGTGGCCGGTGCCGCGGAAGCCGGCGACGTCCTGGACCGCCAGGTCGCGGAACAGGTCGCCGCGCCGCTTGAGCTCGCGGTCGAGCTGCTCCAGGACCGAGAGGCCGAACTCACGCTCGCTCTCGATGGCGATCACGCGGGCATGCGGCAGCTTGTAGTGGTCGTAGAGCTTGAACTCGACGCCCTTCTTGAAGTCGATGAGATAGAACTGCAGCTCGTTGGGGCTGTACTGCAGCGCCAGGCTCGTGATCATCGCGTGCATCAGCGTCGATTTGCCGGAGCCCGTCTTGCCGGCGATGAGCACGTGCTGGCTGGTTCCCTTGCCGAGCTTGAGGTACTGCAACTTCTTCGCGCCCGCGGGGCCGAGCGGCGCGAGCACCTCCCCGGCCGTGCTGCCGCGCCACCAGTCCTCCTCCTTCGGCGCGACGCGGTCGAACGGCACCTCCACCCGCTTCGCGGCCTTGGCGGCCTTCCCCACCCGCTGGATGATCCGCGTGAACATCTCGTCCGACGGCGCCTGCTCGACGGTCAACGGCCACTTGGAAAACTCGGGATCGTTCCAGGTGAACACGCCGTTCTTCAGCACGAGCGTCGTGGAGTGCTTCTCCACCTCGGCCAGGCTGAAGTCGGCCGGCATGGGGGCCTTGGTGTCCACCGAGAGCACGAGGTACACGCCGCAGCGGGCCCCGCTGGCGGCGATGCTCGCCAGCCGGCGGGCGCTGGTCTCGGTGAAGTTGGCCGGGAAGTTGGCGACGACCACGAACCGGTAGGGTTCGGGCACCTCGGCCATGGCGTTGTAGGCGCCGATCGATTCGTACTCGTTGCGGAGGTATTTCTGGATCACCACCTCCATCTGCTCCGTGACGTCGGCCAGCCGCTGCTCGATCTGCTGCGGCTCGGTCCAGATCCTGCTCGTGACGAGCAGTTCGTCGTGGTCGGCGAGGTGCATGAAGCCCGCGAACGGCTCGCCCAGGCCGAGCGGGTCGATGATCGTGAACCGGCTCTGGCCCGGCGGGATGCCCGACGCGATCCGGAGCATCACGGCCTGCATCATCGCGGAGGCCGTCTGCTGCTGATCGGCGGTGGTCCTGATGACCAGCGAGGCACCCGTGGGGAAGGGGACGATGGCCGGCTGGGACCAGGCGATCGGCCCGAAGGCGTTGAGTTCCGGGGTGGCCGACACGCCGCCGGGGACCCGCTCCAGCGTGAGCGCCTGCGTGCCGAACCGCAGCCCCGGAGGCGCGGCCACCGGGAGCGGATGCTGTTCGTCCGCCAGCAGGGACCAGTCGGGGAACGCCGCCGCATCGATGGCGTCGGCCGCCGCCACGATCGCTCCCGTCTCCGTCCGCACGGCCCTCCAGCGGGACGTCATCTCCTCCCAGCGTGCGGCCCGCCGGGCGTCGATCGCCGCCAGCCGCTCGTCGCGGGCCTGCTCGAGCTTCCGCACCTCCTCGTCGCGCGACCGCTCCAGCGCCTCGAGGCGGGGTGGATACTTCTGGTCGGCCGCCTCCCGGGCGGCCGCGCGCTTGGCCTCGATGGCGGCGGCCGTGGACCGGTACTTCGCCTCCAGATCCGCCGCCTGCCGATCCCGCTTCTCCGTGATTTCCGCGAGCCGGCGGTCGAGTTCGGCCTGCCGCTCCGCGGTCTTGCGGGCGTGATCCTCCTCGATGCTGCGGGTCTGCTCGTCGCGCCGACGCCTGACGAACTCGCCGGCGGCCGGCAGCCTGGCGCGCACCTCGGCGACGAGCCGCTCGATTTCACCGCGCCTGGCGAGCGCCTGGTCGGCCGCGCGACGCCGCATCCGCACCACCGCCAGTCCGCCACCCACGCCGACGGCCAGCGTCGCCACGACGCCGCCCGCCACGGCCGCCAGGGCCGGGGCGAGCAGATCCGCGGGCACCCCGAAAAAGCCACCGGCCGCGCCGCCCGCGCCGGCGAGCAGTGCCGCGATCACGACCGCGGCGATCGTGCCGCCGGCGAACGCCGTGCGGGCCGCCTTCAGTCCCGCGAGTTCCTTGACCTGCTCCACCGCCGACGTGCGCAGCCGCTCCACGGCGGCGAGCACGTCGGGCTCGGCATCGGCTGCGGCGGACGCCGGAGCCTCCGACGCGGCCTGGTCGGGGGGCGGGGCGACGATCCGCCAGCCGGCGAGCGTGGCCGCCGCCTTCGCCTGGAGTTCGTCGAGCTGCGTCGCCATGCGGCCGAGGTCCGCCTCCGCCTTCTGGCACACCTTCCCGGGCACGGCCCGCCGGTCGAGGAACACCTGCTTGAACGACGACTCGTCGAACTCATGTTCGTCGCGCAGGGCGTGATCCTGCGACTTCCACGTGCGCTGGATCGTGGTCGCGTAGTTCCGCTGCTGCTCGTCGAGCTTCTTCCGCTCGCCGGCCGCGGTGGCGGCGATCTTCTGCAGCACGACCTGGTAGGCCTCCTGGGTCGCCTTGATCTCCGCGGCGTGGCGGGCGAGGGTCGCCTCCAGCTTGGCCTTGGCGTCCACGACGGCCGCGTTGCGGTCGTGCTCGTGCTCCCGCGCGATCTCGCTCTCCAGCCGCGAGCGGACCGCCGCCTCCTGGCGGAGCCGCTCGATCTGCGCCCGCAGCAGGTCGCGGTCGTACTCCGTCGGCGGCGGCGGCGCGGCACGGTCCGGCTCCTCCGCGGGGAGGACGGTCGCGACGCTGGGGCTGGGGGATGCCATGGGGAAAAGCGGCCTTGCTGACGGCTCGCGGCTAGTCGGTGGTGTCACTCACGTCGCGCGCGGCCCGCGCGAGCACCTCGGCGAGTCGGCCGACGGCTTCGAGCGTCTGCTTCACGTCGGGCATCAGGGGTTCGATGTGCTCCTTGTGAAACGCCTTGCTCGTGGCGTCGTTCCAGGTCTCCGTGGCGGCCTCCCACTTGAGATCGAGCTGCTTGAGCGCGAGCGCCATCTTTGCGGCCCCGCTGGAGAGGTCGAAGTGCTTCACGGGGCATCTCCGGACGGCTCGCCCGGCACCACGGCATCCGGCTGCGCGGAGCCGTGCGCGACCGGCGCCGCGTCGTCGGCCTGCCGCGTGACCGCCGGGCCGGCCGCCTCGGGCCGCGGTGACGACATCTGGCCGTACGCCTCCAGGGACCGCAGCATCCGTTCGAGCCGGGCGATGGCCTTGGGACAGTCCACGTCGACCACGTCGCGGAAATGGACCAGCCGCACGCACGTCTCGCGAAACTGCTGCAGCACGACGGGCGTCCAGCGGCGGACCGCCTCTGCCTTGCGCTCGGCGTTGGCCAACTTGGCCCGCGCCTTCTCCAGGGCCTTCTTTTCCTCGGCGCAGGCCGGCTGGTTGTCGCCCACCTTCTTGAAGGTCCGGCACCGCTCGAGGTCCTTGATGGCGTCGTTGACGAGGTCGCTGCACCGCCGCAACTCCGCCTTCCAGTAGGCGGCCCGGTCCACCGTGATGTAGTCCACCGCCTTGCGGCCCTCGAGTTCGACCTCGTCGAGACCGCCGCCCGTCTCGTGCGCATAGGCGGCGAGCGCCGCCTTCACGAAGGCGAGGGTGTCGAGCGACTTGACGTCGGCCTGCGTGGACATGGCGTGCGGGGAGGAGGACGGGGTCAGCGCTGATCCTGGTATTCCTCCACCCGTTCCGCCTTGCGGATCAGGTAGGGGACGTATTCGCCGGTGGACTCGACGAACCGGCCGAACGTATTGAGCTGCTGGGCGAACTCCTCCTCGAACTTCTTGTGCTCCGCGTCCCGCCAGGTGGCGCCCAGGGCGGCCAGTTGCCGCTGGACGTTCTGCATCTGCGTCATGACCTCGTTGCTGAAGTGCCGCAGACGCTGCGCGAACCGCCGCAGTTCCTGCGGATCGACGATAGCCTGTCCCATGGTTGCCTCTCCCGGGGCGCCGGCGGCGCGTGGATTCGCTCGGGAAGCCGTCCCGAAGCCGTGTCCTGCAATCTTATCGTGGGCGGTCGCCGAATGGACAGCCGCCGTCGCCGCATCGCCGCTGGGAATGCCTCCGGGGGCCGCATAGACTCCGGCGAACGGCCGATTTCCGTCCATCATCCCGCTCGAGGAGAATCCGCATGCAGCCCCCCGGTTCCGGTCCCCACGGCCCTGGCACGTCGGCGGACGAGGTCTCCCTGGTGCCGGCCAAGGGCTGGCACGTGACCCACTCGTTCTACGCGTTCGACCGGTCGCGGCTGGCGGCGCTCGACGTCGCGACCCGCGCCGAGGGGGTCCGGCAGTTCGCGGCGGCGCTCGATCCGGCCGCGCCGGGGGCGCCGGTGCGGCTGCAGTCCTGGATCGTCCCGGGCCACAAGGCCGACTTCGGCGTGGTGGCGATGGACACCGCACCGCTCGCGGTGGACGACGTGCATCAGCGGCTGCTCGCCGGGCCGCTGGGCCCGGCCATCGTGCCGACGTATTCGTTCGTCGGGCTCACGGAGGTGAGCGAGTACGTGCCGACGGTCGAGCAGTACGCGAAGCGGCTCGTCGAGGAGGGGGAGGTGGCCGACAGCCCGTCGTACAAGGCGAAGGTGCAGGGCTACGCCGCCCGCGAGGACGCGATGCGGCGGGCACGGATCGAGCCCGACCTGCCGCCGTGGCCCAACGCCTGCTTCTATCCGATGAACAAGAAGCGCGAGGTGGGGGAAAACTGGTTCGCGCTGCCGTTCGAGGAGCGGAGCCGGCTGATGGCCGAGCATGGCCGCACGGGCATGTCGTTCGGCGGCCGCGTCACGCAATTGATCACGGTCAGCGTCGGCCTCGACGACTGGGAGTGGGGCGTGACCCTGTGGGCCCGCCGCCCCGACTTCCTCAAGGACATCGTCTACAAGATGCGGTTCGACGAGGCGAGCGCCCGCTACGCCGAGTTCGGTCCCTTCTACACCGGCTACGTGGCGACCCCCGAGCAGATTCTCGCGCACTGCCGCGTCGCGGGCTGACGTCGCGGCTACCGGGACGACAGGACGAGTTCCACCGTCGTCCCGGGCGGCGGCACGCGGCCCTCGAAGGCCTCGAACAGCAGCGCCTCGTTCGACTGCGAACTCTCCACCGGCAGGTCGAGGGTCGCCGTGGGGAAGTTGGAGACGCAGACGAGGTCGCCGCCGTCGGCCTGGTAGTACTCGCGGCCGTCCTCCGGGTCGGTCCAGAAGCTGCTGCCCGCGAACACCCAGTCGGTGTCGAGCGTCTGGTTGGTGCGGACGTTGCGGATCCAGTCGCGGGCGTCGGCGGTGTGGCCGGCGCCGTCGTCCCCGGTCCAGCGGACCTGGATCGAGATCCGCGGCCCCGACGCGGCGACATACTCCGGATCGAACGACACCGGCTTGCCGGGCTGGAGACCGGTCGCCAGCAGGGCGGCGTGCACGGCGCGGGCCGAGGCGAGCGTGGCCACGATCGATTCGTGCTCCTTCGTGCCCGCGGGGCAGGCGAAAAACTCGATCGGGCCCGTCGCGAGCGCGATCCGGCCGCCCACGATCACTTCCTTGCGCGCCGGATCGATCCACACCTCTTCCCGCGGAGCCAGCCGCTTGAGGTCGGGATGCCTGTCGGCCGGCAGGGTGGGCGACTGGGCGCGGGCAAGCGCGGCGGCGAGCGCCACGAGCATGAGCATCCTCGCGGCCGGCAGCGACCGCCCGCGGGAGCCCGGAGGCGAGGCGAGGTATGGAAAACGCATGGATGCCGGACCGTGGATGGGGACAACCGCCTCCGCTACGATATCGCCCCGCGGGCATTCCGGCGAGCGATCTGCGCCGGCTCGCCAGTCACACGAGGATGGACTCCGCATGCCCGCGACGAAAAAAGACGCGTCACGCTCCGATCGAGGCCCCGGTCGCCGCCCCGCGCAGGCGGACACCTCGTCCGGCTCGCCGCGGCAGCGGACGCCGCCGGTGGCCGCGACGCAGCCGCGGCGAGTCAAGGCGAGGGAGGCGGCCTCGCGGGTGCGCGGGCTGGCCGACGTCAGTGACTCGCTCGATGGCCGGAGGCGGCTGCGGCGGCTCGCGCGGCTCGTCGCCAAGGGATCTCGGGAGGTGCGCGGGATCGCCTTCATCGAGGGCCTGCTCGGGGAATGCCTCGACGAGGCGGAGCACGAGGCCGCGACGCGGGAACGGTGGCGCACGTGCGAGGCCGTCGCCTGGGGGCTCGCGTGGCTGGCCCGCACCCGGCGTGCAGGCGGCTCGGCCGGTGGACTCCTCGAGCGGCTCGTCAAGCATGCCCGGACGGCGACGCAGCAGCTGCGTGACGGCGATACCGCGTCGGCGGCGTTCGTCGTCGCCCTGGCGCGGCTGTTCAACGACATCGAGGCCTGCCGCTGCCTGGAGCGTGACGCGAACGCCGCGCTCGTCGAGGAACTCGGCAGGTTGGTGTTCACGGACGGCGCGGTCCACGTCGCGGGAGACCCGGCCGGATCGGCGGCCATCGTGGAGCGGGTCGAGCGATGGTCGGCGGTCCGCGAGGTCGCGACCGCGATCGGCGGGCCCTGCCCGTGGGATGATGAGACCGACGACCGCTGGCGTCGCGCGACGGTCACGGCCCTGCGGCTGCTCGGCGGGCAGGGAAGGCCGCTCACCGGCGCCGGGCGGCTGCCCGCCTGCTGCTCGCAGCGGCTGCTCGACGCCGCGACGGCGGCACGCGGCCGGGCCGGCCGCACGGCCACCCTCGTCCGCGATCCGCGGCGGCGGATCGAGCCGGCCGCGGCGAAACGGCTGCTCCCGCGCGACTTTCATTCGGCCGACGCCGCGTCGTCGATCATCCGCACCGGCTGGCACCGCGATGCGGTGCGGGTGCTCCTCGATCACCGCTCCACGGTGCCGCGGCTCGAGATCGCCACGCACGACCGGCTGCTCGTCGACGGGCCCTGGGCATGGCGGGTCTCGATCAACGGGCGGCCGCTCGAGGCCGAGGGCCCCTGGTCGGTCACGGGGTTCGAGTCGGACCGCAAGGCGACGTTCCTCGAAATCGCCGCGCCGCTCGCCGGGGGGCTGCAGATCGCCCGTCAGGTCGTGGTGCTCGTCCGCGATGCCGTCGTGCTCCTGGCCGACGCGATCACGGCGGCCACGCCGCCCGCGGGAGAAGTGCTGGCATGCGAATCGGGACTCTCCCTCGGCCACGGCCTCGAGGTGGAGCCGGCGGAGGAGACTCGGGACGTGGTGGCGTACGACACCTCGATGCGCATGATGGCGTTGCCGCTCGCGCTGCCCGAGTGGTCCGCCGCGCCGGCCCCCGGATCGCTCGCCGCGTCGGCGGGATCACTGCTGCTCCGTCAGGAATCGTCGGGCGGGCGGCTGTACGCGCCGCTGTGGCTCGACTGCCACCCCGCCCGCATCGGTCGGCCGCTCACCTGGCGGCAGCTCTCCGTCGCCGACACCCGCCGCAACCTTCCCAGGCACCAGGCCGCGGCCTTCCGCGTGCAGGCCGGGCTCGAGCAGTGGCTGCTCTATCGGACGCTCGACGCGGCCCGCAACCGCACCGTGCTGGGATGCAACCTGTCGTGCGAGTTCCTCGTCGGCAGGGTGCGGGAGGACGGCGTGGTGTCGCGAACGCTCGAAATCGAGTAGCCGCGGCGGCCGCCGCGACGGAGATCCCGTGGACGACGTGCCCCAGCGGCTGCGCGAGAATCTCGCCACGGTCCGCGGCCGGATCGAGGAGGCGTGCCGCCGTGCCGGCCGGCACGCCGGGGAGGTCCGGCTCGTCGGCGTGACGAAGTATGTGTCGGCCGATCTGGCGGCCGCCCTGGTCGCGGCCGGCTGCGAGGATCTCGCCGAGAGCCGACCGCAGTCCCTGTGGACGAAGGCGGAGTCGCTCGCCGGCCTGACGCCGCCGCCCCGCTGGCATCTCGTCGGCCACCTGCAGCGCAACAAGGTGCGGCGGACGATCGGTCTCGTGACGCTGCTCCACTCGCTCGACAGCCTGCGTCTCGCCGAGGCGATCGACGCGGAGGCGGCGGTCCAGCGAAGGCTGTGCGACGGGGGGAAGCCGTGCGACGTGCTCGTGGAGGTCAACCTGGCCGGGGACCCCGGCCGCACCGGCGTCGCGGAACCCGAGGTGGAGCCGCTGCTCGTCGCCGTCGGTGCACTGCCGCACATCCGCGTCCGCGGCCTGATGGGCATGGCGAGCGTGCCGGAGGGACCGGAGGCGGGGGCCACGGCCCGCCGTCAGTTCGCGCGGCTGCGGAACCTGCGAGACAGGCTGCGCGAGCGGCTCGGCGGCGACACGCCCGGCGAACTTTCGATGGGCATGAGCGACGACTTCGAGGAGGCGATCCTCGAGGGGGCGACGCTCGTCCGCGTCGGCAGCCTGCTGTGGGAAGGCCTGACGGCGTCCTGACCGGGGCGTCCGCGCCGGCCGCTACTCGTCGAAGCGGACCTCGAGGATCTCGAACTTCATGGTGCCGGCGGGGACGTCGATCGACACCTTCTCCCCCACCTTGCGGCCGAGGAGCCCCTGGGCCAACGGGCTGGCGACGTTGATCTTGCCGGCGTCGTAGTCCTCCTCGCCCGCGCCGACGAGCACGAAGACCTCCTCGTCGCCGAACTTCAGGTCCTTGACCACGATCGTGGCTCCGAACACGACCTCGCCGGTCGCCTCCTTGGGCCGCTCCACGATCACGGCCCGGGCGAGTTTGTCGGCGAGCAGGTTGATCTTCGCCTGCATCATGCCCTGGCTCTCGCGGGCCCCGTGGTACTCCGCGTTCTCGCTCAGGTCCCCCTCGCTGCGGGCCGCCGCCACGCGCTGCGCGAGCTTGGGCATCTCGACGGTGTTGAGCTGGTCGATCTCGGCCTTGAGCTTGTCGTAGCCGGCACGGGTCATCGGGATACGGTCGGACATGGTCTCGCTTCTTCTAGCGTGCTTCTTTTATGAGGATGTCAGGTAGAGGAGGCAGCCGCAGCCACGGCAGGGGACGACCTTGCCCATCGACAGCTCGGCGAGCATGTTGCCGGTGAGCTGCTGGAAGCATCCGCCGCAGCTGGTGCCCTCGACGGCGGCCATGCCGTCGGCCCCCTTGCTCTTCACGATCCGGTGGTAGACGTCGCGCGAGTCGGCAGGCAGCTCGCGCTCGGCGGCGTCGAGGTCGCCCCGAATCCGTGCGACCTCGGCCTCCAGACGCGACGTCTCCCCCTCCACCTTGGCCTTGGTCTCGGCCAGCGACGCCTTCGAGGTGGCGATCTCCGCCTCGGCCGGGGCCAGGTGCGTCTTCACCGCGTCGAGCCGCTCGAGGCCCTCGAGGATCTCGTCTTCGAGGACTTTCGTCGCCATCTTGTCGGCGGCGATCTGGTCGCGGAGGGTCTGGTACTCACGGTTCGTCTTGCAGGCGTTGAGCTTGCCCTCGAGGTCGAGAATCTTCGACTCGGCCGACCGCAGCTGGAGCTGTTTCTGATCGACGGCCATCTTCGCCTTCTTGATCTCGTCGAGGGCCGCCGCGTGGGCCGCCTCGGCCGCCGCGAGTTGCTTCGTGCGGGCGGCGACCTGCCGCGGACCGGCGGCCAGTTGGTCGCTCAGATCGGCCAACTGGCGGTGCAGCCGGTGCAGCGTGCGGACGGCGTCGGCGGAAACGGCGAGGGCCATGCGAGTTCCTGCGGGGGACCGGGCGGTCCGCCCGGAGGAACCCGGAGTTTAGCAGATCGACGACCGTCTGCCCGGGCGTCGCCGGGGCGAGTCGAGGCAGCCGCCCCGACTCGCCCCGGGGGCCCGGGGGCGTGCGTGTCAGGCGTCCGCGCCGGAGAGGAACGATTCCAGCTGCCTGGAGCGGACCGGGTGCTGGAGCTTCTTCACCGCCTTGGCCTCGATCTGCCGCACCCGCTCGCGGGTGACCCGGAAGATCCGCCCCACCTCCTCGAGCGTGTAGGTGTAGCCGTCGGTGAGGCCGTAGCGAAGCCGGATGATCTCCCGCTCACGGTAGGTGAGCGTCTTGAGGAGCGATTCGATCCGATCCTTCAGCAGGGCCGTGGTCGTGGCCTGCGTCGGACGCTCGGCACCGTGGTCCTCGACGAACTCGCTGAAGCTCGCATCCTCGCTCTCGCCGATGGGGCGGTCGAGGCTCATCGGCTGCCGTCCCATGTCGAGCACGCGCCGCGCCTCCTCGAGCCCCACGTCGGCGGCCTGCGCGATCTCCTCCACCGTCGGCTCGCGGCCGAACTCGTGCAGCAGCTTCTTCGAGACGGTGCGCAGCTTGGAGAGCACGTCGATCATGTGGACCGGAATGCGGATCGTCCGCGACTGGTCGGCGATCGCGCGGGTGATGGCCTGCCGGATCCACCATGTGGCGTAGGTCGAGAACTTGAACCCGCGGCGGTACTCGTACTTGTCCACCGCGCGCATCAGCCCGGTGTTGCCCTCCTGGATGAGATCCAGGAACGACAGACCGCGGTTGCGGTACTTCTTGGCGATCGAGACGACGAGCCGGAGGTTGGCGGCCGAGAGATTGCGCTTCGCGGCTTCGTACTCTTCCTGCAACTTGTCGAGCATTCCGACCCGCTTCCGCAGCGAGCGCGGGCTCTCGAGCGTGGTCAGCATCAGGTCGCGGAGCTCCTTCCGCATGTCGGCACGGTCGTCGCGCGACCCCTCGCCCTGGGCCAGGATGCGCAGGTCCTGCTGCAGCCGGTCCATCCGCGACGACATGCCGCGCAGCAGCTTCATCAGCGGCTGCACGCGCCGCGTCCGCAGCGACAACTCCTCGACGAGCGTCAGCGCCTTCGCCCGGGCCCGGCGAAACCTGACGCGGGCGGCCCGCGCATCGGCCGCGGAAGTGCGGCGGCTGATCAGCAGGCGGAAGTCGGCCTTGCTCCTGCCGATCAGGTGATCGAGCGTCGCGAGATTGTGCGGCATCCGCGCGAGGATCTGCTCCTTGGTGAGTCGCTCCGTCAGCGACACCTTGATCGTGCGGTCGAAGGGCAGGGCCCCCTCGTGGACGCGCCTCAGCGTGTCCACGGTGGCCCGCATCGAGTAGGAGCAGCCGAGGATCGCCCGGCGGAAACGCTTCCGCGTGACCTCGATCCGCTTGGCGAGCGAGATCTCCTCCTGCCGGGTGAGGAGGGGGATTTCGGCCATCTGCGCCAGGTACATCCGGATCGGATCGTTGGCCGCGTTGGATGGCGCCGTCGTGGTCGGCTCGTCGCGTCGGGGCTTGGCGGGAGCGGCCTGCGCCGCCGGGGCGCCGATCTCGCGCGGCGCGGGAGGGGCGTCCACGAGGTCGATGCCCCGGTCCTCGAGGGCCACCAGCAGCGCGTCGATCTTCTCGGGATCGACGGCCTCGTCGGGCAGGAACGCGTTGACCTGGTCGAAGGTCAGATACCCCTGCGACAAGCCGGTGGCGATGAGGGTCGCGAGTTCATGGTCTCCGTGCGAGCCCTCGATCGTGCGCTTCGGCTGCCGGGCCACGGCGGTCCGGGGTTGGGTGGCGGTCCTGTGCATGCTCATCAAGTGTCTCCTTCACCATCGTACCGTCACTCGCGCACCGCCCCCCGATCCGCCGGGTGAAGCCACGGCCGATCGATTGCAGCGACGAGGCGGGCACCCTCACCCATCCTTGGGTTCGGACATGCCCTGGGCGGCCCGTCGCTGGGCGACGAGCCGTTCCAACAAAACCGCCTCCGAGCCGGGATCCAGCCGGGAGGATTTCAAGGCGAGGATGCTCGCGTGCGCCTGCCGCTGGGCGGAGCGGCGTCGCAGGGCATCCTCCAAATGCTGCAGGCGGTCCGCCGGATCGACCGGCCCGCGGGCCGCGGTCGAATCGTCCACGGCAACGAGCAGGCTCTGCAGCTCGGGATCGGTGATGGCGAGCAACAGGCCCGCCAGAGCGACCGGGCGACCGGCCGCCTCGAGCCGACGCGCCGCCTCGAGCACGGCCCGCCCCTCGGCGGTCTCGAGGTCGTCGGGCGGCACCTCGCGCACGATCAGCCCGGCGGCCTCCGGGACGCAGACGAGAACCTCGATCACCTCGCGATCCCAGGCCGGCAGCCGCGTCGCCGGCGCCGGGAGCGGCGCGGGCTCAGCGGAGCCGCGTGCGGTCGCCTGACGACTCGACCGCAGGTCGAGGAGCCGACCCCGCAACGCCTCGCGCGAGAGGCCGAACCGCCGCGACAGACGGCCGAGCACCTGGTCTTCCCGCAACTGCCGCTGCGACGGGCTCAACGGCGACCGGTCGGAGACACTGGCCAGCGGCTTGAGGACGCTTTCGACCGCGGCGAGCACCGCATCGTCGCCGTCGCGGCCCGCGAGCCGGGCAACGGCCTCGTCCATGCGATACTCCAGCGGGTCGATCGCCGCGGAGAGCAGGCTTTCGAAGGCGTCGCGGCCTTCCGCGAGAATGAAGTCGCACGGGTCGATGCCCGACGGGAGTCGCGCGATCCGCACGTCGATCGGCTCGGCCAGGATGACGTCGAGGATCTCGTCCGCGCGGCGGCGTCCGGCATCGTCGCCGTCGAGCACGAGCACGATCGTGTCGGCGTAGCGCCGCAGCAGTTTGGCATGGCGTTCACCGAGGGCCGTGCCGAGCACGGCGACCACATCGCCGATTCCGGCCTGCCGGGCCGCCAGGCAATCGGTGTATCCCTCCACGACGACGGCCCGCCGCGACTTCGCCATCGTGTCGCGGGCGGTGTCGAGGCCGTACAGCATCGAGCTCTTGGAAAACAGCGGCGTCTCGGGCGAATTGATGTACTTGGCGGCATCGGGCGCGGCTCCGGGGAGGACGCGGCCACCGAAGGCAACGCATCGGCCCAGCGGATCCCGGATCGGAAAAATCACGCGGTCGCGGAATCGGTCGTAGTGCCCCGAGCGGTCCTGCCGCTCCACTGCCAGGCCGGCCCGGACCAGATGGGCGGTCGCGATGCCCGCAGCGGAACCCTGCTTGAGCAGCCAATCCCACGCGGGAGGCGCGAATCCGAGCTGGAAGCGGCGGATCGTCTCGGGAAGCAGGCCGCGGGCGGCCAGATACTCGCGGGCCGCGCGGGCCTCCGGGCCGCGGTCGAGCAGGCCTGCGAATCGCTCCGCCGCCCAACCGAGCGCGGCGAGCAACGCCGTGCGGTCGTCCGCGGGCAAGCCCCTGCTTTTCGTGACCTGGATGCCGGCGCGGTCGGCCAGTTGCTCGAGCGCCTCGCGAAACTCGAGCTTCTCCATCCGCATCAGGAAGGTGAACACGTCGCCGCCGATGTTGCAGACCCAGCAGCGGAACGTCTGTCGCTCGGGATTCACCTGGAAGCTGGGCCGCGAGTCCTCGTGCCACGGGCACAGACCGCTGAGCCCGCGGCCGGCGCGGCGAAGCGAGATGTAGGAGCCGACGAGATCGACGATGTCGGTGGCTTCGCGCACCCGTTCCCGGAGGTCGTCGTGCAACGGCGACGCAGCGGAGGGCGACGAAGAGACCGGCGAAGATGCCACTCGCGAACTCCCGAACCCGAGCCGTGGACAAGACGCCGTCGGAATGTAGGTGTCGAGGAAAAACGGGTCAATCTCAGGCTGACGCTGCGCAGATTGCCCAGATTGCGGACGTCTCGTCCACCGGCATGCCCGTCGGTGCGGAGGTCGCCGCGACCGGCTACGACAGCAACCGCTGCACGCTTTCGAGCAGGCGATCCATCGCAAAGGGCTTGCGGATGTAGTCGTCCACGCCGAGCATCTCGGCGTACGCCTTGTGCCGGCTGCCCTCGTTGGCGGTGATCATGATCACGCGGAGGGGCACCGGGCGACTGCGTCGCAGTCGCTCGAGAACGAGAAACCCGCTGCGCTTGGGCATCATCATGTCGAGGACGACGAGGTCGGGGTTTTCCTGCTCGGCCAGCACGAGCCCCTGGTTTCCGTCGCGAGCGACCAGGATCTCGTAGCCCTTCGACTCGAGCACGGTCTTCATCGACTCCACGATCTCGACGTCGTCGTCCACGAGCAAGACCCGCTTTCCGCCGGCCGCCTTGCCCGTCTGGCGAGCGGTCGTCGCCACCACCGCTTCCGCAGGCTGTTCCGTAGCGTCCTGGGATTCCGCGGGCTTGGAGACCTTCCTGGTGCGTTTCTGGGCGGGCATGCGATCGTCCGGAGGGAAACTTGGCGGGGGCGGTCGAGCGGATTGCACCGGTCGCCGCCGTCAAAAGCGTATCAAGACGACAGCCTGCGTGGCAAACCGCCGCGCACAGCGGCACGGAGACCGGCGCCGCTCAAGATTCGGCCGTTCGCGGCTCGTCGGTCCGGTCGGAGAGAAAGAACGCCGCCCCCGCCAGCCCGAGCGCCGCCCCGAAACAGACATCGCTCGGGAAGTGTGCCGCGCTGGCCACCCGTTGCAGGGCGGCGCTCGCGGCGAACAGGAGAAACAGCCAGCGGCCGTGCGGATACCGCCAGGCGAGCGCGGCCAGCAGCCCGCAGGCGACGGCTGCATGGCCCGACGGGAAGCTGCGGGCGTCGGAGTGGCTGCCCGTCGCGGGGACGATGCCGAACGTGGCCAGGGCGGAGGCCTGCGCGGCCACGTCGATCGCCCGGGGGCGGGCTCGCCCCACCAGGAGCTTGACGAGATCCACCATCAGTCCGCCGCAGGCCGTGGCTCCGATCATCCGCGCCATCGATTCCTGGGCGAGCGTCGGCTGAAACGACGGCCAGCGAACCGCCGGCCAGCGCAGCGACGGAAACGCAAGGCCCCGATCCAGCACCAACGCGGTCACAAGCAGCGCGGCGGCGCCCATCGAGTGGGCGAAGACCTCCGAGAAGTTCATGAACCGCTGCAGTTCTTTCGGCACTCTCCCAGCCTTGCACCAGGCCGCCACCGGCAGGTCGATCGCCAGCGCCACCGCCCCGAGGCAGGCGAGCATGACAGCGGCGGTCACGAGCGACCGCCGGGGCCAGATGGTGGCGGCGGGAGTCACGTCCGCAGGCCGCGTGGCCTCGAACGGCTCGTATGCAGGACGTGTCGTCACGGTCATGCGGGCATCCTTGCACAGGGGCCGCCACGCCGTCGAGATGGATTCCACGCGGTAGCAGCGGAGCCGAGCGTCCTTTCAGGTCCACAGGCTGCGGTCGAGCACTCTGTAGTTGATGGCTTCGCTCACGTGCGCGCAGCTGAGCGTGTCCGCCGCGTCGAGGTCGGCGACCGTCCGGGCGACGCGAAGCACCTTGTCGTGGGCTCGGGCCGACAGCCCGAGATCGGCCACGGCCGCGCGGAGCAGGTCCACCGCGGCAGCGTCGAGCGGGCAGAACTCGCGGATCTGCCGGCTCGTCATCCGGGCGTTGGACCTCGTCGGCAGCCCCTCGAACCGCCGGGCCTGGCGAATCCGTGCCGCCAGCACCGCCTCGCGCATCTGGCCGCTCGACGTGCCGGCCCGCGACGCCGACAACTCCCGAAAAGGCACGGCCGGAACCTCGAGGTGGATGTCGATCCGGTCGAGCAGCGGCCCCGACACCTTGCCCATGTATTTTTCCACTTGCGGCGCGGTGCACTGGCACTGGCGGCGCGGGTCGCCGCGGTAGCCGCACGGACAGGGGTTGAACGCGGCCACGAGCATGAAGTCGGCGGGAAACCGCGTGGTCGTCCGCGCCCGACTGATCGTCACCGTGCCATCCTCGAGCGGCTGCCGCAGCACCTCCAGCGTGCGGCGGTTGAACTCGGGGAGTTCGTCGAGGAACAGCACGCCGTTGTGGGCGAGGCTGATCTCGCCCGGCATGGGGATCGAACGTCCGCCCACGAGTCCGGCCTCGGAGATCGTGTGGTGCGGGGCGCGGAACGGCCGCGTGGCCAGCAGCGGCTGGCCCGGCGACACCAGCCCGAGCGCGCTATAGATCCGGGTGGTTTCGATCGACTCGGCCGCCGTGAGCTGCGGCAGGATGGTCGGGATCCGCTTGGCGAGCATCGTCTTGCCACCGCCCGGCGGGCCGAGCATGGCGACGTTGTGGCCCCCGGCGGCCGCGACGCACAGCGCCCGTTTTGCAGCCTCCTGCCCGCGCACGTCGGCGTAATCGATGTCATACGACGCGAACCGCTCGAACCACTCCGTGACGCGCGGCGGGGCCGGCGAAATCTGCAGGTCGCCGGCGAAAAACTGCACCGCTTCCGTGAGCGTGGAGACCGGGATGATCTCCACGTCCTCCACGACGGCCGCCTCGGTCGCGCTCGCCGCCGGAATCACGACGCCCCGCAGTTTCTTCTGCCGCGCCGCCGCGATCGCCATCGAGAGCGCCCCGCGGGCCGGACGGGTAAAGCCCTCGAGCGAGAGCTCCCCTACGACGGCGTAGTCGTTGAACCGATCCGACGAAAACTGACCGCTGCCCGCCAGGATGCCCAATGTGATCGGCAGGTCGAACGTCGCCGCCTGCTTGGGGATCTCGGCCGGGGCGAGATTGACGACGATCCGGTCATTGGGCCGTTGGAAGCCCGAGTTGACCATGGCGCGGGCCACCCGATGGGTGCTCTCACGGATGGCGGTGTCCGGCAGGCCGACGAGCACGGTGCTCGGCAGGGCACCGGTGGAGACGTCCACCTCGACGTCGATCGGCACGGCATCGATGCCGAAGAGCGAAAACGTGTGCAGGCGGGCGAGCATCGGCGGTCCTTTCGTGATGGGGAAAGCGGATCGGGATGTGCAGGAAATGAACCAGTTGATGGTAAGTATACGGACGTTCACGTATGCGTCAAGTCGGCTGGGTGTCCTGCGTTGGCGAGGGGCTGGCAGCATGGAGAGTGGTGCCCCCGCGACTGTGCAGCACGGGTCGGTTTTGCCCGAGCCGTGTCCGGTCGCGCGCTTGCGGTGGTCCGGTTGATCGACCTATTCTTCATCGGAGACGCACGTGCAACGTTGCACGGGCAAGTGTCCCACGCCGCGGGGCTGAGGTGATCTCTTGCAAGGTACGAGCCGGCTCATGCGGAGCTTCGCATTCACGGCGGCCTGCGCCGTCGCAGCGATGTTTCGTGGAGAGCATGTGGTCGTTGCTGGGCCCGTCGCCCCCGCGCTCGCTCGGCCAGAGGACCAGGCGCGATTTCGACTCACGACCTTTGGTACCGGTCTCGCGTTCCCCACGAGCATGGCAACGCTGTCGGACGGATCGCTGCTGGTGGCGACGAGTACCGGCGGCACGTCCTGGGCGAGCCACTCCATCTTTGCATCGACGTCGGCATCGATCGTCAGGCTGGTCGATGCCGACGGCGACGGCGTCTCGGACGGCGCGCCGCAGGTTCTTGCCGCGGGCCTGCCCGGGCTGCTCACCTCGATCCGTCGTGTTGGCGACCTCGTCGTCACCCTCAGTTCCCAAACAGGCGCAGAGGCTGTCACGATCTTTCGCACTGGCGCGTCGCCTTCCGACCCGCTCACCCCCGCCGGCAGACTCGCATTCACGTTTCCGAGCGGGTTTGAGCACACCACGTACGCCTTGGCGGCCCGGCCTGCGGTGGGAGGGGGCGTCGAGGTCTATTTCAATGTCGGCGCGCAGTCGAACAACGCATCAACGCCCGAGACGACGACGGTCGGCCTGCTAGCCAGCAGCGGCGCGAGCTTCAGTGCCGCGTTCTCCACGTTTCAGCTCGCTGCGGATTCGATTCACCGCGTCGTCATCACCGACAACGTGACGTCGCTCTCCGTCTCGCCACCGACGCAGATTGCCCGCGGACTGCGGAATGCGGCGGGCATGACGTTTGACGCCGCCGGCAACCTGTACCTCGAAGACAATGGGATCGACACGCCGTCGAATCGTTCAGTGTCGTACTCGGCCGACGAGTTGAACATCGTCACCGCTGGGCAACTGGGCCAGTCGGTGCCCAACTTCGGCTTCGCAGATACGTTTGTCGAATACGCAACGGGCGCGACGATCGGGCCGACGTTCGGCGTCACGGCCCCGCTGGTCGCCTTCCGACCGATCCGTGGCGAGAAGAGCGAGGGGGCGGTCGAACTTGCCGTGGCCCCGGCAGCCTTCCCGTCCGAGTTCACGGGCGGTGTGTTCGTGGCGTTTTCGGGGGCTTTTGGGCAGGGCGGGGTGAACAATACGGAAAATCCGGTGGCCTTCGTGGACACCGCCACCAACACGTTTTTCCATTTCATTGAAAACCAGGTCATGGGGCATCCCAATGGCCTGCTGAGCACATCCGACGCGCTCTATATCTCCGACCTGAATTCCACCGGGGCGTTCTATGGCACGGTCGATGGTGTGCCGGCCGACCAGGGTGGCGTGATCTACAAGATCGTGGCGGTTCCGGAGCCTTCAGCGTTGGCCCTCGCTGTGCTGAGCGTCAGCGGCTGCATGGTCGCAGCCTGCCGGCGACTCCATCGGGGGCGTATCGCGGTGCGATGAGGTGCCCTCCCGTGGAGCCGTGGCCGATGGCGTATCGAAGGCTGTGGTGGGTGCTGTGTGGCGTCTCGGCCGCAGGCTGGACTGCGGGCTGGGGCCGGGCCGACGAGGGGATGTGGCTGTTCAGCCATCCGCCGCTCGAGCGGATCGCCCGCGACCATGCCGCCGCGCTCGGCGACGCCCGGCTCACGCCCGAATGGCTCACGCACCTCCAGCAGGCGTCGGTCCGCTTCAACTCCGGCGGCTCGGGATCGTTCGTCTCGGCTGACGGCCTGGTGCTGACGAACCATCACGTCGGCGCCGATGCCCTGCAGAAGCTCGGCACGCCGGAGCGCAACCTCTACCGCGACGGCTTTCTCGCGACGACGCGCGACGACGAGCTGCGCTGCCTCGACCTCGAACTCAACGTGCTCATGTCGATCGAGGACGTGACGGCGCGGGTGCAGGCGGCCGTGGCCCCTGATGCGCCGCCCGCCGACGCCTTCGCGGCTCGCCGCAAGGTGATGGCGGAGATCGAGAAGGAATCGCTCGCCGCGACCGGCCTGCGGAGCGACGTCGTCACGCTCTACCAGGGCGGGCGGTACCACCTCTACCGGTCGAAGAAGTACACCGACGTGCGGCTCGTCTTTGCACCGGAACAGCAGATCGCGTTTTTCGGCGGCGACGCCGACAACTTCGAGTTTCCCCGGTACAACCTCGACGTCTGTTTCTTCCGGGCCTACGAGAACGGCCAGCCGGCTCGCGTGCCCCATCATCTCACCTGGGCCAGGCAGCCCGTCGCGGCGGGCGAGCTCGTGTTCGTGTCGGGCCATCCCGGGCACACCGATCGGGCCAACACGGTCGCCGAACTGCTGGCGATGCGGGATCGGCAGGTGCCGTTTTCGCTCGGGATGCTGAACCGGCTCGAGACGCTCTACGCGGCGTACGGCGGCGAGGGGCCGGAGGAGCGACGGCAGGCGATGGGCGACCTGTTTGGCGTGCAGAACGGCCGCAAGAACCGCGAGGGACTGCTGGCGGCGCTCCTCGATCCCCCGCTGCTCGCCCGAAAACGCGCGCAGGAGGCCCGGCTTCGTGAGATCGTGGCGGCGCGGCCCGGTGCGTCACAGCCGTCGCCCTTCGAGCGGATCGAACGGGCCGAGGCCGACCTCGCGCGGGTGGCCCTGCGGCACAATTTTCTGGAAGGGGCCGTCGGATTCAACAGTCAGTATTTCGCCAATGCCCGGCTGCTCGTGCGGGCGGCCGACGAGGCGGCGAAGCCGAGCGGCGAGCGGCTGCGCGAGTATCGCGAATCCAACCGCGAGTCGCTCGAACTCCAGCTCTTCTCGCCCGAGCCGATCTACGACGGCTTCGAGATCGTCAAACTGGCCGACTCGCTCACGGCCCTGGCCACGGCGCTCGGGGCCGATGACCCGCTCGTCGTGAAGGTGCTCGCCGGCGCGTCGCCCCGCGAGCGGGCTGCGGCGCTCGTCGCTGGCACCACGCTCGGGACGCGGGCGGGCGGTGGCCGGCCCGACACGCGGCGGGCCGTCTCCGACGGTGGCAAGGCGGCCGTCGAGGCGTCTCCCGATCCGATGCTCGCGCTCGCCCGGCTCGTGGATGACGAGGCGCGGGCGGCGAGGAAGGTCGTGGAGGCGGCCGGCGAGGTGAAGCGGCAGGCCCATGCGGAGATCACGCAGGCCGTGTTCGCGGTCGAAGGCGAGACGATCTATCCCGACGCCACGTTCACGCTCCGGCTGGCCTACGGCACCGTGCGCGGGTACGAAACCGGCGGGCAGCCCGTGCCGGCCGTGACGACGTATCGCGGGCTGTTCGCGCGGGCCGACGCCAAGGGGGGGACGCCGCCCTTCGACCTGCCGCCGCGGTGGCGCGACCGGCGGCCAAAGCTCGAGCGCGACGCGGCCTTCCTCGACGCGCCGTTCAACTTCGTCTCCACCGCCGACATCATCGGCGGCAATTCAGGCAGCCCCGTCGTGAACGCCCGCGGAGAGCTCGTGGGGCTGATCTTCGACGGCAACATCCAGTCGCTGGCGCTCGATCTGGCCTATGACGACACCCGGGCACGGGCCGTGGCGGTCGATGCGGCAGGCATCCGCACGGCCCTGGAGAATGTGTACGACGCCCGCGGACTTGTGGAGGAGATCGGGGCGAATGCGGCGCTGCCGGCGGCCGCGGCCGCCGCGGCGGGCGACTGGCGGCCGCTGTTCGACGGCCGCGTGCTCGGTGGCTGGAAGGCGAGCGAGTTTGGTGGCGAAGGGGATGTCGCGGTGGTGGATGGCGCGATCGAGATCGGCATGGGAGCCGACTTGAGCGGCGTGACCTGGACCGAGAACTTTCCGCGCCAGCACTACGAGCTGGCCCTCGAGGCCCGGCGGATGGACGGCAACGACTTCTTCTGCGGCCTCACGTTCCCGGTGGGCGACGACCCGTGCAGCCTGATCGTCGGCGGGTGGGGCGGGGGAGTGGTCGGCCTGTCGAGCATCGACGGCCTCGATGCGGCCCACAACGACACCACGCAGTACCGGGCGTTCGACACCGGCCGCTGGTATGCGGTGCGGGTGCGCGTGACGCCGGAGCGGATCGAATGCTGCCTCGACGAGGAGGGCGTGATCGACCAGCCGCTCGCGGGCAAGACGCTCTCGATCCGGCTCGAGGTGACGCCGTCGCTGCCGCTCGGCATCGCCACCTACGCCACGACCGCGCAGGTGCGCAACATCCGCTGGCGACCGCTGCCCGGAGGCACCTCTC
>Ga0214917_10002333_pt1 | contig 23280 bp, 21 predicted proteins | sample LL_1208_BB_MetaG_FD_177983 | JGI IMG/M metagenome (GOLD analysis project Ga0214917, IMG submission 177983) | Freshwater microbial communities from Lake Lanier, Atlanta, Georgia, United States - LL_1208_BB | ecosystem: Environmental > Aquatic > Freshwater > Lake | place: USA: Georgia | collected...
GCAACTTCGCGCACGGTGATGCCACGAAACTTACTTTTTAGCGGCAGCGCAACTACCTGCATGGAAGCAAGTAATTGATCAATCATTTGGGTTAGTTATGGACGCTTTGGGAATTTGCCAAAATCAGGAGCGCGCTTTTCTTTGTAAGCATCGCGACCTTCTTGACCTTCTTGGGTCATATAGAACAACAACGTAGCATCGCCCGCTAATTGCTGAACGCCTGCTAAACCATCATCGGCGGCATTCATGCTTGCCTTTAGCAAACGAAGTGCCATCGGTGAATTGCGTAGCATTTCGCGGCACCAGGAAACAGTTTCAGCTTCTAACTCTGCCAGCGGAACTACGGTGTTGATCAAACCCATTTGCAACGCTTCTTGTGCGTCATATTGACGAGTCATAAACCAAATTTCGCGAGCTTTCTTCTGGCCCACACTGGCGGCTAATAAACCAGAACCATAACCACCATCAAAAGAACCAACCATTGGGCCGGTCTGACCAAAGAGTGCATTGTCGGCCGCGATTGTTAAATCACAGACCACATGCAAAACATGGCCACCACCGATTACCCAACCAGCAACCATGGCAACTACTGGTTTAGGGGTGCGACGGATTTGTACTTGTAGATCTAAAACATTTAGTCGCCCGATGCCTTGCTTTGCAAGATCATCATCACCTAAGTAACCATCGTCACCACGAACATTTATATCGCCACCTGAACAAAAAGCTTGGGTGCCTTCGCCAGTAAAAATAATTACGCCGACTTCAGTGTTATCACGTGCTAAATCAAATGCGCTCTTTAGTTCAGCCAAAGTTTGTGGACGAAATGCGTTATGAACTTCTGGGCGATTGATCGTAATTTTTGCAATGCCATCGCCAACTTCATACTTAATATCTTTGAAGTTCTCGCCACCTGGAGCGGTTTTCCACTTCGGAATCTCGCGACTTCCAAAGTCTCGCTTAATTGGCTTGCTCATTTTTCCTCCAGGAAGTGAAAGCTTGGTCTAGGAGCGATAGCCTACGGGCGATATGGATACCAAGTCACAACGAATAGTGAGCCCAATCGACGGGGCGTGGCCAACCACACAGATTATGGCCAGCCTTGCTAAGGCTTTGGTTTCCGATGGCCCAGCCCTTGGCTTTGGCGCTGTAACTAGTACTGAGGTTGAAACAACCACAGCGGTGCTGGTTACCTCGACTGGCAGCACCGGTGCCAATAAAGAAATTTCACTTAGTTCGGGCGCACTACTGGCTTCTGCCAAAGCTTCGAATAAATTTTTAGCTGCAAACTTTGGTGAAACTTGGTCACTACTTCTGCCACTGACACATATCGCCGCGGTAAATGTTTTAGTTCGCAGTTTAGAACTGGGCACGATCCCAGTTAATTTAATTGGTTACGAGGGTGAATATCCGAAAGTTGATTACACCGCAATTGTGCCTACCCAACTTTATAACGGGCTCAATGGTGACGAGCGATTACTAAAACATCTGCAAAGCGCTAAGGCTGTTCTAGTTGGTGGCGCTGCTCTAGGTTCAGGACTACAAGCGCAAGCAACAAACGCCGGAATTAAAGTTGTAACAACTTATGGCATGTCTGAAACTTCTGGTGGTTGTGTTTATAACGGTTTTGCCCTCGATGGAGTGCAGGTAGCAATATCTGATGCTGGATTTATCAAAGTCTCAGGTCCTATTCTGGCCAATAATTTAGCTTTAGACTCTAATAATTGGTTTGTTACCAGCGACCTAGGTGAATTAGTTGACGGACGTTTAAAAGTTCTGGGTCGCGGTGATGACGTAATTATTTCAGGTGGCGAGAATATTTCACTTTCCGAAATTGAAAGCGCTATCTCGCAGAGTTTTTCTAATTCTGAATTTGCTGCATTCGCAGTTTCCAGTGAAAAGTGGGGGCAAGAACTTCACGTTGCGGCAGTTAATGCTCCAGCTGATTTTTCTGAACAAGTTGAGCGTCTCTTACTGGAAAAATTTGGCAACTCAGCTAAGCCAAAGCGTTTCCATCAATTAGCTGCGCTACCTTTGATCGGTATCGGAAAAGTAGACCGAGGCGCACTTGCGCAATTAGCTATGAAATCGGAGCTTTAGTTTTGAATAAATGGATTGTTGGTGCTCGTCCGCGCACCCTCCCGGCTGCAATCGCGCCAGTCTTAGTAGCGACTTCCTTAGCGGCAAGTGATGCCAACTTGATGATGGCTGGTTTAGCTCTGGTTGTTAGTTTGGCGCTTCAAGTAGGCGTCAACTTTGCCAATGATTATTCCGATGGAGTTAAAGGCACTGACGATAATCGAGTGGGTCCAATTCGATTAGTCGCTTCAGGTTTAGCAAGCGCGAAGTCGGTCAAGCAGGCAGCTTTCATTTCTTTTGCCATTGCTGCCTTAGTCGGGTTAGTCCTGGCGCTATTGACTTCACTTTGGTTAATCGCAGTTGGAGCTGCAGCAATTTTGGCAGCCTGGACATATACCGGAGGCAAGCGACCATATGGCTATTTGGGCTTAGGCGAAATTTCAGTATTCTTATTTTTTGGATTAGTAGCAACCATGGGTTCTTACTATGTGCAGACTGAGAATTTAACTTGGCAGAGTTTTGTAGTTGCAATTCCAATGGGATCACTTGCCTGTGCGCTCCTGGCCATTAACAATCTGCGCGATCGTGCTCAAGATGAACTAGTTGGCAAGCGCACCTTGGCCGTTCGATTAGGCGATGCTAGAGCACGTAAACTTTTTGTTGCGCTTTTGCTGCTAGCGCACGTTTCAGCGCTTTCTGTTTCTGGTGAAAACACTCTCATCACTTTGGCACTTTTGCCGCAAACTTTTATCATCGCTAATAAGGTTCGCGCTGGCGCAACTGGCCCTGCGTTAATTCCGCTACTGGGTAAAACCGGCCAATTACAGCTCTGGTTTGGCGTGGTTTTCTCAATCGCGCTCGCGCTAAACTAATCCCATGACCAGAGTTCTATTTATAGTTCTAACTATCGGTATCCAGTTGTATGGATTAATCGATTGTGCTCAACGTGAAGATAGCGAAGTGCGTTCGCTGCCACGTTGGGGTTGGCTAATAATTATTGTGCTAGTTCCAACACTTGGTGCAGTTGCTTACTTAATCGCTGGGCGACCAAAACGTCCTGGTAATGGTGGCCGTAAACCAAAGCGTTCAATTGCACCAGATGATGATCCTGATTTCTTACGTGGGCTTTAAAGCGAAGCGAAAGCCTCATCAAGAACGCTCATTGCATCAAGCAATAGTTCATCTGAAATAACAATTGGTGGCAAGAAACGAATTACATTTGAATAAGTGCCGGCTGAAAGAAGCAAGACACCTTTCTTCGCGCAGTAATTAATTACCTTGGTCATTGCTTCAGTGTTTGGCTCAAGTGAACCAGGCTTTACTAATTCGATTGCCATCATTGCGCCACGGCCACGAACTTCAGCGATGATCGGATACTTAGAAGCCATCTCGCAAAGCGCATGACCCAAAATCTTGCCAACTTCGCGAGCGCGTTCAACTAAGCCATCTTCTTCAATAGTTTCAAAGACACCAAGGGATGCAGCGCAGGCAACCGGGTTTCCACCGTAAGTTCCGCCGAGGCCACTGACGTGTACTGCATCCATGATTTCTGCGCGACCAGTAACTGCAGCCAGCGGTAAGCCACCAGCAATACCTTTTGCGGTGATGATCATGTCTGGAACTACATTTTCAGCTTCAACTGCAAACATATTTCCAGTTCGTGCAAAACCAGTTTGAACCTCATCAGCAATAAAGATGATGCCGTTTTCAGCACAATACTTTGATAACCCAGGCAAGAATCCTTTAGGTGGAACAATGAAGCCACCTTCACCTTGAATTGGTTCGATCAGGATTGCTGCAACATTATGTGCACCAATCTCTTTTTCAATCTTATGTGCAACTTCTTCGAGTGCATCTGCAGTAATCGTTGCTTTATCGCCTAACCAACGTAGTTCGTATGGCATTGGCATGCGATAGATCTCGTTTGCAAATGGTCCGAAACCTTCTTTGTATGGCATGTTCTTGGCAGTTAGCGCCATCGTTAAATTTGTCCGACCATGATATGCATGTTCAAACACCACAATCGCTTGGCGCTTTGTTGCATTGCGAGCGATCTTCACTGCGTTCTCAACTGCTTCAGCACCTGAGTTAACCAAAACCGATTTTTTCTTATGAGTGCCTGGTGTATGCGCATTTAACTTTGCACAAACATCGATATATCCCTGATACGGAGCAACCGTGAAACAGGTATGTGAAAAAGCTTGTACTTGTTCAATTACTCGATCAACTACACGCTGTGCACTGTTTCCAACATTGTTGACGCCAATACCTGCGGCCATGTCAATGATCTGATTGCCATCTAGGTCAACCAGAATTGCGCCGCCAGTACTTACAATTACGGCAGGGAATGCAATTCCCAATCCACCTGAAACTTCTTCACTGCGTCGCTGAATCTCCGCCTTAGATTTTGGTCCAGGAATCTCCGTAACCAAGAGGCGTTGCTGAGGAACTGAAGTAAGTACGGTCATGAGTAAAGTCTAAGGCCATATTTCCGATCGGGGCGCCTTGAAGTTAGGCTTGCGGCTATGACCTACCTCAAAGCGTTGCGCGAAGATGCTCCGCTCTTAGACGCCTACCTTCGTTACTTTGAAGTAGCACGAACACCATTCACGATCCCTGGTCACAAGCAGCGTGCCAGCAAACTCGATCTTGGGTTAGGTGCAGTAGTTGACGGCGATACCCCGCTTTACGGTGGCTTAGATGAAATTAAATTAACTAACCAAACCTTAAGAAGCGCTGAATCGCTAGCCGCCAAATTATGGGGCGGTGACTACGCACGTTTCTCAGCTGGCGGTTCAACTCACGTTAACCAAGCTGTCATCTTGGCCCTTGGAAAACCTGGTGACAAGATTGCAGTTGCGCGCACTGCGCATCGATCAGTTCTGAGTGCTTTGGTGTTAGCAGGGCTCGAACCAATTTGGTTAGCTCCTGAAATCGATGCAGCGACTGGGGTACCTACCGGGATTCCACTTTCCGAATTAGAACGAGTGCTACCGCAAAAACCTATTGCCTTACTGCTTACCGAACCTGGTTATCTCGGAACAATTTCGCAATTACCTGAGTTAATTCGCAAAGCTCATGAATATAAAATCCCAGTAGTAATTGATGCTGCTTGGGGTGCTCACTTTGGTTTTCATGGAGATTTACCAAAACATGTAATGCAGCTTGGTGCAGATGCTTTAGTCACAAGTACTCATAAAGCTCTACCCGGGTTTAGCGCATCAGCACTTTTAGTTGCTCGTGGCGAATTCTTAAATTTAGATCGCTTAGAACAAAGTTTTGAGACAACTCACACAACATCACCTGCTGGCGCACCTCTTGCATCGATCGATGGTTGCCGCGCACTTTTGCAACACCGCGGCGAAGAGTTATTAGGACGACTAATTGAAAACGTAACGAAGTTCAAAACTGAAATTGCAGCTAACTTTGACCGCCCCATTTTCTTATCCCCCGGCGATTTCGCGGCTGGTCGCTTTGATCCGGTAAAGATTGTCCTTCGGGCTAATCAGTTGGGCACATCTGGCGTCGAAATTGAAAATGAGTTACTGAAGGCAAACATCAGGGTCGAGATGGCAGACCGCGACACGGTAGTTTTCTTAGCCACTTTGGCCGATGATGCCGAGAGCTTTGCTGAGTTGAGTAAGTCATTGCTCCCGATTTTGCAGAAACTAGTTAGCGCGCCTCGTGAATCAGCAACAGCTCTTAGCTGGTCAGTAGTTCCGCAGATTGCACTTTCAATGCGCGATGCCTACTTTGCTGATACTGAAATGATTTCAGCTTTAATGGCTGAAGGTCGAATTTCGGCTGATTTGATTGCGCCTTATCCGCCAGGTGTTGCAGTAGTCGCGCCCGGTGAAGTCTTAACGAAAGCGATTTTAAGCGGCTTGGCTGCAAATAAATCAGCTGGCGTGCGAATTGCTTACGCCACTGATCCAACGCTGCAAAGTTATCGAGTGGTTAAATCAAGTTAACTGATTTCAAAAGTAAGTGATAGAAAGTCATGTCAGCCCAAGAAAACCAAGCTCTGGTAAAAATTTTTGGATCATCTTTTCCAACTGATTCATGCATTTGATTAGTTCCGGCATGACTGTTCTCCAAGTACTGCAAACAAGTCTCAACTTCAGCTGCCGAAGTGCTTGTTATTCCCTGCATTGCTATTCCCAAAGGCCAGATTTGATTTTCCGGAGTGTGTTGCGAACCCAGCCCAGTTAACACTTGTCCCCGATAGAAATTGGGATTTTGATCACTGAGGACAAAGTTTCGGGTAGCTAAATAAACTGGATCAGATTCGCCGCAAACTCCTAGATACGGCAACGACAATAAACTTGGTATGTTCGCATCATCTTGTAACAAATAATTGCCCAAGCCATCACATTCGTAAGCAAATATCGGCTTACCGGCGAAATCAACTACGCCGAATTTCTCAATGCCATACTTTATTTCCTCGCTTATCTTCAACGCTCTTTCCTTGCTAGCTTGATCAGAAAACACATCATCAGGTAGCTCGGCTAATTGGGCTAGCACTTGCGCCATATGAGCATTAGCCGGAATCAGGTAGCCAAACTTGCACGCATCATCACTTGGTCTAAACCCACTCCAGACCATGCCCGTATATGCAACTGGTGCGCCATAACCGTCATAACTTAAAAAATCAAAATCTCGCACATCTTCACGTTTAAATCGATAAGTACTTGGGTCATGATTCTGTTCACGTTGTAATAAATCCAAAATAACTTCTACTGCTTTGTTAAACCGCTCTGTGAAGTGATTAGTAAAACCACTTTCCAGATACAACCGGATAGCCAGATCCAAGACGGCGGCTAGTGAATCTAACTCAAACTTTCGCTCAAAGACCCATGGGCTCTGGTCTGGGAAATCTTTATGCCAACAACTTCCATCAGGTTTTGGATTAAATGCATTGGCATAAGGATCAGTAAGTACATATTCGACTTGACGTTTAGAGACATCAGCGATCAATTGTGCTACTTCTTCATCTTGCGCAGAAGCAAGAAGCGGTCTAACTTGCCAAGTCGAATCTCGTAACCACATGGCTGGGATATCACCGGTTATCACAAAGATTGATCCATCATCGGCTCTTGATAGCGTGTTTGAAAAAAGGCGTTGGATTGCACCTTGCGCTAATTTGAACCTGTTCTCAGATACCTTGCCTTCTAGAATTTGTAGCGATTTTGTTATCGCAATAGGTATTTGCAGGCCCGTTACATGCACACTCCAATGGTAGTTTATTTAAATGAGCGATGTTATTGGACATGCAAATGTCCGTTCAGCAGCACGGGACACTGAGAATTATTCCTCTGATTTACAAGGCGACCGAGATGTGCGGACCTATCGTCAGATTCCGCTTGAGGTTGACCCACCTAGACATCATTTGTTCCGGACAGCTTTAAGCCCGCTTTTCGTAAAACCGAAAATTGAAAAAATGATTCCAGAATTTGAATCAATAGCTAAAGAGTTAATTAACGAATTCGTTAAGAGTGGTGGCGGCGAGTTCGTTTCTGAAGTTGCCCTACCGATGGTTGGGCATTGTTTAGGCGTTATCTACAACCGTCCGCAAGATGTATCAGAGTGGCTCTCGTGGGGCTCCGACGTATGGATTACTACGCCAACGGGTCGAAGTGGTGAGCACTTAGATAGATATTTGAAAAATGTTTTCGATGAAGCTGAAAATTCCAACGATGATAACGCTTGGACTTTTATCTCTCGGTTACAGCTAGAAGGTGGACCAATCTCTCGCACTGAGATGTATGGAATCGCAAATGTACTTTTAGCTGGCGGACGAGACACTGTGGTTAAGTTAATGACTGGGATGATTTGGCACTTAGCAACTGCATCCCAAGATCGAGAATTCTTAATAACTAATCCAGACAAATTGAGTAAAGCAATCCATGAAGTATTGCGTTACTTATCTCCGCTGCCTCGAATGGAACGTGTTCCGGCAAGGGTGCTTGCACAACCAGAAGAGTTACGTAATCCCAAAGATTATGACCATTTAAGTTTTGTCTCTGGAAACTTTGATGAGTCTGTATTCAGCGAGCCCGATAAAATTGATATCCATCGAGAGCGAAACCCGCATTTATCTTTTGGCTTTGGCCCACATACTTGTATTGGAAATCATGTCGCCGAAGTAGAAACCGCAGCGCTTGTTTCAACTTTCTTACGTGAGGTTAAAGCTTGGGAAATATTGCCAGAGTCGGAAATTTCCTACGACACCATCGGAAAGTTTCAATATCCAGGACGTTTTCATTCACTTCTGCTTAAGTGCAATTAGCGCTTAAAGTCCAGAGTAAGTGTGCTTTCCGGTTCCCCAAACATTTACATAAACGTAATTGAATAGGAATGTTGATCCAGCTAATAAACATAACCAGGCAGCTCTACGTCCACGCCAGCCCACAGTTACCCGAGCATGTAGATATGCGGCATATGCAACCCAAGTAATGAAGGCCCAAGTTTCTTTTGGATCCCAGCCCCAATAGCGACCCCATGCACTTTCAGCCCAAATTGCGCCTGCGATAACTGCAAACGTCCAGAGTGGAAATACAAAAGCAACTAAGCGATACGAAAGCTGGTCTAGTACTTCAAGTGATGGCAAGCGTTGCGCCCAAACTTTACGAGGCCCCTTGCTCTCCATATTGTCTAAGTAGAGGTAAGCCGCAGCAATCACATTTGCAAGTAAGAAAACACCGCCAGAAATAATGGCAGCAGAAACGTGGATGACTAACCAAGTTGATTTGAGCGCTGGTACCAGCGGTGAACTTGGAACATAGAGCAATGTCACTGCGGTGCCTAATGTTAATAACACGGAGAATGAAACCAGCACCCCAAGCCAGCGCAGATCGTATTTACGAAGTGCAAATAGATATGCTCCAGTAAATGCGAGTGCTCCAGTGATTGAGAATTCGTACATGTTTCCCCATGGAACTCGGCCAGCAGAGACACCACGAGTAGCAACGCCAAATAACAAAAATAGAAAACCAAGAATCATCATGGTGGTTGCTATCCGCATTGCTTTCTGAGTTCGCGAATTATCAAAAGTTTTCGTGACTAGATTGCCTTCGGTTTCAGCAGAGGCAATTGGAGTGCGAACCGCCCAAGCAGTTTCATATGCATGGCCAAAAAAAGCTAGGGTAAAGAGCACCATGGCGGAATAGATTGCGTAGTTAGAGATGTATGCCCAATCTTGTGCTGACATTTAGTAACCTTTCAACTTCGCTACAAATTCTGACATCTCAATTGCTAAGCCGGGTGCACCATTCTTGGCTAAGCCGGCAACTTGAACCTCGCCAGCTGATACTCGAATCCAGATTCGTCGACGTCTGGTGAAGAGCGAAGCCAGTAAACCAAGGATCGCAACTATGCCACCGATTAACGAATAACTCTTGCCGGGATCGCTCACTATCTGCAAGTTCACCCATGGCACAACGTTTTCAAAAGTTATGGTGCCTTCGCTAAATTTCAGGAACTCCCCAGGTTTCAAGGAGTTCAGCGAGATTTGTTTCATCTTAGAAGTATCAATTCGGTAAACCGATTGAGGCACTCCACTGTCTAAGCCTAAATCGCCTTGCCAAATCGAAAAGAGCAATTTGGGATCTAATAGTTCCGGAAATACTGAAATAGCCCCCTGATTTGAACTACGTTCGTAAGTTGGTACGAATGAAGCGACAAAACCTAATTGCGGATCTCCATCTGGAACTTTGATCGCACCGATTGACCTTAAATTTGCATCTTGTGGCAAAAATGGAACCGGTCCTTGAAAAGTTACATTTCCCCGTTTATCTTGCACAGTAACAATTGGAGAATATCCATTTGCTTGTAAATAAACGCGAGTGCTGCCGAATGTAAGTGGGCTGTTGACTTTAACTACTTGCTGTTTAGGTGTAGCGCCTGGTTCGGCAACTGTAGTTACGTATAACGTGTAATCCTCAGGTGCGCTGGTAAGAGTGTTGTACTTGGCAACAAATTTATCAATCTTGATCGTAAATGGCGGTAGTGAACTTTCTTTACTTATCTGGCCGAAACTGATTGTGTCGTAGGAAGTTGCATTATTAACAAAACGCTCACCTTGAGTCAGAATTGCACTTCCGCGAACTCCAAATAGACCTCCGATTAAAACACCAACCAGAATTAGAATCAGCGAAATATGAAAGAAAAGATTTCCAGTTTCACGTAAATAGCCTTTTTCAGCTGAAATGCTGTCTTCATTTTCTAGAACTCGAAAACGCTTTGCTTTTAACCATGCCTTTGCAATTTCTATTTCATTTCCATTAGCGGGCCATGCTTGAAAATGCTCCATTCGCGCTAAGTTTTTTGGAGTCTTAGGTGGTAAAGCTCGAGTGGCCTGTAAATGTTCAAATGATCTCGGCAATACGCAACCGATTAGTGAGATAAAGAGCAAGATATAGATCGCGCTAAACCAAGGTGAGGAATACACATCAAAGAGAGAAAAGCGCTCAAACCAGATTGCCAGAGTTTTATGCTGCTTAAAATAGTCAGCTACGGCCATTGGATTCTGGGCATTTTGCGGGATTAATGAGCCTGGAATTGCGGCCAAAGCAAGTAATAGCAGCAGCACGAGCGCGGTTCGCATGCTGGTCAACTGGCGCCAGAAATATCTCACTAACCCAATTGCACCTATTTCTGGGATCTGAGTTTCATTACTCATTAGATCACCGGCACAAAGTCTGAAATTAGCGAGCGAAGTGAAATCATTAAGTCACTCCATAGCCCGAGTAGTTGAAGCGCTCCAATAATAATCAGGAAAATTCCACCGATTAATGAGATTAGATTTCCATTACGAACTAACAATTTACGTAGCTTCTCAGATCTATCTAAGAACAGACCTGACAGAATAAATGGCAGACCTAACCCAATGCAGTAGCTAATCGATAAGAGTGCACCCCGAAGGGCTGAACTTTCCTGAAAAGCCAGAGTTTGAACTGCGGCCAGTGCAGGTCCGATACAAGGAGTCCAACCAACTCCGAATGCAAAGCCAAGTAATGGAGCTCCGATTAAGCCACCATAAGCTGAACGCTTTAGTTGCAGCGTTGGCATCAGCGGGAACTTGCCTAAGAAAACAACGCCCATCAAAATAGTTACTACGCCCAAAATTTGAGTAATGCCAGTTTCATGTTCAGTAATACGAGAACCAATGGTTCCAAACAAAGCACCGTATAAAACAAAAGGTGTAGAAAACCCAACAACGAATAAGGATGAGCCCAATAAAATTCTGCCACGCTTTGAACTAAAGCCCGCGGCATACGAAATATATCCGGGTACTAATGGAAGAACACATGGCGACAAGAATGAAAGCAAACCAGCCACCATTGCTACAGGTAGTGCAACAATTAAATAACCCGAGAAGATTTGCTCGACAACAAAGTTTCTCATTCAGCAGCTACGCGTTCTATCAAATCACTTAGTCCAGCGACTGTGGCAGGACCCGAAATTCGAGCAGCAACCCGCCCCTGTTTATCAATTACTACAGTTGTAGGGATCGCATTTGCGGGCAACGTGTTACGAAATCCAAGTAGCAGCGAATCATCAATAAAATTAGGGTACGGAACCGATAATTGACGGGCAAATACCTCGGCGTTGGCTAAGTTGTCTCGAGTTAGGATTCCCATGAATTGCACATCAGCGTACTTCTTCGAGAGCGCAACAAATGTAGGAATTTCGGCCCGACAAGGTGAGCACCACGATGCCCAAACATTAACCACCGCAATTTTATTTCCCACGAAATTAAACTTGGTTCCATACAAAGTATCGCCACTTAGCTTTGGCGCCATCGCTCGATCACTTGCTGAAACAAAAGTTATCGCGCCGTTTCCAGAAATATAACTTTCCTGCGCGATTGAACTCCCACCGTTTCCACAGCTAGTTAGAACCAGAGCGCTAACTGAAATGATAACTAATCGGCGTAAGTTACTGATCATTTTTTGGGTGGCAACAAATGTTTCGCTGGTTCAGAATAGGAAAGACCTGAAATCAAACCTTCCTCATCAAAGTGAATGCTGGTTACCGAGGCTAGCGAACATTCACGTTTGCGTGGATCATGAATTAAGCGACGTCCTTCAATCGCACTTCGCAAAATCCAAATTGGCAGTTGATGCGAGACACAGATGGCATCTTTACCATTTGCTGCTTTATTCGCCGCGAATACTGCTGCGAGCATTCGGGCAATTTGCTCATCGTAAGGTTCGCCCCAAGATGGTTTCCATGGGTTATATAAATGGCGCCATGCTGAAGGATGCTTTAGAACGCCATCGCCAATCCCAAATGGTTTGCCTTCAAAAATATTAGCTGCTTCGATTAAACGATCGTCGGTCGTAATTGAAATATTGTGTGCGGTCGCAATAGGTGCGGCAGTCTCTTGGGCTCTTTGTAGCGGCGAAACATGAAGTGCGCCTAGATCAATAGCTTTTGACCAATCACCCAAGGTGCTAGCCATTGCTTGACCACGCTCTGATAATCGCCAACCTGGTTGCCGGCCATACAGAATTTTCTGCGGGTTCTCTACCTCACCATGGCGAATCACATGAACAGTCGAAGTCATGCGCTAAGCATAAAGCGTCGGATTTACAGTTCTCTCGCTAAGGTAGTGACATGGCACTCACCCAAAAGCGAGCGGCCTTTTTCGATGTAGATAACACCTTGATCCACGGATCATCGCTCTACTTTCTCGGAAGAGGCATGTACCAGCGCGGCTTCTTCACCAAAGCTGATATTTCGCGCTTCGTCTTAGCCAACCTGAGATTTCGCTTAACCGGCAAGGAAAATAAAGAAGAAATAATTAAATTTCAAAATGCGGCAACCGATTTTATTGGCGGTCATGATGTTGCCGAGATCGAAGCAATCGGTCAAGAAATTTATGATGAATTTGTGTCGCCCGCCCTATGGCAAGGCACCATTGATATCGCGGGTTCTCACTTAGCAAATGGCGAAGAAGTTTGGCTGGTTACTGCAGCCCCAGAAGATATGGCAATTCTAATTGCTAACCGATTAGGTTTCACTGGCGCACTCGGAAGCAAAGCTACAATTAAAGATGGAAAATACACCGGAACGTTAGAAGGTAATTTGCTACACGGCGCCGAAAAAGCTGTGGCCATTAAAAAATTAGCTGAAGAAAGAAATTTTGATCTTTCGCAGTGTTACTCATATTCAGATAGCCATAATGATCTGCCTTTGCTTCGTGCGGTTGGAAAACCAAATGCTATTAACCCTGATGCAATATTGCAGTTGCGAGCGATGAGTGAAGGTTGGCCAATTCATGAATTTCGCCGGGGCCGTAAATTTAGCCAAATTTTCGGGCCACTAGTTAGCCGGTTGGCAGCCGGCTTGTCTTGGTTACGCCCGCGTAAATCTCGCTGACCGATAACCTTAAATAGGCGGATCAACCTTCTGTCCACTAATGTAGGACGGTTATGGAAATTCGCTCATTTACCGACTATCTGCGCTCGCTTGACGACGCCGGTTTATCTGAGCTTTTTGCCGCTCGCCCCGATTTAGTCTCCCCGGTCCCGCCTGATTTGGCCTCCCTTGCCGTACGAGCATCGTCTTCGCACAGCATCGCTCGCGCAATTGATTCGCTAACCGAATTTGAATTTCAAATTCTCGAAGCCTGCGTTGCTTTAGATGAAGAATTTACGCTTAAAAACGTGGTTTCTATCTCGCATAAAGATGCACCAATTGCAGTCGAGCGCTTAATAACTTTTGGCCTGCTCTATCCAACTGATAAAGGTTTGCGACTACCTACTTCGGTAAGTCAACTCTTAATCAATGAACCAGCGGGTCTCGGGCCAGCATCCCTAGCCAAATTAAAACTAACTGAATTAAATGAAGCACCAGAGGCAGCTAATCGAGTGCTTTCTCAATTAATTTGGGGGCCACCGCGCGGAAGTGTTGGTGACATTAAGAACCCAGGTCCTGGAATTGCCTGGTTGCTAGATCGTAAGTTCCTAGTTCCGCTAGATCAACGCACGGTAATCATGCCGCGTGAAGTCGGAATCTTCTTGCGTGGCGGAAAAGTACACCAGAGTTATGAAAGTACTGCTCCCGCTGTTACCGGGACCAAGCGAATTGAAAAATCTGTAAATATGGCTGCTGCTGCAAACATTGCAACGGTTCTTGGTTGGGTTGAAGAACTACTTCACTTCTGGGCCCAAGAACCAGCAGATGCACTTCGCTCTGGCGGGCTTGGTGTTCGCGACTTGAAGTTAATCTCTACCCATATTGGCATTGATGAAAATTGCGCCGCTTTTATCGCCGAACTTTCTTACTTAGCTGGATTACTGACAATCGATGGTGATGATCGAATCTTGCCAAGTAACAACTTTGACATTTGGTTAACTCAAAGCGCCGAAACACGTTGGGGGACTCTTGCTGCTAACTGGTTAACAACTTCACGCGTTAGCGGACTAGTTGGTCGCGGCGAAGCAAAAAGTGTTGCTGCCCTTGGCCCCGAACTCGATCGCGTTAATGCCGCCAGCACTCGGAAATTAGTTATCAACTTACTAAATCAGAGCCCGAATTTGGCTCCAGACTTAGCGAGCTTCACCCGCACGGTTAAATGGCTGGCTCCAAGTAAGCGTAATCCGGGCATCCAAGAAGAACTTATTTCCTGGACCTTACGTGAAGCGGAATGGCTGGGCTTCACCGGTCAAGGTGCATCAGCTAAATATGGGCGAGCATTTATGTCTGGAGCTGATGAGATCGGCATCAATGCTGATCTACCAAAACCGGTTGACCACATTTTGATTCAAAGCGATAACACTGCAATTGCACCTGGGCCACTTGAGCACGACATTGCTCGTGATCTCTCTGCAGTTGCAGATATCGAAAGTCGTGGCGGGGCAACGGTTTACCGTTTCAGCGAAGCCTCAATACGTCGGGGGCTTGATCATGGTAAGAGTGGTGAAGAAATTCGCACCTTCTTGGTTAAGACTTCGAAAACTCCAATGCCACAGCCGCTAGAGTATTTAATCGCCGATGTTGCTAAGAAACACGGTAAGTTGCGAGTTGGTAATACTTCTAGCTTTATTCGTTGCGAAGATACTTCGCTCATTGCCCAAATCATGAGTGACAAACGACTTGATGTTCTTTCGTTAAGAAAAATTGCTGCTGAAGTTTTAATCTGTGATTTAGATGCTGCTGATGCTATGAATGTCTTGCGCAATGCGGGCTACTTACCAGCAGCTGAAGCAAGTAACGGGGCCTTAATCACTGGCCATCGTTCGCATCGCGCGAAAGCAAAACCTAAACCACCTCGGGTAATTGGTGAAATTGATCCACCAACAGAATCAACTCTCTCTGCTGCGGTGCGCTCAATCAGAGCTGGTGAAAAATCTAGCCATAAGCAGAGCAAAATTCGTGATTCAGCAGCAAACGCTCTAGGTTCATTGCCACGAACTACCGCAAATGAAACTATGGATCTTCTGGCGATTTATGTCGAAAAACAACAAGCGCTTTCAATTGGTTATGCCGATAACAATGGCGCAGTTTCGCATCGAATTGTTGACCCCATAAAAATCTCGGCAGGTGCCTTGGTGGCTCGAGACCATGCCACGGGCGAGATGCAAAGCTTTCGAATCCCGCGTATTACGGGGGTCGCACCGCTATGACCGACGCCCAAAGTGCCAAATACGGCAGACTTAACCCCATGTCCGACCTCATGCTCAGCGCTCTCGAAACCTTAGTTCGATGTGAGTCCCCCACCGAAGATCTTGCTGCTTGTCGTGAAGTTGTCGAAGTCGCCAGTTCTATCGCCGCTGATGTTTTAGGAACACCAGCACAGATTCGTGAAATCGAGGGTCGCCCGGTTTTCTGGTGGGGCGATGCTAAACCTGAGATTGTATTACTTGCGCATTTAGATACCGTTTGGCCAAAAGGTTCTTACCAGCCACTATTTGAAATTAATGGCGATGTAATTCGCGGGCCCGGAACTTTCGATATGAAAGTTGGTTTCTTGCAAGCGCTCTTTGCACTTAAGGGAATCAACGGTTCAGTTGCGCTTATTGCAACTACAGATGAAGAAACTGGTAGCCACGCATCACGCAATTTAATTAAAGAGCTTTCGCAGAACGCCAAAGCGGTCTTAGTTCTTGAAGCATCTCTTGATGGCAAAGTTAAAACTGGTCGCAAGGGAACTTCGATGTACCAAGTCAAAGTCCATGGTCGTGCCGCGCATGCTGGTCTTGAACCCGAAAAAGGAATTAACTCAACTGTCGAAATTTCGCATTTGGTTTTACAACTTGCTGCCTTAGAAGAATCTGAGCATGGCACAACTGTTGTGCCAACCATGTTAAGTTCCGGCACTACAACTAACTCGGTACCAGATTTAGCTGTTTTGGATATTGATGCTCGCTCATATTCAACTAGTGAACTTCTTCGAGTTGATGCAGCAATAAAAGCTTTACAGCCAACTAATTCGGGTGCCCGTATTGAAGTTATTGGTGGCTTAAATCGCCCACCGCTAGAACCAGCTGCCACAAAAGCGCTATATGAACGAGCTGAAAAAGTTGCCGCAATAATTGGAATTCCAGTACTTGGTCACGCCTCAGTTGGGGGTGCTAGCGATGGCAACTTTGCAGCAGCCGCTGGCGCTCAAGTGCTAGATGGTTTAGGCGCTATTGGTGGCGGCGCGCATGCGCTCACTGAATGGGCAAGCGTTAGCGCAATGCACCAACGAACTGACTTCCTGCACGCCTTTATAAAGGACTTATTAAATGACTGATGGCCCGCTGATTGTCCAGAGCGACAAAACGCTGCTCTTAGATATTGATCATCCGGGCTCGGTTGAATGCCGCAGAGCTATTGCACCTTTTGCTGAACTCGAGCGTTCGCCAGAACATATTCACACTTATCGGCTGACCAATTTAGGTTTATGGAATGCCCGCGCTGCCGGTCATGATGCAGAGCAAGTGATTGATACTTTGATTAAATATTCGCGCTACGCCGTTCCGCACTCATTATTAGTTGATGTAGCCGAAACTATGTCACGTTACGGTCGGTTGCGATTAGAAGCTGACCCAGTTCATGGATTGATTTTGATCACCAAAGACAGCGCTGTTCTTGAAGAAGTTATTCGCGCTAAAAAAATTGCACCACTTCTTGGTGTTCGTATTGATAAAGAAACTGTGGCGGTTCATCCCAGCCAACGTGGCGCAATTAAGCAATCACTATTGCGTCTTGGTTGGCCGGCTGAAGATTTCGCTGGCTACGTCGATGGTCAAGCACATGAAATTGCCTTAGTTCAGAAAGATTGGAAAATTCGCCCGTACCAAGAACTAGCTGCTGAAGGTTTCTGGCATGGTGGCTCAGGTGTTGTGGTACTTCCATGTGGTGCCGGAAAAACGATTGTTGGTGCGGCTGCAATGGCACATGCCAAAGCAACAACCTTGATTTTAGTAACCAATACGGTTGCTGCACGTCAGTGGCGTGATGAATTACTAAAGCGCACCACGCTAAATGAAGATGAGATTGGTGAATATTCAGGTGCTAAGAAAGAGATCAGGCCAGTAACTATTGCTACCTACCAAGTTATGACCAAGAAGAAGAATGGCGTTTACGCGCACTTAGACCTCTTCGATACGCATGACTGGGGTTTGATTATTTACGACGAAGTTCACTTATTGCCGGCACCAATTTTTCGCTTTACTGCCGATATTCAGTCACGTCGTCGCTTAGGTTTAACTGCAACTTTAGTTCGTGAAGATGGCATGGAAGGCGAAGTCTTTAGCTTAATTGGCCCGAAACGCTTTGATGTGCCGTGGAAAGAGATTGAATCTCAGGGGTACATCGCCCCTGCAGAATGTGTTGAAGTACGCGTAAATCTAACCGAAGCTGAGCGCATGTTGTACGCAACTGCCGAACCTGAAGAACGTTATCGCTACTGCTCTACCACGGCCACTAAACGCAAAGTTGTTGAAGCGCTAGTTGAACGTCATGCCGAAGACCAAGTTTTGGTTATTGGTCAGTACATTTCACAGCTTGATGAACTCTCCGAAGTTCTTGGTGTCCCGCTAATTAAAGGTGATACTCCCGTTAAAGAGCGCGAACGGCTATTTGCTATGTTCCGTACTGGTGAAATCAAGTGTTTAGTGGTTTCTAAAGTTGCTAATTTCTCAATAGATTTACCAGATGCCACGATTGCAATTCAAGTTTCTGGTGCATTTGGTTCTCGCCAAGAAGAAGCCCAACGATTAGGTCGTATCTTGCGACCTAAGTCAGATGGACGTGGCGCTATATTTTATTCGGTAGTTTCTCGAGACACTGTTGATCAAGACTTCGCTCAAAACCGCCAACGGTTCTTAGCTGAACAGGGTTACTCTTATCGAATTATTGATGCTGACGATGTTTTTCAAGGGAAGATCTAAATCGCACTAGATCTACTCTAAACATATCGTGATGTACCCCATCGATATGAATTACCGGAACCTCTTCGCCATATTTATTAATTAATTCTTCATTTCCATCGATAAAAATCTTTTCAATCTCGAAATCCAATTCCGCCTCAACTGATTCCAAAGTTTCTAGAGCTACATCGCAAAGGTGACAGTTCTTTCTAGAGTAAACAGTTACCACTGTCACTTCTTCTTACTCCGGTTTTTAGTTATTGCGCGATCAATAAGTTCTTGGGCTATCAAAGTTGCATCATTCTTTGCGCGATAGGCATTCTTCTCGAGATCCTTTAGAACTGCTTCAGCGGTAGTTTTGGTGACGGTTGCAACCATGGGACCGTATTTTTTAGCAAATAGAGAGTGGGCAACTTCGCCAATTGCTCGCGCTAAATCTTCGCGAGCCTCATCTAGCGTTGGTTCAGGTCGAGAATTTCCGGCTGATTTCTGCATAGAAATCGCGGGTTCTTGGCGCAGCCGATTAAATACTTCGGAGTAATCCGAGAGGTCATTCTCACTGGAAATTTTAGGCTGAGCGGTCATGGGTCAATCATCTCACCCTGATAGCGTTGCGCAATATGTGGGGCAGATCCAGCACAAACAGAGCGAAAACAAGTATCGCTCTCCTTTCGGCTGCCTTAATCGCATCAACGCTACTAACGCCAACCGCGCAAGCTCAGGTTCGAGTTCGACCTTCAACAGTTTGGGGTCATACTTTTGCTGGAACTTCAGCGCCGACGGCCAATTCAACAACAGCCAAGAGTGCACCATCTGCAAATTTAGAGAAACTTTCAAAATTTGTCGTTACCTATAACTCATTTCCAAATTGGGCTCGGACCGAAGTTCAAGCAGCGCTAGATACCTGGGCGGTAAATTTTAAATCTTCCGTTGACATTACGGTCACTGCTACCTGGGGTCGAAGTGCAAATAGCGATGTTCTTGGTAGTGCCCGACCAGGTAGTTACTTTGCGGGATTTATTGGCGCACCTGATTCCACCCTTTGGTATCCATCAGCTCTTGCTAATGCCCTCGCTGGAAAAGATTTAGATCGAGATAATGCTGAAATAATTATTCAAGTTAATTCAGCAGCTAACTGGAATCAACGCGGAGACGACAAACCGCGAACTACTGAATACGACCTAGAGTCAGTGATTTTGCATGAAGTTGCACATGGCTTAGGTTTCTTATCTACCGATGTTTTGGATAAATTTTTTGGATACGGCAGCATTGATCAACCCACGCCATTTGATGCCTATATCCAGACTCCCGATGGCCGTCGTTTAGCAGATATCCCAACTCCATCGCTGGAATTGGGAAAGATACTTACTTCGCCACTTTTTTGGATTGGTGAAAATGGTAAGCGTGCAAATGGTGGCGAGAAAGTAAAGATGTACACACCAGCGACTTACGAGCCTGGTTCATCAGTAAGCCACTTAGACGAGAGTACTTTTTCAAAGAGTGGAATTAATGCGGTAATGACTCCAAATCTGGATGCGGGCGAAGTTTTTCACCAGCCCGGCCCACTTTTGTTGGCCATGATGGAAGATATGCGCTCAAAACCTCCTGTTGGTCTAGCTGTAAGCGTTCCTGATGCGCCTCGAAATGTTGAAGCGTTGATTGGAAATCAAAGCGCCATCATTACCTTTGATCCGCCCGCTAATGCACGTGCGGCGCAAGTTACTGCTTACACAGTCAAGAACTTAAAAACTTCACTAACTGTTAGTGGCACCTCTAGCCCAATAGTTGTTACGGGTCTCAAAAATGGCACCCCTTATTCCTTTGCAGTAACTGCTCAAAACGCATTAGGAACTTCAGTCGAAGCCATCACTAAATCGATAATTCCGCAAGCTGTTTGGAAAACTGCCCCAGTTGATTTAACAAATGATGGCCGTGATATCGCAACCACTACCTTTAATGGCAAACCAATTATTGTTTTCACAGATGCAGTTAAAGGTACTTTAAAGATCGCAACTTGGAACGGTTTAGTCTGGAAAAAAACCACCGTAGATGGTGCAGGTGGAAGTGCTGGTCGCACTAAAAATAAAATCGCAGGACATATCTCGCTTTGCACCTCAGGAGTTGGCGTAAATCAGAAATTACATATTTTCTATCCCGATGCAGTAGACCGAGATTTGAGATACTCACAATACGACGGAAATACCTTTATTTTTGAAATCATTGACGGCAATGGTCCTACTATCCAGAATTATGAAATTCCAGATCGGGTTCGTACCGGCAGCGATGTCAGCGTTAGCAATGCTTGCGCAATCACTCCAGCCGGTATTTCAGTCTTCTACCGAGACGAGAGCCAGGGAATTTTGTTAGGTGCTACCAAGCGAATAAACACTACAAAATGGGTTTACGAGTTAATTGATGGTGATCGCAAAACCGATAATCGCAGTACCGGCGATGTTGCCTTCCACTTAGCTGCCTACGTAACAAAGTCGACGACCCATATTGTTTACGACTCGGTCTTAGTTATAAATCAAAAACGTGACATTACTTCGGGTGAAGTTCGATACGCGACTCGCAGTGGTGTATCTCCCAATAGTTGGACCTACACAACTCTAGACCAAGCCGAAAATGGCATACCTGTGGCTGGCTTTGACGTTGCAATTGCGCCTGAAAAAGCGGGAATTCGAATGGTCTGGATCGCGGCCAGCACAAATTCCGCACCAGTTCCAAATCAGATTAGAAGCACTTTTGTCGGAAAAACCCAAGAGATTACGACAGCCACTATCGATAGCTATGGCACTCCAGGGGCGCGTATTTCGCTCGAAAATGGCGAGTTGATTCTGAACTGCGAAATGCGTCTTTGCTCGATAAATCTTGCCCAACCTAATAACCCAATTCGCTTGGTCACCTCAGTGCAAACCACTGAACCAGGACATGGCCTCTTTGTTACCATTGAAAAGAAAAGATTTTTGTTAGCGGCGCTAGATCGCCGAATCGCTTTTATCGCAGCTTAAGTTATTTGATAGGTAGGCAGTAAATTGAATTACCGGTGTAGATAAAAAGTCCAAAAGTCTTATTAAATTGAATTGCTATCGGTTGACCTGAAAATGAATTAGTTGAAATAACTTTTCCGTTCTTATCAAAAGTTAAAAGTGTTCCAGAACCCCCATTTTCGAAGGCAGCATAAGTTGTCAAACCTAAACCATTTGCCACTACTGCACTTGAGGTTGCTTTATATCTAATCGTCCAAGTTGGTTTAAAGGTTGCTTCAAACTTAGTTATTGTGGCTTGCGAAATTGTTTTATTCTTCAAGTAACCACCCAGTAGAAGTGAAGCTGTAGCACTACTCCAATTCCGGGAAGCTCCCTTTTCCCCACTGCGGGCAGATTGCACAATTTTAAGGTTTGCATCAACTCTTATAATGAGCCCATCACGGATGCCAATAGCTTTGTTCCCCAAAAACAGTTCGGTACTGCTGCCAAGCACAACACTGCTACCGTCACTGTTTCGAATCACTTTATCTAAAGTCGTCGTAGTTTTGCCAATAGTAAGTGGTTTGCTAAATTTTCCGGATAAATCTGCCGATACAAATAGTGACCCGACCGACTGCCAAGCCACTATAGAAATTCCACTCTTATTGATGTTTAAGGATGTTGGAAGGACAGGTGCCGGAAGCGGTAATTCAAATTTTCCAGCACCGCTACCTGAACTACTAACCTTCCAAAGCGTTAAATTATTTAAATCTGGGCGTAATGCACCTTCTTCACCGATAACTATCCCGTCAGGATTAGTAGCCATGGGCGACGGGTTAACTGCGCTCGGAATCGCAATTGGGGCTGCAGAAGCGCCCGCTAACCAGATATTTCCACTGATGTCGAGCGCTCCAGCTGAAATCGTAAATGCTGTTGAGTCAGAAAAACTATGTAGCCACTTCTCTGAACCATCTTTATTTAGAGCTGTTACATAAGCACCGGTTGGGGTATTTCCGAATAAATAGATTGCACTATCGCCAACTAACATTCCAGCAATATCTTGATCTACAGGAATGGCTTTTACGATTGCCAGCGGGATTACTGGCGCCGCTGTCAGCGGAGTGATCGAAATAGCTAGAAAGGCGCTAAGTAATAACGCCATCTTTCGAAACATTTAAGCTAATTCGATGGAGCGATCATGAGCCGCTTTCATTGATTTCGCGACTAGTTTTGATAATTCGCCATCGGAAAAAGAATTTAGAGCAGCAGCTGTGGTTCCGTTAGGGCTGGTTACATTTTCGCGAAGTTCGGTTGCAGTTTTGCCACTTTCAGCGAGGAGTTTTGCTGCTCCAACCAAAGTTTGAACTGTGAGCTGTGTTGCAACTTCGGAACTTAAACCAAGTTCGGTTGCGCCAGCGACCATTGCTTCAACAAAGGCAAAGAAATAAGCCGGGCCAGATCCGCTAGTGGCAGTCACTGCATCTTGTAACTCTTCAGTGACTTCAACAACTTGCCCAGATTTGGCTAAGAACCCGGCTACGAATTCGCGCTGTGCCGAAGTCACGCCAGCACCAAGTGAGATTGCTGCCATTCCAGCACCAACCATCGTTGCCGTATTTGGCATGACCCGAATAACCGCGTTAGGTTTGCCCAAGTTGCTAGTAATGAACTCAATTTTTTTACCGGCCGCAAAACTAACTACGACTGCCGCTGAATTAATCACAGCACCGACTTCGGCCAAGACCGACGCCATATCTTGCGGTTTAACAACCAATAGAACCGCGTCAGCAGCTCGCACGCTATCTGCAATTTCTGCAATCGAAATTCCATATCGGCCAGTTAGTTCAACCGCACGTTCTGTCCGCTTC
>Ga0214917_10002335_pt1 | contig 23264 bp, 16 predicted proteins | sample LL_1208_BB_MetaG_FD_177983 | JGI IMG/M metagenome (GOLD analysis project Ga0214917, IMG submission 177983) | Freshwater microbial communities from Lake Lanier, Atlanta, Georgia, United States - LL_1208_BB | ecosystem: Environmental > Aquatic > Freshwater > Lake | place: USA: Georgia | collected...
AGGCAGGTCCGAGCGAACGAAGCCCATGGATGGGCGCGGTGAGCGTCCGGCGAGCTGGTACGGGGCGATCCCAAGCCGGGGCGACTGCGTTGGGGCATGACAGGCTGAAGCCTGTCCTACGACAAGGCATGACAGGCTAAAGCCTGTCCTACGACAAGGCATGACAGGCTGAAGCCTGTCCTACGGCAAGGCAAGCGGGACGCTTGCCCCACAGGGCCGCCACCGCCGTGCCGAACAGGATTGCCACGACGGCGCTCCGCTCAGGCCACCACGCCTGAGCACACCGGGGTGACGATGCCGTAAACTGGATTGCGGGTGCTGAATTCTGCATTGCGGCTTCGGGACAGTCCGGCGATCGTGGGTCTGGGCGGCACCGAATCGTCGCCCCGTGCATCTGCCGGAACGGACTTCTGTGACCAAGCGGCCGAAAAACGTGCTCGTCGCCCTCGGCTGGTACGACCACCGCCTGCTCCGCGGCATCGCCGCCTACGCCATGGAGCACCACTGGCACCTCGCCGCCCACAGCATCATCCACGAGAAGGTCATCCCGTGGGGCTGGAGCGGAGATGGCGTGCTCGCCTGGCTGGCGAGCGGCGACGATCTGGTGCAGTTCGTGCTGTCGGTGAAGAAACCGACCGTCGATTTCTCGCTTCGCCGGCCCCACCTGCCGTTCGCCCATGTCGTCCAGGACCACGCCAAGACCGGCGAGTTGGTCGCGGAGCACTTTCTCGAGCGTGGCCTGAGGCGGTTCTGCTTCTATAGCGATTCGGAGAACTGGTCGCAGGTCGAGCGCGGCGAGTCCTTCATCCATGAACTCGCCCGCCGCGGCCACGAATGCATCTGGCTCCGTTGGGAGACACAAGACTCCCAGGGAGCCACCCAAAACACCTGGCTGCGCCGCCGCGACTGGCTGCTCGCGTTCCTGAAGAAGTCGCCAAAGCCGCTGGCGGTGTTCGCGGCCAACGGCACGCTCGCGGTCGAGGTCCGGGAGATCTGCGAAGCGGAGGGAATCCACGTGCCCTCCCAGGTGGCGATCGTGGGAATCGACGACTACCTGCTCTCGGTCGGCACGGCGAACAAGACGATCTCCGGCGTGGACACGAACCTCGAGCGGCAGGGCTACGAGGGGGCCGCGATCCTCGACCGCATGATGCGCGGCGAGAAGCGGCCCGTAAAGCCGGTGCGCATCCCGCCCGCTGGCGTGATTCCGCGCATGAGCAGCGACATCCTTTCCGTGGAACACGAGGGCGTGGTGCTCGCCCTCCGCTACATCGCAGAAAACTTCACCGACCCGATCGGTGTCGATGAAGTTGCGGAGGCTGCCTGCATGTCGCGCCGCGGCCTCCACCAGGCGTTCTGCGAACACGTCGGCTGCCCCCCCGGCGAGAAAATCCGCAGCACCCGGATTCAGGCGGCCAAGCAGATGCTCTCCGAGACCGACGACAAGATCGAAAACATCGCAAAGCGCTGCGGCTACGCGAATCTCAACACATTTTTCGCCGCCTTCCGCAACGTGGTCGGCCTGACGCCGGCCGAGTTCCGCAAGACGGCCCGCAGCCCCTGACCAGACACGCCGAACGCCATACCCATGATCGTCTCCAGCCCGACCTTCATCCACGACGATTTTCTCCTGGCGAGCCGGTCGGCCCGACGGCTGTACCACGACTTTGCGGCTGCCGAGCCGATCATCGACTACCACTGCCATCTGTCGTCCGCCGACATCGCCACCGACCGGCGGTTTCGCAATCTGTTCGAGATCTGGCTCGAGGGCGACCACTACAAATGGCGGGCCATGCGGGCCAACGGCGTGCCGGAGCGGCTCTGCACCGGCGACGCCGCGCCGCTGGAGAAGTTCCGGGCCTGGGCCGCGACGGTGCCGCACACGGTTCGCAACCCTCTGTACCACTGGACACATCTCGAACTGGCCCGCTATTTCGACATCACGGAACTCCTCGATGAGCGGACCGCCGACCGGATCTGGGCGGCGGCGAACGAGCAGCTGGCCACGCCCCGACTCTCGGCCCAGGGGATCCTCGATGCGTTCCGGGTGGAGACGCTGTGCACCACCGACGACCCGGCCGACGGGCTTGCGAACCACCGGGCCCTCTCAGAGGGCGACCTCCCCACCACGGTGCTCCCCACGTTCCGCCCCGATGCCGCGCTGGCGGTGCATCGTCCGGCATGCTTCGCGGCCTGGATCGAGCGGCTCTCGGCGGCCGCGGGGCTCGATATCCGCACCCTGCCCGACCTGTTCGCCGCCCTCGAACGCCGGGCCAACTCCTTCCACGCCCTCGGCTGTCGGCTTTCGGACCACGGCCTCGACGCCTGCCCCGCCCCGTCGCTCACGGCGGAAGAAGCTGCGGGCGTCTTCGCCCGCGCGTTGGCCGGGGAGCCCGTGTCGGCGGCGGAACGAGCAGGCTACTCGGCGGTGGTGATGCTGTTCCTCGGCCGGCTCTATGCCCGACTCGGCTGGACGATGCAACTTCACCTCGGGGCGCTGCGCGACGTGAACGGCCGAATGTTCCGCATGCGGGGGCCGGATCAGGGCTGCGACTCGATCGGCGATTTCCCCCAGGCCGTCTCGCTCGCCCGCTATCTCGACGCCCTCGACGGCGACGGCTCGCTGCCCCGCACGATCCTCTACAACTTGAACCCCGCCGACAACTACGTGTTCGCCACCATGGCCGGCAATTTCCAGGACGGCGCGATCGCCGGAAAGGTGCAATTCGGCAGCGGCTGGTGGTTTCTCGACCAGCGGGAGGCGATGGAGTGGCAGCTCAATGCCCTGTCGAACCTCGGCCTTCTCTCGCGGTTCGTGGGGATGGTCACCGACTCGCGGTCGTTCATGTCGTATCCGCGTCACGAATACTTCCGCCGCACGCTCTGCAACCTGCTGGGCCGCGACATGGATCGCGGCGAGATTCCCTCCGACTTCGAACTCGTGGGCCGCTTGGTCCGCGGTATCTGCCACGACAATGCACGAGCCTACTTTGACTTCCCGAGGTGACCGGACCGCTCCTGACGCTCCGCGTACCCAGACCGGCGGCTGGGGCGTGCGCTGGGTCGTGTGCGGCATGCTCTTCATGGCCGCGGCGATCAACTACATCGACCGCCAGGTGATCGGCATCCTCAAGCCGACGCTCCAGGAGCAGTTTCACTTCGACGAGCGCGACTACGCGGCGATCGTGTTCAGCTTCCAGGCCGCCTACGCGGTGGGCCTCCTGCTCTCGGGCCGGATCATCGATCGCATCGGCGTGCGGGCGGGCTTCTCGATCGCCGTCGTCGTCTGGAGCATCGGGGCGATGGCGCATGCCTGCGCCGATCGCCTTCCCTGGCTGCGGCTGCCGACGGTGTCGATCGATCCCCCGCAGGTGCTCTTGCTCGGCGGAGCCACGGCGGGTCTCGCGCTCGCGCGGGTGATCCTCGGCCTCGGCGAGGCGGGCAATTTCCCGGCGTCGATCAAGGCGGTTGCGGAGTGGTTTCCGAAGAAGGAGCGGGCCCTCGCCACGGGCATCTTCAACTCCGGCACCAACATCGGCGCCCTCGTCACGCCGCTCGTCGTGCCCTGGATCACGGTGCAGTACGGCTGGCAATGGGCGTTCCTGGCCACGGGCCTGCTGGGGTTCGTGTGGGTGGCGTGGTGGCTCGCGGGCTACCGCCGCCCGGAGGAGCATCCGGGCGTGTCGGTGGAGGAACTGGCCCTCATCCACAGCGATCCGCCCGAGTCGATCGTGCCGGTGCCATGGGCGGCGGTGTTTCCGCTGAAGCAGACCTGGGCCTTCGCCCTCGGCAAATTCCTCACCGATCCGATCTGGTGGCTCTATCTCTTCTGGGTGCCCGATTTTCTCAAGCGCAACCACGGGCTCGACCTCAAGACGATGGGCCTGCCGCTGGTCGTGATCTACCTCGTGGCCGACGTGGGCAGCATCGGCGGCGGCTGGCTGTCGTCGCATCTCCTCAAGCGCGGATGGAGCGCGAACGCCGCCCGCAAGCTGGCCATGCTCGTCTGCGCGTTGGCGGTGGTGCCGATGCTGTTCGCGGCACGGGCCACGAACCTCTGGGTGGCGGTGGGGCTCGTGTCGCTCGCCGCCGCCGCACATCAGGGCTGGTCGGCCAACCTGTTCACGCTCACGAGCGACATGTTCCCGCGCCGGGCGGTGGCGTCGGTCGTGGGGATCGGCGGCATGGCCGGGTCGGTGGGTGGGATGCTGATCGCGCTCGTCGTGGGGGCGATCCTGCAGAAGACGGGCAGTTACGTGCCGATCTTCGTGATCTGCGCCTCGGCGTATCTTGCGGCGCTCGCGATCATCCACCTGCTCGTTCCGAAGCTCGAGCCCGCGCGGCTCGACGACGCATCCGCCTCACCGCAGTGACGGTCAGCCGAAGATCGGGCGGATGTGGCGGTCGAGCAGGTTGTCGGTGACATTGCGGCTGACGACCGCCGCATGCTCTTCCAGGGCCTTGAAGTATTGGGCTCCCTTCTTCGCGGCCACCTTGAATGCCACGTGGAGCAGCTGGCGGAAGTGCGGGTTGTACGCCGGGCACGACGGCACGTGCCGCAGGGCCGAGACGTACCCGTCGGCCGACCAGCCCGCGACGTCGGCGGCCGTCGGCAGCCGCCGCATGTCGATGTCGATCACGGTGGCGTAGGGTGCCGTCAGCTCGGCGTAGTGGTCGAGGGCCTGGGCGTAGATTTCCTTGGCGAGTGCGAGCGGCTCGCCGTCCGACTCCGCGAGGCCGATCAGCTCCTCGAGCCAGGTGGTGCCCGCGGTCTTCACGTGGACGCCGGCGTCATGTCGCCGGAGGAGCTTCTTGATCACGGGGTAGAGCGAAAACTTGTCGCTCCCGGAATGCACGCTCAGCTTGAGCGTGGCAGGCAGCCCGAAGCGATCGCGGGCGAAGGCGAGCACGCACAGGTCGGCCTCGAATTCCCGCTGGAAGGCGGCCAGATCGCCGACGTAATCCACGCCCTTGTTGAAGCGGCCGGTGAACTTGGGGGCGATCGTCTGCAGCGGTATCCCCTCGTCGGCGAGCAGTTTGAGGATCACGAACAGCTGCTCGGGCGTCTGGGCGGCGTCGGTTTCATCCATCGAAACCTCCGTCACGAACTCCTCGTCGTGGCGGTGCGCGGCGATGTGCCGGAAGATCCGCCCGGCCTCTTCGGCTGCCGGCAAAAACTTCGCCACCGTCTGTTCGGCCGTGGCGAAATCGATCCGCAGCCCTCCGGGCAGGCCGGGCACGTCGATCGCCCCCATCAGCGGGCCGAGCGCCTTGAGCGCCGCCGCGTGCCGGTCGGCGGCGGCCGGCTTGCCGATCGCCTCGGCCACGTCGATCGTGAAAAAATCGCTCGCCGCCAAAAAACGATCGACCGTCGCCAGGCCGATGTGATCGGCATCGACGTAATACGGCCTCTGCCAGCCGAGGGCGGCCACGGCCGCGTCGGCCTCGGCCCGCAGATCGTCCGGATGGCTGCCGACGATCGTGTGTTCGCGGTTCGACTTGTTCCACACCGGGAACACGCCGATGCCCTCCTCGTGGGCCCGGCACACGGCCGCCAACTGCGCCTGCCCCTGCCGGGCAAAACGGTCGCCCATTCCGATCGTGTGCTTTTCAATCGGCTTCAATCGCCTGCTCCTTGCAACAGGCTGCATCGTCGCAGGCGACTCGCCTCACGAAAAACCATCTTTGATGCACATCGACTCTCGAAAACGGCAACGCTGATCGCGGGGGCCGGCGGTCACACGGCCGTGAATGCCCGCTCGATGCGGTCGAGGATCCTGGCGATGATCTCGCGGTCGCTCTCCGGCCGCCGCAGGCTGTCGGGGTGCGGCTCGTCGCACTCGAGGATTCCCCGCAGGAAGAGGGCCTGCGCCATCGAGTGCTTGTAGGCCGGCACGGGCTCGCGGAAGGCGAAGTCGCCGAGGGCCTGCAGGGCGTCGTCGAGTTCGTCGAACCGCGGGTCGCCCTCGGCCCACCACCGGTCGCGGCGGGCAAACGCCTCGGGCGCGGCCGTCGAGAGGCCGAGCAGCCAATCGCTGCCGTAGCGGACCATGTCGATCGCGAGATCGTTGCCCGTGAACACGTGGAACTCGGGGCGCACGCGGTCGCGCAGGGCGAGCCGCTCCCACTCCAGCCGGCGCGAGAGCGACGAGTGCTTCGCCCCGAGGCAGTTGGGGATCTGGATGAGTTCGCCGTAGGCTTCGAGGGAGAGGACGCGGCCGTACGGCACGAAGGCCGTGCCGAGCTCGAACCCGATGAATCGCTCGACTCGTGCCGCAAGCCGCCGATAGCGGTCGAGGAAGTCGGCATCGCCGCCGGTGGTGAGCCCCCACGACGGGAAGATCACCGGCACCGCGCCGGCGGCGGCGATCATGTCGATCTGCCGGCCGTAGGCCGCCTCGTCGAACGCGCTGCCCCTCGTATCGACGACGCACGCCCCCGCGACGAGTTCACCAGCCGGGCCGAGCACGTCGCGGGCGATGGCGAGCGCCTGCCGGCGGGTCGCATCGTCGATCAGCTGCACGTAGCCAGTGTCCATGTTGACGGCAGGCGCGATCCCGGCGGCCGCGGTGCAGCTCACATGCGTGGCGAACGCGTCCCAGTCGATCCCGCCGGCACCGCGAAATGGCAGCAGGATCGCCGACATGCCGCGGATGCGGCGCCGCGGGCGCACGAGCGACAGAGGATCAATGTCGATGGAGGTCATGCGGGGAGTATCGGCGAATCGCATCGGGTTCGCCAGTCCGCTCGGCAGGCCGCGCGGGCATCGCCCGGCACGGGATGATGGTTTTATGCCATGCGGCCAATGCTCCTGAGAACGGTTCGATTTCGGCGTGGTGGCGGGGTGTATGATCCGGACGAACCCTTTCACGAGCGCCCGCACGAGGACCTCAACCGATGATCCCCCGCATCGCCAGGTTTCGCTCCGCCGCCGAACTTCGCTCGCATCTGGCCGCAATCGCGGCGCCGATTCCGCTCGACGACGACGTGCTCTCGGCGGCGGCCGGCTCGCCGCTCGCGGAGCCCCTCGCGATCGGCGGGCGTGCCGTCGGCAACCGCTGGTGCATCCATCCGATGGAAGGCTGGGACGCGACCGATGCCGGAGCCCCCACGCCCACGCTCTTGCGTCGCTGGACCCGCTTCGGCGAGAGCGGCGCGAAGCTGGTCTGGGGCGGCGAGGCCGTCGCCGTCGTCGCCGAGGGACGGGCCAATCCAAACCAGCTCTGCGCGCCCGAGTGCGGCGTTGCGGGCTATGCCGAGCTGCTCACGGCGCTCCGCGACGCCCACCTGGCGAAGTTCGGCACGCTCGACGACCTCGTCGTCGCCCTCCAGCTCACCCACTCCGGCCGGTTCTCGAAGCCGACGCCCGCCGGCCGCAGCCCGCGGATCGCCTACCACCACCCGCTGCTCGACGCCCGCCATGGCGTGAATCCCGCCGACGATGCCTGCGTGCTCACCGACGCCGACGTCGAGCGGCTCATCGAGGCGTACATCGCCGCCGCGCGGGATGCCGACGCAGCCGGCTTCGACATGGTCGATATCAAGGCCTGCCACGGCTACCTGCTCCACGAATTCCTCTCCGCGCGGGGGCGGCCCGGGCCCTACGGCGGGGATTTCGCCGGCCGGACGCGGCTTTTGCTCGGGATCATCGAGCGGGTGCGGGCCGCCTGCCCGCGGCTGCTTGTGGGCGTGCGGCTGTCGCTGTTCGACGTCGTGCCCTGGCACAAGGTCGGCGACCACGGCGAGCCTTTTCCGTTCGCCGATCATCTCCCCTACGATTGCGGCTTCGGCGTCGATGCCCGCGACCCGACGCGCATGGACCTCGCCGAGCCGATCGCACTCTTGCAGCTCCTTCGCGACCGGGGCGTGGTCGCCGTCAATCTCTCGGCGGGCAGCCCCTACACGGTGCCGCACATCCAGCGGCCGGCGGCGTTTCCGCCCTCCGACGGCTACCCGCCGCCCGAGGACCCGCTCCTGGGCGTGTGGCGGCAGATCGACGCCTGTCGGCAGGCGAAAGCGGCCGTGCCCGGGCTGCCGCTCGTGGGCTCGGGCTACAGCTATCTGCAGGACTACGCCGTCCACGCCTCCCAGGCGATCGTGCGGGCCGGCTGGATCGACGCCGTCGGCCTCGGGCGGATGGTGCTCTCGTATCCCGAACTCCCGGCGGATTCACTCGCCGGCCGGCCGCTCGTGCGCGGGCTCATCTGCCGGACCTTCTCCGACTGCACAACCGCCCCGCGGCACGGCCTGCGGAGCGGCTGCTACCCGCTCGACGCGTTCTACAAGCGGCTGGAGCCGGAAGCGTCCGCGCTCAAGGCGATCAAGGCGGACAGCTGAACGAGGTCTTCCCATGCGACATGTCTTGCGCTTGGCGGTCGTGCTCGTGGGATGGTGGGCCGCGCTCCCCCTGACGGCTGCAGACCCCACCCGGGTCCTCGTCGTGGTCGGCCCCAGCGATCATCCCCCCGGCTCCCACGAGGTTGCGGCCGGAGGCCGGCTCCTGAAGCACTGCCTCGAGAACACGACTGATGTGCCCGACGTGCGGGCCGACGTCGTCGAGGGGTGGCCCGATCAGGCGCAGCGCACTCTGGCCCGCTGCGTCGTCTTCATCGGCGACACGTTCCCGGCGAACCGCCTGCCCGATCCGGAACGCAACCTCACCGACCTCGATGCGATGATGCGGCGGGGCTGCGGGATCGCCTGCGTGCATTACGCCACCGGCCTGCTCGGGAACGACGTGTCGCCGGACGGCGACCATCCCCTGCTGCGCTGGCTCGGGGGCTACTTCGCCAATCGTTCCTGCGCGCACCACCAGTCGATCGCGAAATTCTTCGAGCGGGCCACGATCACCCCCGCGGCTCCATCGCACCCCGTGTCACGCGGCTGGAAAGAGTTCACGCTCCACGACGAACCCTACATCAACAACTACTTCGGCCCCGGCAACGTGATGGCGCCGAACGTCACGGCCCTGGCCACGTCGATGCTGCCACCCGACGCACCGCGGCGCGAAACCGTGGCCTGGTGCGTCGAGCGGCCGGGCGGTGGACGCGGCTTCGCCATCGTGATGCCGCACTTCTACCGCAACTGGCGCGACGAGAACCTGCGGCGATTCATCCTCAACGGCGTCGTCTGGAGCGCCGGGCTCGACGTGCCTGCCGAGGGCGTGACGACCGTCCTGCCGGATCTGCAGACATTCGCCCCGGCCGCGGTCGAGCCGGCCCGCCCCCCGCGCACCACGCAGGTGCCGGTCAAAGCCGGCCAGGATCACGTCAACAAACAGGAATCGGCGGTGCCGGCCTACACCCTGCCCGACGTGCTCGCGATGCAGGACGGCAGGCCCGTGCGGACGGCCGACGACTGGATCGCCCGACGCCGGCCGGAGATTCTCGGCCTGTACGAGCGCCAGATCTTCGGCCGCACGCCGCCCGGACTGCCGCAGGGCTACGAAGTCCGGGTGGTCGAGGACGGCGCGGTCGCGCTCGGCGGCACGGCACGCCGCACCCAGGCCGAAATACGGGTTTCCGATCGGGCCGAAAGCCCGGTCATGCACCTGCTGCTCTACACGCCGGCAGAGGCCGCCGGGCCGGTGCCCGTGTTTCTCTGCCTGCACTTCAGCGGCAACTGGACGGTCGTGGACGACCCCGGAGTCCATCTCCACCCGACGCTCGACCGCAAGACGCGAACGATGGTCATGCCCCCGGAAGACGCGCCGCGCGGGCAGTCGAAGGAATGGGACGTGCCGCTCGTCTTGTCGCGCGGCTACGGCATCGCCTTCGTCCGCCATGGCGACATCGAGCCCGACCTCGAGAAGGGGGAAGGCCTGCCCTGGGGCGTGCGGGCGTCGTATCTCGAGCCCGGCCAGGCCGCGCCTGCGGATGACGCGTGGGGGGCGATCGGGGCGTGGGCGTGGGGTCTGAGCCGGGCGATCGACTTTCTGCTCACCAACAAACACGTCGCCGGCGACAAGATCATCGCCTTCGGGATGTCGCGGCTGGGCAAGACCGTGTTGTGGGCGAGCGCCCAGGACCCGCGGATCGCGCTCGTGATCGCCAGCTGCTCCGGCGAGGGCGGTGCCTCCCTCAGCCGGCGCGACTTCGGTGAGAACGTGGACAACATGACGACCACCTACCTCTATCAGTTCTGCCGCAACTTCGCCCGCTTCCACCGAAACTGGGACGCGCTGCCGGTCGATGCCCACATGCTCGTCGCGCTCACGGCGCCGCGGCCGCTCCTGCTCAACACCGGCAGCAGCGACCTGTGGTCGGACCCGCGGGGCGAGTTCCTGGCGGCTCAGGCCGCGTCGCCCGTGTACGCCCTGTTCGGGAAGCGCGGCCTGGCGGACGAACCTGAGCCCACGCCCGACGTGCCGATCCTCAACGACCTGGGCTACCACATGCACACCGGCGGCCACACCACGCTCGCCACCGACTGGCGGGTGTTTCTCGACTTCGCCGACCGGCGCCTGAAGCCCTGACCGCAGCCACCGCCGAGGCGGGCTACTCCGGTCGGCTCAGACGATCGTCACGACCGCGGTGCCACTGATGCCGCCCGCCGTCGCCCTGACCGTCGCGGTGCCGGTCCGCATCCCGGCCGTGAATCGGCCGGTGCTCGAGATGGTGCCCCCGGCGCTGGCCACGAGCCAGACCATCGCCGACTGCACGAACACGCCCGGCGTGGGCACGACGGACCAGCCGAAGCCTGGCTGCGTCGGCAGGGCGGCATCGAACTGGTCGTACGCCGTCGCCGTGAACTGCACGGAGCCGAAACGTCTCACCGTGGGGGCCGCCGCCGCCACGGCGATCCTGGTGAGCGTCCGATTGACCGTCACGGTCACGCTGCTGGTGACGGTGAGCCCCGACGCGTCCTGGATGGTGACCCGGAAGAGATACGATCCCTCCTTCGAGAACGTCGCCACGGTGTTCTTGGCGGCGTTGGTGCCGTTCGAGCTGAACGAAGGCGCGGCGGAACCGGCGGGCCGGGAGAGCGTCGCCCAGGTGTATTTCAGGGTGGCCTCGCCGCCGTCGTCGGCGCCGAGCACGCTCAGGCTCGCCGTCTTGCCGGTCACCGGATTGGGTGTGGAGGCGGCGGGCGTGGCCAAGGTCGGGGCGATGAACAACGACTCGTCGGCGCCGATGTCGAACGCCCCGTTCCGCGGGATGGCGGTGCCGTAGAAATCGCGGCTTCCCGGGTTGATCCCAAACAAGGCGAACGGATGCTGCCCGGCGTTGATCAGCGGCGAACGCGGCTGGAGTTTGTAGCCGCCGAGCGACGTCTCCAGGAGGTCCGCGTCGCCCACGGTGCCTCCGCTCCCCGGTGATGTCAGCAGCGGATCGACGTTCCTGCCGACGACCGCGCCGGCGACGCGTTCCTGGGCGGGGTTGGCGGCGAGCCACGATGAAAAGCTCGTGTACGTCGTCGCGCCCCACGTGATCTTGAATCCGCCGCCACTCGACCAGTAGGCGTTGCCCCGCAGGAGAATGTTCTGGTCCACCGCCGGATCGTAGAGCGGATTCCGGCTCGCATCCACGTCGTAGCGGACCAGCGTCACGCCGCCCGTCGTGACGAACAGGTTGTTGAAGATCCGGTGGTCCGTGCCCACGAGCCTCAGGGCCATGGGCGTGTTGGTGCCGGTCGGCGGATCCATAGAGACGGTGTTGCCGTAGACCTGCAGGCCGGTCACGAACCCCCAGGTCGAGATCGCGCCGTAGGTCCGCTTGCGGGAATCGTTCTCGCTGATGTTGTAGCGGACGATGTTGTTGCTGTTTCGCGTGCCCGGTCCGGAACAGATCAGGTAGCCGGCCCCGTCGTTGCCGTGCGAGTAGTTGTACTGGAGCACGGAGTTGGTCACGTTCTGGTCGAGATCGAAGCCGTCGCCGTCGTTGCCGGCCCCGGTGCGGTTGTTGTACGACTCGTTGTATTGAATCGTGACGTTCGTCGAATCGTAGGCCCAGATGCCGACGGGCCCCTCGCTGGGCTGGTTGTTGATGCCGTTCTCGAACGCCACCGACCGCTCGACGATGCCGCCGTTGACGCTGCCCAGCGTGATGCCGCTGCCGGTGTGGTTTTCGAGCAGCGTCGGGTCGCCGTCATTGTTGTTGGCCTGACAGTGGCCGATGTAGACGTTGGTCATGGCGTACGTCGGGGCCGCGGGATTGAACGTCGGCCCGTAGACGAGGATGCCGACGTGCCGGTTGTGGTGGGCGGAGACGTTCGTGATGCTCACGCCGTCATAGCCGCTCGATCCGTTCCACCCGCCGACCGTGAGCCCCCTGTAGCAGCCGGTCACCTCCACCTGGTCAACGGAGATGCGCGGCAGTTTGACGTTGCCGGCCAGATCGTTGAAGAATCCGACGGCGGATTTGGTGCTCGTGGCCGCGCCGACGCCGAGGACCTTCAGGTTCTTGAGCGCGATTCCACCGCAATTGTAAGCATAGAACCCGCTTTCACCCGCGGCCGGACTGATCGTGGCCTGGCCGGTGCCGTAGGAGCCGATCGTGATCGGGTTTGTGGCCGTGCCGCCCTTGCTGAACCAGAGTCCGTCGGCAAACACCTTGCCGCCCTCGAACAAGATGCTGTCACCAGGACTGAACGAACTGTTGTTGACCTTGGCGATCGTCTTCCAGGCGCTGGCGGCCGAGGTGCCGCTCCGCGAGTCGCTCCCGGTCGGGCTGACGTAGTAGGTCGCGAGCAACTGTCGCGGCTCGAGGCGTTCGATCGCGTAGAGCCCGTTCCGCCGCCGCCGAACGACGCCCGTCGTGACCGGGCGTTTCCACGATGATCGGAACATGCCGAACCTCCCCAGGCCGTGCCGGTTTCAAGCCCCCCTCATTGCACGTTCTCACCGCTCCCGTCTCAACTGCGGAAACGGGCATGCGTGCTGCGGGATAGTGCACTCGCCGCGTGTCGGAGCCACACGAGAAGCCGGCCTCGTCAGTTCGCCGTGCGCAGGGTTTCAAGCCAGGCGACGACGTCGCTCAACTCCTGCGCGGTGAGCGTGGCGGCGATGTCGGCCGGCATGAGCGAGACCGGCTGCTTCACGAGTTCCTCGATGTCGGCGGCTGCGAAGGCCACGTCGATCCCATCGGCCCCCCGCACGATCGCTTCCGCAGGCGACTGCGAGACGAGCAGCCCCGTGACACTCCGGCCGTCGGCGAGGATCGCCGTCCAGGTCTCGTAGTTGTGGCTGATCGCCGCCGAGGGGGCGAGGATGGCTTCGTACAAGGCCGGCCGCGCGAGTTTCGAGCCGATCTCCGAGAGGTCGGGGCCGACGGCCTTGCCCGCCCCGTTCACCACGTGGCACTTCGAGCAGGTGGCGGCGCCTGCGAAGAGTGCCCGGCCGCGGGCGGCGTCCCCCTCCATCCGCACCAGATCCGTGACCGCCGGCAGCGTGCCACCGCCGCGCGGTTTCGGCAGCGGCAGAACGGCCGCGGCCGCCTCGCGGACGTCGCCCCAGGGGCAGGCCGAGAGGGCCACGCCCGCCGCCTGGGCCTGCGGGCCGGCGAGGGCGCCTTCCTTCGCGAGCGCCACCAGCCGCGTGCCGCCCGTCTTCGATTTGGCGAGCGCGCGGACCGCCGCCGCCCGCGCGGCATCCGCGGCCGAAGCATCGCGGAGTTCGGCCTCGAGCACGCCGACCGCGGCCGTGCTGCCGGCCCCGCCGAGGGCGTTTCGCAGCCTGTCGGTTGCCGGCGCGTCGGCTCCCCGGAGCCTGGCGCCGATCGCTTCAGCCCCGCCGAGGTCGAGCGCGGCCGACACGGCATCGATGGCGACCGACTCGTCGGTCGCGGCGGCCGCCGCCATCGCGAGCAGGTCGGGCATGCGCGGCGTGAAGCGGAAGCGGCGCACGATCCGCACGAACGCGGGCATGCCGCCGGCGAACGACGCCGCCTCGTCGATCCGCCGCGCGATGGCCGGCACGGCCGCCGCCCCGGGATCGAGTCGGAGCACGAGTTCGGGGAGGATCGCCCGGAGCTTTTCGTCGGGGGCCGTGAATCCGGGCACGACGGCGGCCATGGCCGCCGCCGAGGCCGCCGGCGGCTGGAAGTCGAGCGCCCGCGCGAGGCACAGCGCCTCGGGCGTGGAGGTGGTGGGATCGACGATCAGGGCCGCGATCAACTCGGCCGATTTGAGGGCCCGGCTCCGCCACACGATCTCCCGCCCGGCCGGCCCCCGCCACGCCTCGCCCGTCTTCGCGAGCCAGGCCGCGAGCCGCCCGTTCCATACGTCCGGCCCCAGCGGATCATGCGGGCTGTCGGCACCGATGCCGAGGGCCTCGAGTTCCCACCGATCGCCGGCGACATGCGCCGCGGCAAGTTCGGCCCACGCCCGGTCGGCCCGCTCGCCTGTGAGGCCGCGGAGCGCGAGGGCGCACTCCCGCCGGACTGCGGCCTCGGGGTCGCGGGCGAGTGTCTCCACCAGCCCGAGTACGTCCCCCTGCACGCGGCGGCACATCCTGATTGCAAGGCTGCGCATCTGCGGATCGTTCGCCGCGGCAAGCTGCTGCACGGTCGCCTCCGCCCGGCCCGGCAGCATGCCGAGCGCCCAGGCCAATCGTGCGGCGTGCCGTTCGTCCTGCGGATCGCGGGCCGCCGCGTCGAGGGCCGCGACCGCGGCGCCAGGCTCGCGACCGATGCGGTCGAGTGCCATCGCCCGGGTGCAGAGATTCGGACTCTCCATCGCCTCGACCGCTCCGGTGACGGTCGCCATGTCCACCGTGGGTACCGACCACTTCGAACCGCGGGGGGCGATGCGGAAAATCCGGCCCTTGGCCGTATCGGCCATGCCGTGGCCGCCCACGCCAGGATCGTGCCAGTCGGCCACGATCAGCGAGCCGTCGGGCGCGACGCACACATCGCAGGGCCGAAACCATTTGTCCGCAGAGCCGTCCACGAGCGTTTCGATCGTGGCGGAGAAGCCGGCGCCGCTCCGCTCTGGATGATAGGCCCGCACGACGTTGGGGCCGGCGTCGCAGTGAATGAGCGATCCGTGATACCGCTGCGGCAGAAGCGTCCCCTCGTACACGCAGATCCCGCACGGTGAGCCGCCCCCCGTGAGCAAAAGATTGGGGATGACGCCCGGATCGTTTTGATGCCAGTGCCGCCGGGCGATCTCGGCTTCGATGTTCGTCCGCGGCACCTGCCAGCCGGCGCCTGTCGCCTCGTTCTTGTAGCCGTAGTTGCCGTACTCCATCAGGAAGTTGATCCGCGTGCCGCGATGGCCGTCGTCGTCGTTGTCGCTCTGCCAGAGCGTGCCGAAGGAATCGACGGCCACTTCATAACTGTTGCGGAAGTTGTGGCCGAGCACCTCGAAGTCGGTGCCGTCGGGCTTGCAGCGAAACACCATCCCCTCGCGATACGGCCGGCCGGAGGCATTCACCTCGTTGCCGAAGCGATCCTTCACGGGCCGCCCGTCGCGGTCGTGCACGGCCTTGCCGTAGTTGCCGAAGTTGAAGTACAGCCGGCCGTCGGGCCCGGCCACGAACGCGTGCACCGAGTGGTCGTGCTGCGGGGCGCCGGTCTTCGTGAACAGCGACTCGCGGCGGTCGGCCTTGAGATCTCCGTCATCATCATGGAACACGAAGACGTCGGGCCCGCACGACACGATCACCTTCCGCCCCGGACCCTCGCCGAGCACGCAGACGCCGAGCGCGGAATCGACGTCGCGGCCCTGGTGAAACACCGTCTGCGTGTCGGCCCGGCCGTCGCCGTCGGTGTCTTCGAGCACGAGAATCCGGTCCCCTTCCGGCCGCGTATCTTTCTTGCCGCGGTAGTTGGTGACCTCGCACACCCACACCCGGCCGCGGGAGTCCACGTCGATGTCGGACGGGCTCGAGAGCAGCGGCTCCGCCGCGAAAAGCGTGGCCTCGAGCCCCTCGGCGGCCACGAGTGCGGCCTCCGGCCCCGGCGTTGCCCCGGCGTCGGCGCCACCCGCCCAGCCCGGGGATTGGATCGCAATGGCGGCCACGGTCGCCGCCCAGAATCTGCCTTTCCGCATGCTGACCTCCTGCATCAACGGTTCCGACCCGCCTGCATCATAGCCGGGCGGAGACCGTCCGGCCGCCCACCGGAACCTTAAAAAAAGGCTGTTTTTGGGCTGTTTCGTGATGCCCGAAATCGTGGAACGTCAGCCCAAAACCGAATTGTGGGGGACGGAGAACCGGGCCATTATTCCCCTGTCGAGATTCGAGCCGCGAAGGCGGCGATCTCGTCATCCGCACACGGGGGTTTCAAACCATGAGTTCATTCACCGCACGCCGCGCACAGGGCATCTCGATGAACGTTCGCTCACTGTTGAAAATCACCGGGATCACCAGCCGGATCATCGCAGCCGTTGTCGTGCCCTGCTGCATGATGATGACCGGGTCTGTCGCGGTCGCGCAGACGACGTGGACGTGGAGTGGCGGCGGCGGCGACGGCAACTGGGCCAACGGCGCCAACTGGACCTACAACACTGGCACGGTGGCCGATCCGCTGACAACTCAGGCGTTGGTGTTCCAAGGCACCACGCAGCTCGCCACTACCAACAACACCACGGCCGGCGGCACGACGTCCAAGATCCAGTTCAATGCCGGGGCGGGGGCGTTCACGCTGTCGGGCAACGCATTGACGCTGTCCGGAAACCTTCAGAATTCCGCTACGGGCAACTCTCAGACGATCAGCCTTCCACTAAACCTCACTGCCGGTACTCACCTCTTTACGCTTTCGTCAGGCGGCACGACCGCGATCACGAGCGGCATCACGGGCGGCAACACCGCCGGCAACACGACGATCTCCGGGACGCTCGGCGGCGTGCTCTGGCTGTCGGGTAGCAACTCGTTCACGGGCAACGTGACGCTCAACGGAGCCAACCTGCTCCTCGGCCACGCCAACGCCCTGAGCAGCGGCACGCTGCGATTGCTCAGCGGAGCGGCGGCGCCAAACGTTGCCGCGAGCACCGACCTCTTGCTCGCCAACAACGTGCTCCTCAACACCGGCACCGCCACTTTCAGCGGCGGCAACAGCCTCGGCTTCGCCGAACTCGTGCAGCAGGGCGGCAACCGCCAACTCACCAACACCATCGCCGCCGGCAAATCGCTCACGTTCAGCGGCACGACGTACCTCCAGGAGAGCGGCACGGGGGTCGGCCGCACGCTGACGCTCGCCGGCACCGGCAACACCGTGTTCAACGGGCCGATCGTGAACGGCGGCACCGCCGGCTCCAGCGGCCTCACCGTCACGAACACGGGTACGACCACGCTCGGCGCCACCAATACCTTCTCGGGCCAGACGACGATTGCCGCGGGCGTGGTTTCGCTTCCGAGTCCGAACGGCCTCTTGAACACGTCGAAGATCAGAGTCCTGGACACCGCGAAACTCGACTACACGGGCGCGGCTGCAACGATCAGTCGTACGATTTCCAGCGGCACAATCGTCGGCGGCACGGCCACCGTGAGCAATTCCGGTGGCGGCCTGCTCACCCTTTCCGGCGGCGTCGAGGTCAACGGCGCCACGATGCGGTTTGCCGGTGGCCAGTTCGACGCCACCGGGTTGATGTCCGGCACGAACGGCCTGGGCGTGGTCGTGGACGGCGCTTCGCTCACGATTTCGAATACGAGCACGTACGCCGGCCCGACGGCCGTGAGAAATGGCGGCACGCTCGTCCTCGGCACATCGGCTGCGATCCCCTCGGCATCTGCCGTGTCCATCGACGCAGCCACGCTCACCGTCGGCAGTCGCTCGAACACCATCGCGTCGCTCACCACGGCCGGCAACGCGACGCTCGGCTTCGCCATCAACGGCGGCAGCAGCGGCAGCCTTTCGATGACCAACCTCTCGCTCGGCGGAGGTTCCAACACGCTCGCCCTCACGATGACGAGCCCGACGGCCGGCATCTACAACCTGCTCACCTACTCGGGCAATAAGACCGGGGCGGTGACCGCGACCGGCCTCGACTCTAGCTACACGCTGCTCCAGGGCTCCGGCTCCAATGGCGCCGTCGCCGTGCAGCGAAGGGCCGAGTTTGGCGCCGTCTCGGCCTCGCCCGTGGCGGCGACGATCATTACCGGCGGCTCCACCGCGATCAGCTACGCGGCAGCCAACATCACGCCGGCCGGCGGTGCGACGCTCTCGTTTGCCAGTGCGAACGGCTCCAACGTGTCCGGGGCGAGCAGCGGCTCCGCCCTGGCCGGCTCGACGAGCAGCACGATCTCAAGCCTGTTCTTCACCGGCACGGCGATCGGCGCGAGCCAGACGGGTTCCTTCATGCTCGCCGACGCGGCCGCGATCGGCAGCGGCACGGGCAGCGTGAGCGTGACCGTGCTCGACCACGCGACGTCGAGCCTCGCGGCCACGCTCCTCACCGGCACCACGATCAGCCTCGGTACCTACAACTATGCTACTGGCCAGTGGGAAGTCGGCTCGGGCACGGGCCTGTTCTCGATCTTCAATCTCGCGAGCTCCGCGGGCTCTTCGCTGACGGCCGACCTTTCGCTCGTGGGCGTCTCGGGAGGGGCGACGGGCTACAGCACGAACCTTGGCACGTACACCAACATCGCCGGCGGCGATACGCGTCAGTATTCGATCACGTTCGACCCGACGGGGCTCACGTTGGCCTCGGGGACGCAGTCGGCGACCTTCCAGCTCTCGATGGAAGACCAAACGGGGCTCAGCGGAGCTTTGGCCACGAACACGCTCTCCGTGACGGCCAATGTCGTCGTCGTGCCGGAGCCTGGGGCCCTCGCCCTCGCCGGCCTCGGCGTCGGGGTCGCCGGCTGGATGGCGAGGATTCGCCGCCGCGGTTCGCGTAAGATTTGACAAACATCCTGAGAGTCTTCCCCATGGTCATGGATGGTGCGCGGCGGCGTCGTGCCTTTACGCTCGTCGAACTGTTGGTCGTGATCGCGATCATCGGCGTGCTCATCGGCCTGCTTCTGCCGGCGGTGCAGTCGGCCCGCGAGTCGGCCCGCCGCAGTTCCTGCTCCAACAACCTCAAGCAAGTCGGCCTCGCCATCCTCAGCCACGAGAGTGCGAAGAAGGCTTTCCCGGCGGGCTATTCGTGCCGCAACGCAAACAGCGAGCGTGTGTGGGGATGGAATACCTTCATCCTTCCCTACATGGAGCAGGTCGATCTCTATTCGCAACTCGCTCCCGACCGCCGGAGTTTGTGGACCGTCACCAGTTCGGGGGCCTCGGCGGCCGATATCGACCTCGTGAAGACGAAAATCCCCGGCCTGCGCTGCCCGTCCGACACGTCTCCCGACCTGCGAGATCTCAGCAAGTTTTCCGGCTTCCAGCCGGCCACGAGCGCCACGACTCTGTTCGACGGATCGAACCCCGTCCAGCCAGCCGTGTCCAACTATGTCGGCTCGATGCCGTTCCACGCAGGCCCCATCAAAGATAGTTCGGGGATGTTCTTTGGCGCCAATGAACCGGGGCATCCCACGGCGCCGGGCCGTGGTCCGCTGGGGATCACCGTCCGCCAGGTCACCGACGGCCTGACCAAGACCATCATGGTCGGTGAGCGGCAATTCAAGGGGTATGCGGGCACGTGGGTCGGCACGGGGAATTGCGGAACGTATTCATTGAACAACGGGTCGGGAGGGAACGGCACCGCGGCAATCAACGCGATTTTGGCTCGATCCGATACCCGGAAGCAAAACTGGGATACTTACGATCTTGAAGGCTCGAGCGACCGTGGCAAGGGATTTTCGAGCGCCCACGACGGTGGCGTGCAGTATCTGTTTGCCGACGGATCTGTTTCCTTTCTCAAAGATCCCGTGACTGAATCCAACCCCTGGAACGCCGGCGGATGGCATATTCTGCGGGCATTAACCCAAAGGGACGACGGTCGCACGATCCCGGAATCGCCGAACTGAGGCTGCCGCTCTGGCCCGAGCTTCTTGGCTGCCTTGTTCGTTCTCGAGGGTGGTTTGTTTTTCGTGGCCTGGAGGGCCGGAATGTCTTTGCGATTGCAGATGGTGGTAGCAGCCTCACTCGTCGTCGGCGGATGCGGGTGGCTGGGAGGTAGTTTTGGCGAGGTGACGGGCCGCGTCACGCTCGATGGGAAGCCTGTGGAGGGCCTGGTGCTGCGGTTTCAGCCGCCGGTTCCGGCCGACGCCACCGCCGCCACGCCACCCCCGCCGGCCTACGGGCGGACGGATGCCGATGGTCGATATCGGGTCTTCCGCACCGGCAGGAATCTTTTCGGCACGGTCGTCGGCATGAATGCCGTGTCAATCACGCCCCCGGAAGGAGGCACCATTGTTTTGCCTGCAGAGGTCGCAGGCGGCGGGCTCTCGTGCGACGTCAAGCCCGGCTCCAATACGTTCGACCTCGATCTGAAGTCTGATTCCGCTCCAGCCAAGAAGTAAACACCCACGCCTATGTCAGTCCGCCACGCTCTCAGTCTTTTGCTATTCATGCTTATCGCCGCTTCGCCGGCACACCTGCCCGCCGCCGATGCGACCGTCCGCGTGCAGTCGCCCGGCCGGAAGGACAAGGGCGAATGGGTCGCCCGCGACACGCGGCTGGTCGCCGGCCTCGACGGCTACAAGAGCCCGGAGAAGGTCGATCTCGACGCCTATGGCGGCTGGGGCGGCCACCGCGAGCAGGCCACGGGATTTTTTCATGCACAAAAAGTCGGCGACCGGTGGTGGTTCGTCGATCCCGACGGCTGCCTGTTCCTGAGCCAGGGGATCAACATGATCGTCGAGCCGGGCGACGAGAAGGAGATGACCAAGGCCTTCGGCGACAAGGCGGGCTGGGCCAAGGCCGTGGGCGAGCAGCTCCGAAAAAACGCGTTCAACACTGCCGGCGGCTGGAGCTCGGGAGCGCTCACGGGGAGCGACTCGGGGCTCGTCCGCACCGTGACCATGCACGTGATGGAGTCGTTCGCCAAGAAGATGGGCCTGATCGAGTCGAAGCAGTCGATGTCCCACTTCCACGAGGACTGCATCCCGGCTTTCCACCCCGACTTCCCCGCCTTCGCCGACGACTACTGCCGTCGGCTCGATGCCACCCGCGATGATCCCTGGATCCTCGGCATCTTTTCCGACAACGAACTGCCCCTGCCCGTCGATCTGCTCGACCGCTGCCTGAAGGTCGGTGGCGACAAGCCGGCTCTTCATGCCAACCGCGAGGCCGCCCGCGAATGGGTGAAGGCCAACGTGCCCGGAGGCAAGTCCGACGCGATCACGGCCGAGCACCGCCAGCAGTTCGTGGCCTTCGTCGCCGAGAAGTATTACGCCGTCATGCGGGAGGCCATCCGCAAGCACGACCCCAACCATCTCTACATCGGCTCCCGCCTGCTCGCCCTCATCGGCCACATCGGCAAGAACGAGTTTTTCTGGAAGATGGTCGGCAAGCACCTCGACGTCATCTCCATCAACTACTACGACGTCTGGGGCCCGGATCTCGACAAGATCGCCCTGTGGGAGGGCCTGGCCGGCAAACCGCTCATGATCACCGAGTGGTATGCGAAGGCCCAGGACGTTCCAGGCATGGCCAACACGGGCGGGGCCGGCTTCCTCGTCCGCACGCAGGACGACCGGGCGAAGTACTACCAGCACTTCGTGCTCAAGTGCCTGGAGTCGAAGCGGATCGTCGGGTGGCACTGGTTCAAGTACACCGACGACCCGCCGTCGTCGAAGCGGGGCGACAACGCGGGCGGGGCCAACAAGGGCGTCGTGGACGTGCAGCACCGCCCCTACGAAACGCTCCTGAACAGCGCCGCGGAGGTCCAGCGCGAGGCCTATCCGCTGACAGCGTTTTTCGACGGCCGCTGACGCGGGCACGCCGGCAAACCCGGCTTCTTCCGCGTTTCATGGCCCTCCGGGGGGCCCCCGGCCACCAGTCCGGCTGCGCTTCGGTTGCAAAAAGGGTCCGGCTGCGGTTCTCTCTTGAGCGGCCATACCACCCGCCGACGCCTCAGAGGAATCGACCGATGATCCGTGCCGTGACCCACTCTTTGGACGCGATCCGCGAGAAAGTGGAGGCGGGCGCACGCCTCGACGCCGCCGAGGCCGAATCGCTGTGGGACGAGCGGATCGACCTTCACGAACTCGGCGAACTGGCGAACCTCGTCCGCGAGCGGAAAAACGGCAACGTCGGCTACTACAACATCAACACGCACAAGCACGGCTATCTCCAGGTGGCGATCGCGCTCGCCCAGGTGCCGATCTTCTTTCTCATGGGGTTTGTGGCGGGGTGGTGTGGCGGCGGCATCGACGAGGGCGTGTGGCTCGGAGCGAGCGTCGTGGTGTGGGGCGTGTTTCTGAGGATCGTGCTCGTGTGGCACATCACCTGGTCGGTGAATTCGCTCAGTCACCTGTTCGGATACCGCAGCTACGAGACGGGTGAGGGCAGCCGCAACAACTGGCTCGTGGCCCTGCTCGCGGTCGGCGAAGGGTGGCACAACAATCACCATGCCGATCCCACGGCCGCCAGCGTGCAGCATCGCTGGTGGGAGTTCGACATTTCGTACTACGAGATCAAGCTGCTCGAGTCCCTGGGGCTCGCGCGCGACATCGTCAGGCCCCGGCACCTGCGGGCCCGCCAGCAGGTGCCACACTAGGTCGGGGCGGCGTCGCCCGAGGAATCCTCGAATCCAATTGCCGCGCCCCCCAGCCACCAGGCCACGGCGTAGAGGGACTCCGACACCGGCGTCAGGGCGTTCACCGGGACCTTCATGTCGCCAAAGGTCAATGGAGACCGAGCGGTCGGGCAAGTTTGCCACGTCCATGTTCGCCGGGGCGGAGATGAAGCGGTGTTCGTTGTCGAGCCGCAAGTGGAACTGCGTGAATCAGTCGGTTTGAATGTCAGAGAGCTTGCACGCGCGGAGAATCTCATCCATGACCACCGCGAACTCATCAAACAAAAATGGGCCGACCACCTTGGCTGACCGTGCCCTGAGGGCATGGCATCAGGGAGGGCGCTTTCCGACCAAGGGCAACCCGCGGCTGGAAGCCGCCACCGAGGCAGATGTAGGCCGGATCGAAATTTCGCCCTTTGGGCTGCACTGGTCGGCACGCGATGAAGATCTGTCGTTCGCGGGCATCCTGGAGGGGCGTTACGGTCATCGGTGACCGCCACGCACAGCGTTCGGCTGGCTCCCGGAATCGTGGATCGGGTGAGAATCCTCGTGCCCTTGGTGGGGCATTCACGGGTTCTCTGATGAAGCAGCGACGCAGTCCGGCGCGGCTCATCGGCCTGCTTCACTGCCGGTGTCGTTCGAATAGGCGGGCATCATGCCCGCCACACTTCAAGTACGCCCGGCTGGACTCGAACCAGCGG
>Ga0214917_10002336_pt1 | contig 23256 bp, 37 predicted proteins | sample LL_1208_BB_MetaG_FD_177983 | JGI IMG/M metagenome (GOLD analysis project Ga0214917, IMG submission 177983) | Freshwater microbial communities from Lake Lanier, Atlanta, Georgia, United States - LL_1208_BB | ecosystem: Environmental > Aquatic > Freshwater > Lake | place: USA: Georgia | collected...
CGGGTACGGCTTGTACTCCGCCGGCGCCACCGACTATAACTACTTTGCGGGCCAAGTAGGTATTGGTGTCACTAGCCCTAGCTCCTTGTTGCACCTTGCCTCCGGCACCTCCAGTGTAGCTCCCCTCCAATTTACGTCTGGGGCAAGTTTGGCTTCTCCAGCTGCAGGAGCCGTTGAGTTTAACGGAGCAAACCTTTTTGTAACCAATAGCAGTCTGGTGCGTAAGACTGTGGCTTTTACCGATAGCACAATGATCGGGGTATGGAATGGAACTCCTGTGGGCGCAGCTTACGGGGGCACAGGGTATTCAACTTACACGGATGGGCAGCTGTTGATTGGCAACAGTTCAAACAATTCACTGAGTAAGGCTACGCTGACCGCAGGTACGGGTATCACCATTACCAACGGTAATGGTGCCATTACGATTTCTACTACCGCTGCATCGAGCGCAAACGGGCAGATTACATTCACTCCGTATCAGATGAACCTGACAAGCACTACAGTCGCCGCAAGAATAGACGATGTCAACAACATGTCCAATCGAGTGTATACTATTGAAAACATCGGGTACTATCCGATCTATATAGGATCAGATAGTACGGTGAGTGTCACAACTGGCTTCAAGCTTGAACCAGGCGACATCTTCGAGACGGTGTTAACCAGTAACGGCGCTCTCTGGGGTGTTACAGAATTTGGCACTGTCCGCCTATCGGTCTTGAGAGGTCAATAATGCATTATACAATTACTACAACTGACGAGTACCACGAAGTTCTTTTTGATCTAGGCAGTTACAGGATTCTGCAGCAATTTGCCAGAAGTCTTACTCTTGAGCAGCTTGAAGAAGAAATCAAGCTGTTTCAGCAGAACTTGATGGGTAATCAGTAATGGCTGTTGCTACGGCAAAGATTGTCTGGAACCAGAGTACGTCCAATAAGACGTACACTAGGTTTTTGCAGTTAATGCGGGACTTCCTTACAGGTAATGGTTGGACAGTTCTGACAGATAAGACGGCTGATATCACGGCATACTATTTTGTCGTTACCTACAACCGTAACACAGGGTATACCGGCGATAATCCAATTGTACAGATTTCTCTTGTTACCGCTACTGCACCAACAAGAATTACGCAAACTGCATATGAATCTTGGAACTCTGGTACAGCAACGGGCACTAATGCGGCATCAAACCCCGATAGATACGCTACTATGATGAGCCTTACAGATAATTTTACATTTTATATTTCTTGCGACAGTACTTTTATTCTTACATCCTGTTCTGTACAGAGCAGCGTATCATCAAGCTATACCTATAGAGGTGCCTACGGGCTTGTGTGCCTAGAGCGTCGGTCTGGCGATGCAGACACCGGTACTTACTACGGTATTCTAACAGATGAGCCTTTTTCAACTACCCAAAAAATTTACGTACCCAAGCTTTGGAACGGGTCAACAACTACAAGTGCGTATTTTGATACAAGAACAAAGCTGGGCAACCCAACAACTGCTACTTCATCCTATCTAACCGGTCTTTATGATCTTGATGAATCACGTAAGCACGTTATTTTCAACCTTTATGGAAGCCGGGCTGCTAACGGCAAACTTAAGGGAAAGCTTTATGGGTGTGGTGTAAGTACATTTAATAGACGTGCAGGACATTTTGTACTGCTTCCAAATAGCACATCACCACAATGGTTACTAACAAAATATAATGGTCTTGACTACAGGTATACGGTTGGCATGCAAGTAGCTAGCACTATCAGTACGTTGAGCTAAAGGAATAATAGTACTATGGCAGTTACAACAGCAAAAATTACCTGGCCAACGACAGTTGCAAACCGAACTGTAACAAGATTATTCCAGTTAATCAGAGACTTCCTCACCACAAACGGCTGGACTCTCCTTACAGATGACTCTGCTTTAGCAACCCCTTCTATTACCGTAACCTACAACAGGAACACAGGATATACCGGCGACAATCCTATTGTTCAGCTTATCAGCGGGACAAGTGGATCAAACTACACGATTACTGCTCGTCCTTACGAATCTTGGAACGCCGGTACCAAAACGGGAACTAATGCTTCCTATGTCTTCGGTTCAATCACGTACAGTCTTACTTATGATAGTGAAATTTGGCTTTCTTGTGCGCCAGAGTTTATATTATTATCTGCAATTTATCAAGACGGTGCAGGTTCTGGACATGGAATGGTAGCAGGTGTAAGTTGTATAGAACGTTTAGCAGGGGATACAGACTCCGGAACTTTCTTTGGTAGTGTAAACACTTACCTTCACGGGGATAGTACAAACGGACCTAGGCTTTTTGTTCCTAAGCTGTGGAACGGAAATACTGGACTTAATGCTGCTTATACAGCTTACAATAATCTTGGTCTTTCAACAGTAGATACTAACTTTTTAGCAGGAGGATTGTCATACCCTGATGAAGCTGGAAAAAATGTCATTTTTACCTTAGGAGCTCACGCTTACTCATATGGAAGGCTAAAAGGTCAAATCTACGGGCTTGGTATGACTACAGGTGCTGGTACTTTATATGCAGAAATGCCTCTGTTAACTTACTTGCCGAATGCTACAAGTCCAGAATGGCTTGTAACTAGATCATCAGCATCACCAGTTTCACTTCTTTCATACCCTATGTTGATGCAAGTAGCGTCAACCATCACTAGCTTGGCTTAGAGGTTAAATCAATGGCATTTGTTGCTGCACCTACAAACACATACGTAAGTGTTGCTGATAATCAAATCAGCTACGATACAGTCAACTTCATGGAGACTGGCTATCAGAAATTTGCCGATGCCCAGAGCATCTATGATACAAAAGTATATTACGGCCCAGGCGTCCAGCGCACCCCCAAAGTCATTACCTTCAAGAATCAGACATAATGGCAGTAAGTACTCTATCAATACAGTGGACTGCGTCTACGGCTACGCGCACCGCTACAAAACTGATTCAGATCATTCGGGATTTTGTACAGACAAACGGCTGGACTATTGTCGATGACATGTCTTCTAGTGGTTGGACCTACGGCGGTCAAACAAGGCAGGCTGTCGTAGTAACGTACAACAGAAACACGGGTTTCTCAGGCGATAACCCACTGATCATCATTTCTACTTATGTGCAGGCAAGTGTCAACTACCTATACTTCTACGCTATTGAATCTTGGAATACGGGCACAAAGACGTTTACGGGTTTGACTACAAGCCCCTATGCGTTTACGGCTACTAGCTACACGTCCAACATGGACTTGCTGATTTCCTGTGATAGTACATTTATCGTAGGTACATGCAAGGTTGGGGGGGTCCGGCAATCAAACGCACTTTTTGGCGTTTGTTGCTATGAAAGATACAGCGGTGATCAGGATCTAGGGTCGTTCTACGGGACTATTGTGTTTAACAATAACGGTATTGGCGTACCTAGGATTTGGTATGACACTAGCTCCTACAGTAGCAATTCAGCTACTGCAACTCAGATGAACATCGGTACGATTGTAGGTAATAACTGGACTTCACTTAGCACAGTTGATGAAGCTGGAAATGATGTTATCTTTCCTGTCTACGTACACAATTATCAGTATGGTAAACACAAAGGAATTGTCTATGGTATGCGTGTAACCACCAATAGTGCAACTGTTACAGACGGCACTATCACAGGTGTTGTAGATGGCAACGCTTGGTACATTATAAAGGTAGGTACTGCAAGCGGGTGCATGCCGTATGCTACTCCTACAGTGGTGACGTAAAAGGGGGACGGGTGGTACGGAGTGAGGCTTACAGGTTGTTTGGGACGCTCTCCTATTTACCAGTCAACTACCTCTGAGCCCCTTACATGGCCACAAAAACCGTGGTAAATGTTTAATGCCACAGGTTAATTGGTTATCCCTACCCTTTCATTTTTTGAGGTACCTTTTAAATGGCGAAGTTTAGAAGCCCACAAATTAAAGACGGCGCTATCAATTCGAACCATTTAGTAAGCGGTATCGTAGTAAATAATGTTCTCTTGAGTAAAGGTAATCGTAATCCTGGGCAAGATATTACGTTTACCGTTTTGAACACTCTAACTCTAAGTGGTACTGACAATACTACTTATAATTTAGACGCGTTATTCCCCAAATCTGGCGGTACAATTACCGGCAATTTGGTTGTTACAGGGTCATTGACCGCTTCCGGGGGCTTGACCGTTCCCTCGGGGGCTCTATTTACTATTTCAAATGGTACAAGCACCGTTAGCGGTGCCGATATCATTCAGGCATTGGCTGGGGTTGCTAGCACCGGAACTACCGTGACTGCTGCTAATTTAATTGCCCTCACTAACGGTTCTGATGCTTCTGCTTTACATACACACACACCCAAATCTCTAGGATTTAAAGAAACAAGGGCGATCAGCAAGCGCGCTACGTCGTCAGATGACACTTTAAGTACTAACTTTGGTGATGCTGCTGTGTTTTCCGTACCATCTACTTCATCCTTAGAGTCTTCTGACCTTGAGGTATACCTTAACGGTCAGTTGATCGAACAGGGCGTTGCGGCGGGCTCGTTTACTTGGTCAGTAAACGGAACTGTAGGTACTGTGACGTTTAACGGATCGACATCTGGGGACCATCTATACATAAAATGGCGAGCCGTTAGTCTCTAAATGGGGACAAGAGACAAGGCATCTTTTTAAGATGCCTTTTTTTTTTATATTATATATTGATTCACAAAGGACGAGTAAATAGCAAGTGCCAAATACCCCCTTCGGGCCTCATCTAACCCTAGACCTTGAAGGTTGCCCTACTGAAGTTTTGGCTAACCTTGATCTCCATTTTTCCTTTCTTAAAGAGCTTCCTCATAAGTTAGGGATGACGCCAATTACTCAGCCTTACGTATTTCCTTACGCAGGCTTAGTACCAGAAGATCGCGGTATTACCGGCTTTACGGTTATTGCAGAAAGCCATTGCTCAATTCACTCGTTTGAGTTAAAAAACTATACATTTATTGATATCTTCAGCTGTAAGCCTGTAGATACAGATGCAGTTCTTCCCTACGTGCAAGACCTTTTCAGGCCCACGAAGGTGACAAGTCAGCTGACTCAACGGGGCCTAAACTTTCCCCGATAGTTCACTACTGGTTAAGATCGCGTTCTATAATTTCTTTAGAGGTCCAAGGGACCTCAACAACATCATTTTGCTTAATCTCACGAGAATCAGTCAAAACTTCTGGAACAATCTTATACGTGCCAGCAGTGTTGATTAATTCTTTGCGTAGTTCTTCGTCCATTATATCGTTACCCCCTCAAGTGAGTTATGTCTAATCTAACTAATAACCCAGTCCAGAAACCATCTAAAAGTCAAACGCAATCCGGAAAAGCGTCAAATCTGCTTTTCCCCTATAGTGTTCGGGTCAGTGACTCCGGGCAACTGTACGTAACTGACACATATAACCATCGTATTCGTAGAGCAGAAAAGGGTACATTGGCATTTTTTGCCGGGGGCACCGATGGCTTGTCCTTAAGGTCCCCGACAGATACTGCTTTAGCGCCTAATGGCGATATGTTTATGACAAGTCCTGATCATAACAGAATTATGGTTCAGTCTAAAAAGTCAGGATTAAGCAAGGAGTTCAAGCTTTCTCGCTTAGATGATAGCAGTGATTCAAGGATTCTTAGTCCAACGCAGCTTGATATTTTTGAAAATCATCTATATATCTCTGATACCCTACAAGATAAAATTATTGTTGTAGATTTAGATACGAAAAAGGGCTGTTCTTTTAGCGTCCCCCGTCCTTTAGGCATTGCGGTGAACCGCGTTACGCGTGAGATTACGTTTACTATGCGGGGCTCGAATGCAATCTCTGTATGGCGAAATGGGCAAGTTACGACACTAGCTGGCTCCGCTCTTTCGGGTTTAATTGACGGAACTACTACCGCTACGTTTTTCGAGCCCTATGGCTTAAGCGCCGGGGCAGACGGGTCTATTTATGTCGCTGACGCAGGAAACCATGCGGTACGCGTGATTGACCCGGACCTTAGAGTTGTCACCCTTGCTGGTGACGGCTCCAAAGGGCAGGACGATGGCCCCAATGGCACCTTTAACTACCCTATGGGGGTATCTAGCGCCCCAGATGGGTGTCTCTATGTAGCGGACACATACAATCACTCTATCCGAAAAGTCTTACCGAATCTTGAAGTTGAAACGGTTTTTTAAATCAGTATGCAAGATTTAGTTAACCAGCTACGTATAGATTTGCCAAAGAAGTTTGCACCTTTAGAGAGCAAAGCAATTATTGATCGTGGCCTCAGCGGTATGCATCTAACGACTCCCCCAATTTTACTTGAGGGCGTCAAACTTGACCCTAAAGAACTGGCCCAGACTCAGATTGATCTAAATAGAATGCTGAGTCAGACACCAATTGAGGTTAAGTTAAAAGATAAAAAGCAGCTCCGTATCTTGGCATTAGACTTAGTAGTGACATCTTCAGGTCTTGTCTATTTAGCAGACCTACCAGATGCAGAGTTTTTTTGAATAGATAATTTGTAATATAGAGGGAGCTTTAGAAAAATGGATGAGCAACAGAAGGCTGATTTAGTAAAGTTTCAAGGCAATCTTGAGCTTATTGCAAAGACGTTAGATTTATCTTCTCACTCAGTGCGTAGCGCATTTGGAAGAACTGCAGTTTTTGCGTCCAATCCGGATATCAAAGAGCAGTTTTTGGATGTAATGGAAACTTTAAACCATTTAATCTCTAGCTGCAAGTCACTTACAGAGTAGTTTTAGGTGGCGTTACAATAGACAGCGCTAGATCGATGTAGTTTATATTTGTAACTACATCGATTATGCTTTTAACTACGATGTCATCAAGTTCGGAGTTTGCATTGACCAATTTTAGAAAAATCGTGCTGTAGTAATCTTTCATTTCCATAATGGAATTATAGAAAATGAATAACACAAAATTTTACAATTTCTATGGAACTAATGTCGGAATTGACATAAATGAGCCACATATTTTTTTAAACTTAATTGAGCATTTAGTCCCAAAAGGCCTAGAGAACCTTAGGCACATTGTCGTAAGCCCCTACTGCTACTTTTATCTTAAGCCTATGCTCCAAAAAGAGCCGTTTTCATTCACTTCAGAGACAGAGAGCTTGCTTTTAAACGCAGGGGTAGTTGGTAAAATCACAGAACCATTTCAGACTACTGTAGTCAACACTCTTGCTCTGCCCCCCTCGCTTATATTTTTTGTAGCATATGAGAATGCTAAATCACTAACAACCGCATACTCGACAGATAAGTTTTTAATGTCTTTAATGCAGCATATAACTGGGCATATCGAAGCAGCTCAGTCTGTGATAGCGTTAAGACAAGAGCTTAGGTCTCTGTAGCATCCCGATTGTAGATATCGCTAAAACGCGTAATATCGCTCTCTAGGAAAGATTCGCCTACCTGCACCTCTACCAGAACTAAATCTTGGTTGCTAAAATTAGCCAGGCGGTGCTTGCTACCCCTAGGGATGAATATATGAGACCCATATTGCAGGATGGCATCTTCATACTTAGGTAGGCAAGATACCGTTGCAGTACCCTGTACCACAATCCAATGCTCGTCTCTGTAGACGTGGCTTTGAAGGCTTAGTTGCTGGCCAGGGAGGACTACAAGCTGCTTTACTTTGCAGGTAGGGAGCTCCAGGAGGTTCTCAAAGCGGCCCCAAGGCCGCTCCTCTTTGTAGTTCATAAGTTAGGCTCCCATATAGCATCTATGTTAGCTTTAAGGTATGATTGTTTAGTGCCTACATCAATCCAATACCCATTAAATCCTAACTGCCGTACCACGTACTTTTTCATGATTAATGTCGGAAATACTTCCTTTTCAAAAGACAAAGTCTTCCCGCTATCAAAATACTTAAATAGCTTAGGTTTCATAATATATACCCCGCCATTAATGTAAAATTTATCTGTATACTGCTTTGCAGATTCTAAGGGGATCTTTTCAAGAAATGCCTCAACATTTCTTGTTCTGCTGTCTGCTAATATTAAGCCAAATCTTGAAGGGTCTTGTACTTCAACACCAAATAATGTAACATCATTATGAGCTAGTCGGTGGTAGCTGATTAAGTTATGGTAATCAAATGATGTTAAAATGTCTGCGTTTAAGACAATAATATCTTCACAGTCTTGAAAAAGGGGCTCAGCAAGTTTTACAGCCCCAGCAGTGCCTAGAGGCGTAGTTTCATATGAAAGTGTAATATTCTCTCGACCTTTGAAATAGCGCTCAAATGCATCTGCTCTATATCCGACATTAATAATAATGTCTTTAACTCCCGAGTCGTTTAGCTTTTTAATTTGCCTTTCAATCATAGGCACACCCAATACCGGTAAGAGTGGCTTGGGTTTGAGATAAGTAAGGGGACGGAGCCGCGTCCCTTCTCCGCCGGCAATAATTACGGCCTTCATCCTAGTAAATATAGCTTTCCTGTTTGGATTAGAGATTGTGTTTGTGCTTCACTTCTTGACTCTGCATAGATCCTTACTACAGGCTCCGTACCGCTTTGACGGAACATAATCCAAGAACCGTCCTCCAGGTAAAGCTTAACTCCATCTAAAGTTTCGACCTTGTTTGTTTTTAGCCGACTTACTGAAGGATCTTGAGCTAAGGTTTCTAGCTTTTTAGAAGTCAGACTTGAATTAGTTATTTGCAAATCCAGGCGTCTTTGAATATGCGGGCCAAACTCTTCGTCCAGATCGTCCAAAACGTCGCTCAAAGTTGTATTAGCATATGCTAGAGCTTCAAGTACCATAAGACAGCTTGCAATTCCATCACGCTCTGGCATATACCCAGCAAAGCCTATGCCACCAGACTCTTCACCGCCTATTAGAACTGAGTTGTCTTTAATCATCTCATCAGCAATATACTTAAAGCCGATTTTTGTCCTTTCAACATCCAAACCCTTGGCTGCTGCTTGCTTTACAACTAGATCAGAGCAAGAAACCGAAAAAACCCCTCGGTTTGCTGAATGACGTTTCATAAGTCGGGGGAGCATTACGCTCATAAGCTGGCTTGATGATACAAACTCTTTGTCTTGGGTTACCGCACACAGCCGATCCCCGTCCCCATCAAATGCAAACCCTAGTCCGCTATGCACCCCGCGAATGAACTCCTTAAGGTTTGCTGGGGTGGGTTCTGGGTTCACCCCCCCGAATAGAATATCCCTGTTAAGGTTGTACTCAAGGGTAGGTATAAAGTTATCTCTCAGCGCGGCTCCTACATAGCCAGAAGAAGATCCGTGCATATAGTTAAGATGGACCGGAGTTGTTTGAAAATGACCGGCAATCTTTACCAGATCAAATTTCTCTCTCAGGTTCTCTAGGTATTCAAGCGTAAGGTCTACTTTTGTGATACGACTTACATCGCCTTTTTGCGGCGAGCTCTTAAAGAGATACGGTTTCACATCTTCTATTGTTTTATCTAAAGCACTTCCTCCAAAGTTTTCTTTGATTTTATACCCATTGTAAGTTGGTGGGTTATGGCTGGCTGTGATACAGATCCCAAGGCTGGCCTTAAAGCGCTTTGTGACAAAAGATACCACAGGTGTGGATACAGCTTTACTAGCTAGTAAAACCTCAAATCCGTTTGAAGATAAAATTTCAGCAACAATATCTGCGTATTCTTCGGAACGAAATCTGTTATCATATCCAAGAACTACATAGCCATTGCCAACATTTCTATCACGTAAAAAATCAGCAGTGGCCTGCGCAACAACTTCTAGATTTGCATCAGTAAAAGCGTCGCCAATTTTACCCCGCCACCCGTCAGTGCCAAACTTTATCATTCTTCTACTTCAAAAGTCCCATCAACCCAACGACTTCCCTTATGCTTTAGCTGTTCGCTATTCCAGATAAGGCTATCCGGGACTCCTCCCTCGCGAAGAGCTAGCCAATGTCTATGGTCTAATGGTACAGGCTTAATCTCTTCTGCCTTCACGGCTTTGAGGATATCTATATTTGTATCTCTACGTACCACCCATCCGCCATTTTTAACCACAAACCCTGTAGCAGTTCTTAATGATGCAAGATCATTATTATGATTTTCATCTAAAACTTTTAGGCTACAGAAACGTGATCCTTCAATTTGTTCTCCATCTCTTGCTAGGTTTACCTTTTCGACTAGTTCTTTATGGGTAAGAACTTTCGTACAATCCATTAGCCGGAATTCCTGAATCTTTCTAGGTTCCGGAATTTCTGCAATGTCCGATAAGATAATCATATCTGAGGGCTTAGCATTTTTTAGACCGTTCAGCAGCGCTCTGGTCAAAAGGGCATCTCTATCTTTAGGAGTTTTAGCGTCTTTCAAATCTTGAACAATTAATCTTTTAATTTTGGGAAGGTATTTTAAAAACCTTTCCCGATTCTCTTTCAGATACAAAGGTTTTGCTTTGCCCTCAGCATCAATCGAAGATTCAACAATAACAAAGAAGTCAACAATTTCAGAAAGAACTTGAAGACGAAGTTCTAATAAATCCAGATCACCTTCAAAGACAAAACAATCATAAATTTGGCCCCAGTTTTTTTTCGCAAATGCGTCGTAGGGATCAGTAGCTGAAAACGTCCTTACGGTAATAAATTTACCAAAGCTATCTTTAATGATCTGATTCTGTCGGAATTGTGTATCAAACTTTTTAATGAAGTAGAAAGCATTTGGGTTGTAAGCATCGTTCTTAAACCCTCCCTCCTTTAAAGACCTACTGCTGATATGCAGCATTGGAGCATTAAGGATAGAGAAGGATTTAATGCCTTTTGCAGCCAAGCGCCAGTGCATGTCCGTGTCTTCCCAGTAGGCGGGCAAGAAGTTTTCATCAAAGTAGCCTACAGTTTCGACAAGTTTTTTAGGTCTTACGGCAAAGCAAGAGTAGTCGATAATATCAGCTATAGGTGCAGGATCTGGCTGGTTCAAGTTGATACTGTCAACAATATCTTTAAAATAGTTCACCCTATCTTTATCATAGGTAAACTTATTCATCTCTGTCTCTTCAAGAAACGGATAAATAGATACAACGTCTTGCACCTTTTTAATATCTACGGGACATGAGATAATTTGATCTGGGTTATTCTCAAGGTGCCGGACAACTAAGTCGATGCAGCTTTTATGGAAGAGAATGTCTGAGTTTGTAATGACAACAAGCTCGTAGCCCTTCTCAATTGCAATATCCAGGCACCGATTCCACACCCGTGACACCCCTAGGGCCTCTTTGTGGTGCTCTACGGTAAAGTTTTCCCTGCGCTGCAGGATTTTGCAATACCGATTGGTATCGTAATCTGAGCCGTTATTCACGATATAAAATTTTATATTATATCGACTAGACTTTACAGTCTCAATCATATGACTAAGGTACACATAATTTTTATGCACCGGTACAAATATGACAAGATCTTGTTTGGGCGAGTCTTCGTTTACGGTAGTCATTCTACTAAAGTATAGCAAAAGTCAAATAAAAAAGGGGCGCAAATTGCGCCCCTTTTCGTTCCCCTCTTTACTTAATGGTATCAGATACCTTACGCCCAAGGGCAGTGAGAGAGTAAACAATCTCACCCTCATCGTTCATGTCAGACGTAATCAGCCCTTTTGCTTCAAGGTTGCTGAGAGCCTTTGACGTCGAGTAGTAGGTCATAAGATTAAGCAGGTAACGGATATTAACACCATTCGGATGGTTATTCCCAACCTCCGTCATGAACTCGCAGAACTCTTCGATGTTGTTGAAGAATCGGTTGATTTCTTCGGTTTCGAAAAGCTTCTTCAGGCTGGGGCTCTTCGGATTCTTAAACTTCTTCACGTTAATCTCAACGTCATAGTTAAGATCCTGATCAATGTAAGCGTCAGACATTCTATACTCTCCTGTAGGGGCGTGTCCCTTACAATTCAGTATAGGAGCCGGCAGCCCCCGTGATTGTTAAGACTTTGTTTTTCAGGTTCTCAGGAGCCTTTCGCAAGTGGTGACTATCCCTGACGACGTTTTCATCGTCTTGACCATGGGTATCGCACTCTTCGCCGGGTTCCTGATAACCGTATGGGACGGGCACCACGATGGCTTTTAGACTGACTGCAGAAGCAGAGCGCCAGCTTAAGATATACATGGAAGAGCAAGGCGGGGATCTGCTGCCACGGGTCTACATTCAAAGCGGCGGGTGTTCGGGACTGAAGTACATGATCAGTCTTGATAACCGGAACTCTGACGACGCGGAGATTCTATCAGAATCTGGTTTAGTTGTGCTAGTTTCCCCAGACTCCTTAGATTTACTCGATGGCGTTATTTTAGACTATAAAAGATCACTAATGTCTGAAGGGTTCATCTTTGAAAACCCCAACGCTTACAGTTGTGGCTGCGGTTCTTCCTTCAGGCCAAAGGACGCGGAAGAATGTATCTAAAAGTCATAGCTTCATTTCTACAAAAAAAAGCCGATCAATCTCTTACACAAAAACTAGCAGTTAGTATTCTTCAAGAAGTCTTAGACATATGTAATGGCCTAAGCGGCGTTGAGGAAAACGCAGGACTGCTTGCCAAAGATGCGCAATTTTTACTAGAAAAGATTTCAAAAACAGTAGATGAGGCCGCAATTCAGCGTATGATGAGAAACTTTCGTGATCAAGTTGCTCTAAGGGCTGATTTCATTAAACCCGAGGCCAAGACAGATGCGGCACAGAGAGCCTTATACCAACTAGACTACTTCTTGTTCAAGACTCAATCAAAGTCGTAGTCTTCAACATATAAGTTGGTCCATTCAGATTTGAAAGCCAGAAGGCCACGATCCAGGCTGGCGTGACAGTTTGGACATAAGAAGACAAGATTTTCTGGGCAGTTTATCTCACTAAGTAGCGTATCCGGCGGGAAAGAAGATACCGCTTTGACGTGACAAACTTCAACGTGCTCGTCGTAAGAGCAGTTCGCGCAGGTACGGCTTCGAAAGCTCAAAACACGCCTCGCATGGCTTCTGAGCTGCGAGGCGGTCACTTCACTCTTGCGCCTGAGTTCCAAAGTACCGCTCCACTGGAAGCGGATTATTGACAGACTACCTCGTGCTTTGGTATAGTAGGAGCATGGATACTTACAAGACCTGCCGTGCTTGCGGCCAGCAGCGGGCCCTGATTGCCTTCTACAAGAACTGCCACGCCCCTAGCGGCTACGAGGCCCGCTGTAAGCCCTGCTTCAACAAGGCGCGCAAGGCTGCGGCAGGTAAGCTGACTCGTTCTGAGAAGCCCTGTAGCCGGTGCAAAACCGTGAAGCCCCTAGATGAGTTTTACCCCTTGAAAAACTCTAGAGACGGAAGAGCAAGTTATTGCAAAATTTGTGTAAAAGAGCGTTACCGTGAGTACAGGGAAGAGAATCCAAAGGTCCGGCTTCAAAGTAGACTGTCGGCTAAGATTTACCGAGAGAACAGAGACCCGGAAGAATATCGCAAAATGCGGCGAGAGTATTACCACAAGAACAAAGAACGAATTCTGCGTCAGAGGAAGGAGAGAAGGCTTCGTGAAACAATGCAAAAAATGTTTGGAAACCCGTGATTTTATTGCATTCTACAAGCGCACTGATTACCCTGACGGGTACTCTCCGAATTGTAAGCTATGCCGAAAGTCTGGCTACAACACTCAGAATCCCGATCTTAGTATAAAAGAGAAAACTTGCCCAGACTGTAAACAGCTTAAGTCGATAAGCGAGTTTGGTAAAAACCGAAATAGTAGAACCGGCTACGCTACCTACTGCAAGCCTTGTGCCAGCAAAAGGACCAAAGAACGATACCACTCGAATGCCAAGTACAACTTCCGTCAAAAGTTATCTAGCAAACTTTGGCGGGAAGAGCACCCGGAGCGCCATAAACTCTTTGTACGGCAAGCACAAGCTCGTTACGCTGCTCGTAAGCGCGCAGCATTAGCTGAATCCCGCTCATCAACGGATAAAGCTCTAGCTGAGTGACCCCGTTTTCTATAGCTACACGGTCTATATAGTCCTGGTATACTTCCGGTAGCTCCGCATACACCCAGCCAATCAGATCCGCTTCGTAGGATCTGATTGGCTTTTCATTTATCAGGTTTCGATTGTTTTCGGACAGCATGTAAGGGAGAAAACACGGCCTTGCTCAGCGTCTGACTTTGGTAATGCTCAATCAAACTGGGAGTAAGATAGCGACTTAACTTATCTGAATCGATAAAAAAGCCCCGCTCCTGGCAAGGCGTTATATCTCTACACAGGAGCACAGTATTATAGAGCTCGGTTTCCTGCCCCTTATACTCAAGTTCAACTTCCAAGTGTTCAGATTCGTTTAAGCAGGTCCCGCAATAATTACATTTAGATTTAACATTAGGGTCAAGTATGCGGACTTGCACGACCTGAGCCTCGGGCATGCCAATTCTAAGTTCAAAATGCAAATCTATAGCGACCCAATCAGACAAGAAGACAATCCTTGGGTCTTCTTCATTTGTCTGTTTTTTTAGGCCCTTGACTCTGCTAGGTTTCCTTTTCATGAAGCTCTCTCATGATGATTTGCTTCGGTAAAAAGTTCCAGCAATAGTAACTGCTAGAGAACGTAATTTTATCATTTCGTCTTCCATCAGGGCTATTGAACTTCATTCTTTTATCAAACATAAGAAGCTGAAGCTCTTTGTCTTTAAAGAGGCTTTTTGGGGCGCTATCGTTCAACCAGGTATTAGACATAATCAGAGCGAATGGTTTATTGAAAGAAAGGGCTCTATCAAAAAACTTACGCTTATTAGTAAATGGGGGATTTGAAATTATCATGTCCCATTCAAAGTCTGGCTCATAAGTCAAAAAGTCCTGCCCTAGTGAGATATGGGTAAAGTGGACTTTGTTTTTCTGTTTTATTTGCTTTACGAATTCACTTTGTTCTGTGTCAAATGGACACCAGACAGTAGCCCCCTCCGGGATAAACTCCAATATGGGCTGGACCCCGTATGCAGGAGTCCAGCATTCATCGTTATTCCCTTCCGAGTATAAAACATCTTTGCTGTTGATCATGTTGATACTTTCTCAAGGATGTTCGGCCTGCTTTCGTATTGACCTGCGTTGGTTACCTGAACCATTTCAATGTAGTCATTATGCAGCTCCTCAATCGTCGAACATCCAACATAGCTTAAACCTGAGCGCACCCCTCCCGCCAAATCTTGTACAATGGTGTGCACCGATCCCTTATAGGGTACCAGCGTAGAGACGCCTTCTGCTGTCCTAGACAACCCAAGATACTGATTAACTTCCGAAGACGAAGAACCCCTGTACTTCTTCATTGTACCGGTTTCAGTTCTTACAATCTCACCGGGGGCTTCATCAGTTCCAGCAAACAGCGAACCGATCATCACGCTATCTGCCCCGGCAGCAAGAGCCTTTACAATATCTGCGGATTTCTTTATACCCCCATCTGCGATTAAGGTTGCCCTGCGGGATGTGTGGTTTTCATAGTCATTAACAGCTCTTTTTGCCTGCAGGATTGCAGTAAGCTGTGGGACACCTGCTCCAGCAACAGTTCTCGTACTACAAGCCGCACCAGGCCCCACTCCAACTTTAATCGCATCAGCACCAGCTACAAGAAGATCCCAAGCTCCTGAATAGGTAGCAACGTTCCCAGCAATAATGTGTAACGCTGGGTTCAGTTTCCTGACGTACTGGATCATATCAATGACACGCTTGTGATGCCCGTGGGCTACGTCAATCAAGACCGCTTCCGCATCATTTCCAATAGCTTGGACTTTATCTAAATCTTCGTTTTTGACTCCAATACATAAGATCCTCGGGTCACGTTGGCTCCTTACGGCGTCCAGATGATCCTTAGGGCTCATGAAGCGATGAATGACACCCACGGCCCCCTCTTGACGCAAGGCTAGGGCCATCTCTGGGCCCGTCACGGTGTCCATGTTGGCGCTCAGGAAAGGAAGGTCGATAAAGATATCGCCCACTAGTCTTGTGGTAAGCGATACATCCCGGCGTGAGTAGATATCACTATACTTTGGCACAATCAGTACGTCATCAAAGGTCAAGCCTGCTGGGGAAATTTCAATCACGGCCTATCACGTCCACTTCAAAGATGTATTCAGTATTGCGAGTGTGGGACACGGTTCCGACTTTCTGCCCCTCTGGGTTGTGAATGCCGATCTGAGCCCCTACGTACCTTTTATAGTCGAACTCATGGACTTTCACTGGACCTCTTTTGGCCAACAGCTCTTCCATCTCTGCCCTTGAGATGAAGCCCTCATTGTTGAATGAAACAAGTATTTTCTTAACATCTAGAGCCATAATGATACTGGAAAAATGGTCTTTGAATTGTACTTTTGAGTTGAGCTGGCTTTTTCGTTCTTTTGTGTCAACTCGCTTACAAGCTACCCCATAGACTTCTGGCTTATCCCAAAGCACCAAAGATTCCCATATATGGTAATTGCCTAAGTAAGAGTGTTGGTTATAAGGGGGGTCTAGGTATGCTGTATCGAACCCGCGCAGGCGGGTACTTAGATCAAGCGCTTCAAAACCATAGGCCCTACATTTACCTAGTGGTATTTTAGGGACCATATCTGGGACACGAAGCTGTAAAGTATTATATGATCTAGGCGCCCACTTCTTGAGGTAAGCCATTTGGACGCCTGTAGTAGAGTCTACTCGATCTGCGGCTTCCATTAGGGAAGTCAACAAGATAGCCTCAAGCTCGACCCCGAGTGCTTTTTTTGCAATCTCCTCTCGAATAGCATCCACTCTTTCACCGTTATGTGGTTGAAAGAACCTAGACTTTCGGCAGAATGTTTCTGTAAAGTACCCATCGACACCCTTGATTGTATTAAGCTCCTTAATTAGCAGCTCAACGTCGTCTATAAATTCTTCTCTGTCTACTTGGCAGTACGCCGTTGCCAGTATTTGCGCATATGAACTTAAGTCGTTTGCTACAACCAACCGCCCAGCCTTTTTCATAGCGTGAGAGACTCTTGCAGTGCCGCTAAACAGATCAATAACCGATCCTTCAGGAGTTAGACTTACAATCTCATCCAGAAGCTTTCGCTTGGACCCTAAGTACTTAATCATACGTACAACTATAGAAGGGAGGTGAGGGTGTCGTTTGACTTTAGGTACTTGACTTTCCACTTCCGGCAGCGTAAACTGAGCCCATGGACATTCAAGAGATCATTCAGGTCACGACCTCGCACATCCCTTTGGAAGTGTCTTGGTCAACGCAGGAGGCCTATGGGCCTTACCATATCCCTAAGGACGGGCTGACGGTCCAACGGGCACTCTACTGTGTTACCCCTAGGGCTTCAATTGTCGAGTACGCCAAAAGTCACGGGTATGATTTGCTTATCTCCCATCATCCTTTTGTAGTCGCAGGCATTCCGCAGCTTGTATTTCATACAGCGTTAGATTGCTGCGATGGGGGTTTGAACGACATGTGGAGAGATGCCTTAGAGGTTCAAGAAGCTCGCCACTTTGACAAAACCCTGGGATGGTACGGTGCGATCAAGCCCCTCAAACTTTCTGAGCTTAAAGAAAAAGTAGAGGATTTTTGCGGTGGGTTTATCGGAGAAATTTACCAGCGACCCGGCGTAGAAGACACAGTAAGTTCTGTCGTTATTTGTTCTGGCCTGGGTGGGTTTTTGACCGACAAAGCCGAGGAAACAGGGGCCGATTGTTACATTTTAGGTGAGCTCTGTTGTCCCGGAAAAGACACAAAGTTCAACAGCGTGCTTGAAATAGGCCATACGTATTCTGAGTGGATTGGGGTCAAGTTATTCCAGAAGCTGCTGCCGTCTTTAGAAATAGACTGCGCGCCAATGGAGTTAGACTACTTTTCGCAAGAGATTTATAGAAAAAATCCCTTCGTTTAAGCCTTAATATACTCCTATCATGTAACTAACGTGCATATCGGGGGTAGGGCGTTGATTAAGTTTTTTACTTCCGTCTGGATGACCATCAAGGGCTGGCGTAGCCGCCGGAAGGCCAAGCACACGCAGCGTACTAGCTTACCCAACCTTACCAGCGTTCAATCTATTGCTTCTTATGTTACGGGCAAGCTTCAATATACCGGCGATCCTATTCTTGGTGGGTTAGATGACTTCTACCAGCACCCAGAGTACCTAGAATACTGCATCCAGCATTCAATTTACCCCCCGGTAGACTGTGACGATTATTCTGTCTTGGCCTGTGCGTTAGCTAAACAGAACCCAGACATGACTCCACAAATGGTAGTACTTGTCATGAGCAGCTTCCGAGAAATTTTGTCGTTAATTTTTACCGCTCTGGTCTCATTTAAAGTCCCTTACTTCCCCTTCCACGAAGGATGCTTTGTTGAGGTCAACGGGAAGCTCTGGTTTATTGATACAAATGGCCTCTGGAGCGCCCTAAGCCGTGAAGAAGTAATATCGCGATTTAAGGAAGCTTGGGGAGTCAATTTCCAGATCGTCGATACCAAGTACCCATTTAAGTAAACCCCAAGCCCTACCGCTCTCTATACTCCACATAGGAGGGCGCGCACTTGCAAGACTATACAAAGCTACAAGAGCTTCTTGAGGGCACCAAAACTTGGCTCGTCATGCGAGAAGCCGATGGGCGGCATCTAATTCAAGACGTTGAGGGGGCCATCATAACCGGAATGGTGACGCCACGTAACGCAGAACTAATTGTACGTCTGCGGAATCAGATGGCCTTGGCTCTAGAAGAACTTCAACAACTGCGCGCTACGGTAGCTATGATGGATCGAGGCCAGTAAGGCTCAGTCTATTTCGATTCGCATTACTCCTATAGTTATAAACCACGAACAATACCGGAAGGATATTTTATGTACCCACAGGCTTACTGGGGCGCTCAGCCTCAAAGCTCCCTTGTTCCTATGGTGCTTGAACGCACTGCACATGGGGAGCGTAGTTTTGATATCTTCAGCAGGCTTCATAAGGAGCGGATTGTCATGCTTCAGGGGCCTGTAGAAGACGGAATGGCGTCGATTATCAAGGCTCAGCTTCTACAGCTTGAGTCAGAGGACCCGCACCGCGATATCAACCTCTACATTGATAGCCCCGGAGGCTCTGTCCTTGCAGGTCTTGGTATCTATGACACGATGAATCTTATCTCTTGCGATGTTGTCACTGTATGTACCGGACTTGCGGCTTCAATGGGGGCTTTCTTGCTCAATGGCGGGACTAAGGGTAAGCGGTTTGCCACTCCTAGCTCTCGTATCATGATCCACGCAGTGTCTTCGGGGACTCGCGGGACTGTCCATGATCAGAATATTCAAATGGCAGAGAGTAACTTCTTGAATGAGTACCTTATGAAGGAAATGGCTAAAAATAGCGGCAAGACTTTCGAAGAGCTTTTTGAAGATTGTAAGAGAGACAAGTTCATGTCTACGCAGGAAGCCGTGGACTATGGGCTTATTGACGGTACTGTAAATAGCAACAAGGGCAAGGAAAAGCCCAAAGGTCTGATCTGATAAGCTGATTAAAAACCCTAGAGACGCGGGCTGTCCCGCGTCTCTTTTTGCAATTCTCTTGACGGCGGGGATTCGGTGATGCTATAATCAATTCATGGTTACTTCAACACTACTGGCGCTGGCGCTCAACTCCCCACTTGAGAAGCAAATCCTAAGGCTCTGCAAGAATGAATTTTCGCCAAAAGTGGCTGTCGAGAAAGCCCACTTCTACGCACCGTTGATTCAGAAGGTTGCGGACAAGCACCACGTCCCTGCCCCGGTCCTGGCCAGCCTGATCTGGCACGAAAGCAACTTCAAGCCCCGTATGGTTAGTCCGGCTGGGGCAAGGGGCCTGATGCAGGTCATGCCGATGTGGTTCAAGCGAGGGCAAGACTGGCGAAACCCTGAGACAAACCTGAATGTCGGTACGTCGTTGCTGGTTCAGTACCGTAACCGCTTTCACGGGGACTGGCACAGGGCTCTTACCGCATACTGCATGGGCCCTATTCGCGTCTCTCGCGGCATGTATCGGTCTAGGTATTCGGCACGAGTCCTGAAGAAGGCCTGGTAGTATCCAAAATGAAGCCGCTAAAAACTAGCTTTGTGGTGCTGGGACTTGTGCTCGCCTCATATGCCCTAAGCCCCTTTGTGGCTTTGGCTCAGATGAAGTACCATTTAGACCATAAACACGGGGTCGAGTTTTCAGAGTTTGTAGACTTTGAAAAAGTCAGAGAAAATCTCCGGGTTCAGATGCTTCAGAAAGTCCCTAGCCCAGATCCTAGTAATCCGTGGGGCGCGCTAGGTTATTCTATGGCCCTCGTTTTAATAGAGCCGATGCTCCGTAATATGGTAAGCCCAGAGTTTATTGCAAAACAAGTAAGCTCATCTACCGGAAGTGCCTCACACAACACGTACAGCTTTTCCTACGTGAACTTAGACTGTGTAAAAGTTCAAGTAAATCAAAAAGCTGAAGCTACTCTACGTAGGTACGGCCTATTCTCTTGGAAAATTACTGAGCTTGTTATAAAAGATTAGGGGTTGTAGTAGCCCCACACAGTGCATACGTGCTGCCCCACAAACCATACTTTAAGAGTCTGGCAGCGTAGGTGGATTTCCATCTCATTATTCGATAGACCAGCCATTCCCGCTGTGGGACTAGGAGTCCCGCCTACAGGATCCACTCTAAAGTAGATCTGTTGGTTAATGTTTGATGTGTCAATAACGGATACATGAACTTTGTCCATTTTTTGCGGAAATGTAAACGTCAGAACATTCCCCCCGTTTCCATTATTTGGCCCCGTCTGGGAAGGTAGTATAATACCTGAAGCATATCCAGACTGTGAGGCATTTATGTTTTGTCGGATCTGGTCTAATTCCCAGATCGCAGTTCCGCTAGTGCCGCTAGTACCCATTCGGTCATCTATCGACGTTAAGCTAGCGTTGCCTGAGGTTACTGCATCGCGAATCAGGTATAGAGCGTCTATTCCGCTATGTTGTAGCTCATGGGTCGCTAAGCCGGTAGAGCCACTAGGCAACTCGCCGCCAAGAATACTAGATGTTAGCTGGTTAATTGCGGTTTTGACTTCTTCATCATATACCTTTGCTCCGCTAGCGGTGACAAATAGCTGACCAGTTGTACCTGATGGGTATGATACTATTAAGTAGTACCCATCTACGGAATGCTGTACAGCACTAAAAACAGTATACCCATCTTCGGTCAACTGTTGTAGATGATCCGGGAAGTCCCGTACAAGCACAATGTCGCTGCGCCAATCATTAGGTGTAGGCATTAGAGTTGTCTCCTGGTTTATTTGCGAATAGCTTCAAATCTTGATTTCTGTGATGGGTGAAACTTTAGGTAAGTATTATCTAACTTAACCATTACAGCTTTTTCATACTGAGTAACAATTTTTTCCAGTGCAGCTAGTGCCGGCTTTTGCCTTTCTTGCTCTTTAGGGGTCAGGCCATCGTACTCGTCGTAGTAGGGCTGCAGGACCTCCCTGAACTGCCTTGCATACCGACCCCGTGTGGCTTTTGTGTCTGCAGGACGGGCATCTATGTCCGCATCAATAGTGCTCGCTAGTGACTGACAGGCCCGGGTAACGTCAGGTATAGCATCTTCAATCAAAGAAGCTAGAGCTTTAGGGCTTGTAAGGCGGGTAGGGGTGGAGGGCGCGTGAGCTGTAGGCGCCACGTCGCATCCCGCTAAACCCATGGCTAAAGCTGTAGCCGGAAGGAGGTTTTTTAGTATATGACCTTTAGCTACTTTTAGAATCAAATCTTCATTTTCGCCCATATAAAAACACTATATTGAAATGTTATGGATGATTTTGAAAAGTCCCTTCACGATCAGCGCGAGCTTCTTGACTCTTTAAACCGGCGAATTAAAGGGGAGTCTCAGTTTGTCGATTTTGACAAACTGAATAATGGTACCTTCATGAGCCGCTACTACCTTACTAATTGTCTAGAACAGGGCTGGTTAAATCACCATAACACGGAGATTCAATCTCTTATCATTGGCTGGGCAAGGGAGTATCCTGAGTTCATGGCCCGAATGCGCCGGAAAGGTTGGTTTGCTAATCCCTCTCTAGCGGATGAGATAGCCTTAGAGCACGCTTGCCGGGCTCCGCATAGATATGTTCTCCACTTTTTGCTGGAGGGGTGGATTGACCCCGAAAACCCTAAGGTAAAAGAGTTAATTATTCTTACTCTAAATGAAGGTAATAGTAATATTTACCTCGACAGAGGATGGCTGACTCAAGAACAGATTGATGATATTTTAGATAATTATGGAACAATCTAATGTACCAATTTTTATCTTTTACCACATCTGTTTAGGCGGACCTTGGCAGGAAGTCCTCCAAGATCAGCTGCGCAAACTTAAAGACTCAGGGCTACTCGATAGAGCAAGTTCATTTAAATGCGGAGTTTTGGGGCCTGCTTCGGAGTATGGGACTCTTTTAACTATGCTTCCTTCAAAGGCAGAGGTTATATTTTATAACGAAAGCTATAGTTTATTCGAGTTCCCTACCTTAATGGCCCTACAGGAGCATGCCCGTGAAAATGAGGGACATTACTTATACTTTCATACAAAAGGCGTCTCTCGTTTTTGCCAAGAAACTACAGATTGGCGACGTTTAATGGAGTATTTTACCATTGAAAAATATCAAGATGCCGTAACGAGACTCGAAGAAGGCTTTGACTGCTTTGGGGTTAACTGGCACGAACAGCCCACTCCTCATTTTTCTGGTAACTTCTGGTGGGCAAGCGCTGCTTATCTTCGTAAACTTAAACCCCTTGTGCTGAGCTCGGATCGTTTCATTTGTGAGTTTTTCCTCGGCAAAGAAAATCCGAAGGCTTTTTGCGCTTGGGAGTCTGGCGTTAATCACTATCACCAACGATACCCAGCAGAAAATTACTTACAAAAATAGCCCTCGTAGTTATTACGAGGGCTTTCTATCTCAGTTCATTTTTTACTATTTAAGTACGCTAAGATAACGCGGGCTTCTTGGTCTAGGGAAGCTGTTTTCTTCTTCTTGACCCACTTACCAGAATCACTTTTTTTATACTGCTTTTTAACTTGAGACCAAGCGGTAGCGTGAGCTAAAGCTTCCGTGTCATACTCATCTGATGCGTTATTGAAAACAGCAAGGTAAATTTCCTGCGCGTGCTTCGGTAAACGTTTGACACTCTTCGGTAAGTCTGAAAGGCTTGAGTAAGGCATAATCTTTAATCCTTATAAGCAATTACAGTACACATATTGTCGCCGCGTGGGATAATGCTAAATATTACCCAATCGTTATCAGTTAGGTACTTTAAGGCCGGAGCTATCGCATCC
>Ga0214917_10002337_pt1 | contig 23243 bp, 19 predicted proteins | sample LL_1208_BB_MetaG_FD_177983 | JGI IMG/M metagenome (GOLD analysis project Ga0214917, IMG submission 177983) | Freshwater microbial communities from Lake Lanier, Atlanta, Georgia, United States - LL_1208_BB | ecosystem: Environmental > Aquatic > Freshwater > Lake | place: USA: Georgia | collected...
CCGGTGAAGTTGTAGCTGTAGCCGGCGTCGACGTATCCGCTGAGTTTCACACCCTTCTGGGCGGTCTCAACGAAGTTGTTTTGAACCATCTTCTTCGTGTCCTTGGCGGAAGCTTCCGGACCGCTGTCCGCGAGGGACAGAGAGGCCACGGCCGCGAGAACGCCGAGGATCGCTGTGATCTTTTTGATCATGTTTTTGTATCTCCTTTGTTGTGTTTGTTTGTGTTCCCCAAGCACCGTGATTGTTAGCCAAAGTACTCCGAGAACTTTGTAACAGTATCAACCCCCCCCTACCCGTCAACAAATTTTTTGAACGTTTTATGGGTTCGCCTGTCTATGCCCTTTCAAGCTCGAACGTCTCCGAGGGTGTTCGGCAAGAAGCGCAGGCCGCCAAAGCCTGCGCTTTTTGTTTTAAAGCATTACTAATTAATGGTTTATGGTTAAAATAATACCCAAATACCCTCGCCATATATTCGGTATATTATGTGTTAAACACTTATTAACAATACGATGTGGATTTTTTCTTCGGTAGGGCGGCCAGTCCCTTGGCCGCCTCCTTGAGCCCTGGAGGTTTGAACCAAAAGCGAGGCGGGCTACGGAGAGCCCCCCCTACCAAAGCTTAAACCCCCGGCTTTTCGCTCCCAAAAAACCGCTTCAGCTCCGCCTTGGCATTTTCAGGAGAATCGGAGGCGTGGACGACATTGTGCATCTTGTCCTTCCCCAGGTCCCCCCGGATTGTGCCCTTGGGTGCCTTGGTGCTATCGGTGGGCCCAAGGAGCTCGCGGACCCGCTCGATGGCCTTCGGTCCTTCCAGGGCGACCGCCACCACCGGACCGGAGGCCATAAATTTCTCAATCTCCGGGAAGAAAGGAAGGTGGGCCAGATGGGCGTAGTGCTCCTTCAGCAGGGAAGGGGTTAACCGGAGCATCCGGCAGTTCAGGATCCGCAGACCCTCCTTTTCAAACCGGCGCAACACCTCCCCAGTCAGCCCTTCCGCCACCGCGTCAGGCTTCACAAGGATCAGGGTGATTTCAGCGCTCATATTAATCTTCGAGGGGGTTGAAAGTTCGGGATGGAGCCTGCCCTTTCGACGGCCGGCCCGCAATCCGCTCTTTCACCCACTCCAGCTGCCGTTGGGCTTCGGCAAAAGTCTCCGGATCGTTGATGTCGCTGCCCTTTTGGAGGGAAAGAACCTTCTCGAACGCCTTTTGGGCCCCCGGCAGATCCCCTTTTCGCGCCAAATGATTTCCGTACGTCAAATGAGGGTATTTCGCATGGGGCCGCATCTCCAGACCGCGAAGATAAAGGGACTCCGCCTCCGAGAATTTTCCCTGCAAGTCCAACACCGTGGCCCGGCGGATATACAGGGTGTCATCCTTGGGACTCCTCTTCTCTCCTTCCGCGTACCAGCGGATGGCCTGATCGCCCAGGCGGGAAACCTCCTCCCGGGCGACTTTGCCCCTGCCTGCCCCGAACAGGGCCTCGATCAACTTCAACCGGTAGGCATCTCCCAACAAGGCCGCCAACTCCGGCGACCGCGGATCCCACCGGTTGGCCCGATCCCCCTTCTCTGCCAGCTCCGGTTCAGGAAATTTGGCCGCCTCCTCCGCTTTGCCCGGCAGGGATTTCCACGCCATCTGGGTGCGCCATCCCGTCCAACCCACGAACCCGGCCAGCCCGAGGGCGGTCGCGAGAAAAAAAGCGTTGCCAACGGCGGTCCAGCGCCAAGACCGCTCACTCCACGTGGTCGCCGTGGCCAACCCCAAAAGGAGAAAGCAGGAAATCGCGGTGGCCGGGATATGGAAATTGAAGTCAACGAACGCGTGGACCAGCATCGCGACACTCAACGCCCAACCCAGTCCGACCAACGCATCGGTCTTGGGCCCGCTGTGCCGGCTCCGGCCCCGGATCCAAAAAGTCGCCGTCACGCCGAGCCAGAACAGAGCCACCAGGGAGGCCCCGACAATTCCGTAATCGCTGAGCGTGTTGATGTAGTCGTTGTGGGTCCACTTGGCCCGGGTCTGGTAATCGATCGAGGCCACATGGAAATGCTCAAGATCGAAACTGGCCGGTCCGGTGCCGAAGACCGGCGACTTCTCCCAGATCTTGATCCCATCCTGAAACAACTTGAGCCGGAAGTTTCCCTCCCCGGTCAAAAGGCGCTCGAACCCCTCGCCCTTCCCGATCATCCTGTTCCAGCGCTCGGCCACCACCTTGTCTCCCGTCGCAAAAAGATACCCCGTCCACAACGCCCCGGCGGCAATGCCAAGCACCGCGATCCGCCCCAACCAGTTGAGCGGACCCCGGCGGAGCCAGCGAAAAAGCCAGACGGCGTGCGAAGCGACCAAGGAGATCCAGCTCCCCCGGGAAATGGAGAAAAAGGTGGCCACGGCAAGGGCCACGCCCGCCCAGGCGGCGGCCATGCGCACCGGCCAGAGCATGCCCGGCCAGGTGAGCAGGGTGAGCGCCACCAACCCCGCCTGGACGGTGTAGTTTCCAAAATTGTTCGGACAACCGAACGTGCCCGACATCCGCTCCGCATATCCCGCCACCCGCACATCCCCGGGAAAGCCGAAAACCGCCACGGGTCCGATCTGGTATTCAAACACCCGGAAATGGGCAAAGCCGTAGGCCACGCTGAGCAGGACCGCCACGAGAAACGCCCCCAACATCCAGGGGACCATCATTCGTCCCGGCAACTGGTGGCGCGCGGTCAGAAACACCGCCCCGTACACCGAGGCCCACAACCATTCCAGCCGCGCATGATACTCATCCGGCGCAAAGGCCCACGTGGCCCAGGCGGCATAAGCCAGGAAAAGAAAGACCGGCAGGTCCACCAGATCCACGGACCTTTTCTTCTGGATCAACCCGGCGACCGCCTGCAGTCCCAACAGCAGCCACAGCGCCGCCCCCATCAGGTAAGCCGGGCCGGCCACCGCGTTCCGGGCTCCGCCAAAATACAGGGTGGTCAGAAAAACGAGGCCGAAGACCAGGATCCAGGAAAGGGTGGCCACCCCCTTGGCAAAAACGCCGGCGGGCAGCTCGGGCCCGCGGGGACGGGGACGGGAATCGCTCAGGACTTGGCCGGACGCCGCGGACGGACCCGGATCCGCTTCAACCGGGCGGGTCCCTCGGGGCTGACCGTCTCCACCTTGGGATCATCCTTGAAGGCCTGATGGATGATCCTCCGCTCGTAGGCGTTCATTGGGGGCAGTTCCACCGTCTCACCGGCCCGGACGCGGTCGACCATCTCCTTGATTTCATCGAGCAGCGCCGCCTCCTGTTCCCTCCGGAAATTCTCCACATCCACGATAACCCGGGGAGGCGGCTCCTCGCCCCGGACCAGCATCCGGTTGAGCAAAAACTGCAGGTCGTCGAGCACCTCCCCTTCCCGGCCGATCAAACGGGCGGGGTTTTGCATCCGCACGTGAAGAACCTGGTCCTCGCCGCGCTTTTCCTCCTCGAGGGTGAAGGCAAAGCCGAGATGCCCGAGCATGTTCTCGAGGATCTCCCGCGCCCCGGCCGGCACCGCGCCGCTCACCGCCGCCCCCACATGCCACCCTTCCAGCGGCCACGTTTCACCAGGTCGGCCGGGCGCACCACCTTCTCCAGCTTCGGCATCGGCTGCCGGAGGTTGTAGTAGAGCTGGACGATGGAGAGGAGGTTTTGCACGGTCCAATAGAGGGATAGCGCCGAACTGAAATTATAGCAAAACACGAGCATGAGGAGCGGCATGAACTTCATCATCTTGGCCGCCGGGTTGTCCACCCCCTGGGGCTGCGGGGTGATGTGCATGCTCCACATCATGGTGGCCGTCATGATCAGCGGCATCGGGTTGATCGGCAGTCCCAGCCCCGGGATGACGAAGACCGTGTCGGGCCGCGACAGGTCGTGGATCCAGAAAAACGTCTGCCCGCGCAGCTCCACCGAGCTGAGCAGCATGTAGTAGAAACCCAGAAAAACCGGCATCTGGATCAGCAGGGGCAGACATCCGCCCAGCGGATTCACCCCAAAATCCTTGTACAGCTTCATCATCTCCGTGTTCAGTTTGGTCGGCTCCTCCTTGTACTTCTCCTGGAGCTCTTTGAGTTTCGGCGCGAGCAGCTGCATCTTTTTCATGCTCAGGTTGGCCTTGGCCTGCGGGTACCAGAGCACGGCCTTGATCAGAATCGTGAGGATCACGATGGTCCACCCGTAGTTCCCCACCCAACGGTGGATCCAGTTCATCACGGAAAGGAGCGGACGGCTCACCCAGCCCATCCAGCCGAACTCCATCACATAATCCTCATGCGCCGGCAGGCTGCGCAGCCGCCAGTCCTCTTTCGGACCCGCATACAGGGTGAAGGCCCGGCGGCTCTGCCCGGCGGGCGGGAGATCGAACCCGGGCATCTTGAGCCACGTCTCCACGGCCAATACCTTGCCGTGGCCATCGGCCATCTCTTCCCCGCTTAACTCGACCTTACGCGCCTCCGCCGCCATGGCCGGATCCCCCTGCACCGTCAGCACCATGGCAAAAAACTGGCTTTTGGCGGCGATCCAACGCACCGGATGTTCCTCGCGACTGGCAACCTTCTCTTTTCCCTTCTGGGGAAAGAAAAACAGGAAGTTGGATGGAAGGAATTCCGGCAACTTGTGGGTGGTGTAGCTAAGGTCCGTGCTGAACCAACCGGTGCCCACATAGGGCTGCTCGTACTGGCGGAGATGGATCGGGGCGCCGACGCCGCCGGCCAGCGCGTAGGCCGGCAGGGCAAACGGTGTGCCGCCGCGATTCTCCACGGATTGTTCCAGGGAAATCAGGTAGTCCCCAGCCACTCGGAACGTGCGGCGGACGACCACGGAACCGTCGGGATGGGCCGGAGCGACCAGAACCACTTCCTGCGCATCGGCCTTTTCCAGCGTCCAGGCCAAGTCTTCCCCGGGCGCCGTCCAACCCCGCAGGGCGAACACGGCATCGGGCGAGCCCCGGTTCAGAAACACCTTCTCCTGAGCCTCCACCTCGTGCTCCTTCAGCTCGATTTCCTTCACGCCGCCGCCCCAGGTGGTCAAAACCGCGCGGATCTTCTTGTTCTCCAACACCGCCGTCTGTTCCGACGTAGTCCGGTTGACCGCGCCCGGGGCCAAACTTTCCTTGGCGGCCAGCTGGGGAACCGGGGCTGAGGCCGTGGGAGCCGTCGCCGCGTTGGTGGGAGCGGGGACGTGGGCAGCCTTGTCCGCCTTCTTTTTCACGGCGTTCGGATCCGGCGGGTAAAAGTGGGAGACGATCTGCGGATAGAGGATCAACAGGAGCAGGCAGCCGCCGGCGGCCAGCCACGAAGTCCGATCCATACCGCCCTTTTTCAAGAAACCCTCCTCACCGGATCAAAACCGGCTCCGCCCCAAGGATGACAACGCAACAGACGTCGCAGGGCCAAACCGGCGCCCCGCAGCAGGCCGTGGTTGCGGACGGCCTCTTCGGCGTACTGCGAACAGGTGGGATGAAAGCGGCAGCAGGGCCCGGTCGAACCGAGCAGCAAGCGCCAGAACGGGGAGAACGCCCGCTGGACGCGAAGAAGGAAAATGAGGGCGGTTTTCATTTCGGATCCCCCCAGAGCCCCGCCTTCCGGTAGAGCCGGGACATTTCCTCCTGCAAAGTTTCCAGTCCGGCGGCAGCGGCCTTCGGTCGGGAAATCCAGACGGAGTCGAGCCCCGGGGCGAGGTCGGCCTGCAGGTGCCGCCACGCCTCCCGAATCCAGCGCTTGATGCGGTTGCGGGTCACAGCCGGGCCGCAGGCTTTGGTGACGATGGCCGCCACGCGTCGGGAGTTGCCGGGAAGCCGACGCCAGTTGAGCTTGAGATGGGTGCCGCTTTCCGTGCCGCCCGTGGTACGGATCGCCTGAAAATCGGACCTGCGCCGGAGAATGCGCGCCCGGGGAAGGCGGCGATCACGCCCCGGTGTGGCGGGCGTAGCGGCGCTCCACACCTTTGGGCAGAAGACGGCGGCGTCCGCGCGCCCGACGGCGTGCGAGGACGGCCCGTCCCCCTTTGGTTTTCATGCGGGCCCGGAAGCCGAACTGGCGGCGGCGGGTACGCTTGGAGGGATTGTAAGTGGGTCTCATGGACGATCTTGGATAAGCGGAAAAAAATGCCGGAAGTGGGGAGTGGAGTCAATGCTTGTCCGCCAAAACCTCCAAAAAATGGCGGATCTCATCCTCCGTGTTGGAGACATGCGGGGCCGCCCGCAGCAGGGTCTCTCCACGGTGTTCTTTTCTCCAGGAGACCCGGATTTTGGCGTGCTCGATCCTCTTTTGGACCGGCTCCCAACCTCCGCGGGGCTCCCTCAGGCTGGTGATGACTCTTTCCTCCCCCTTATCTCCGTAAATGGCAAAGCCCGCCCGCCCGGCCCCTTCCCTGATCTGCCGGGCGAGTCGCCGGGCGTGGGCGGAGACCTCCGCCGGCCCGATCGCCTCAAGCAACTCCAGCGAGGCCCGCATTCCCTCGACCCCGGGCAGATTCAAGCTGCCCGGTTCATACCGGCGGCCGCCGGATTCGAAACGGATTTCCGTCTGGGCCAGGAACTCCGGGCTCACCACGTTCCAGGAGCCCAGGAGGGGCGGCCGCAGCCGGTCCCACACCCGCTTTCGCACCATCAGCACGCCGGCACCGACCGGACCCAGCATCCACTTGTGGGCATCAGCTGCCAAAAAATCCGCTTCCGGAAAAGCAGCCGGCAGAACTCCCAGGGTCTGGATTCCGTCGAGGCAGAGCAGGATGCTTCTTTTCTTCAGCTCCGGCCCGATCTCGGCCAGATCGGGCAGGTGGCCGCTGAGGTAGTGCGCGGTGGCCAGACTGACCAGCCGCGTGCGGGGAGTGATCCGGGGCGCCACGGTCTTCCAGCCGATCGGGTCGCCGGGATTTCGCTGGATCGGCACGGCCTGCACCCCTTTTCTTTCCAGCTCCTTCCAGGGATAGACGTTGGCGGGATAGTCGAGCGGATCGAAAACCACCTCGTCCCCGGACTTCCAATCCAACCCCAGCGCCACCAACCCCAGCCCCAGGGCCGTCGGCCCGAGCAGCGAAATCTCCTCCGCCTCGCAGCCAAGGAAACGTGCCGCCACCGCCCGGGTTTTGGCCACCCGTTTCCAGGCCGCCTCGCTTTCCTGCCTTCCCCCGGAGGCCTCCCGCGCCCACGCCTCCATCGCCTCCTGCGCCGGCCCCGTGATGGGCGCCACGGCTGCATGGGCGAGAAAAATACCTTCGCGGGTGACCGGGAAAAGTCGGCCCCGCTCGGTTGGGGAGGCGAGAATGGCGGAAAGCTTCACCAAGGAGGTCCCGTCCCGGGACGCCTCAGTCGCTCAGCTCAACGTTCCAGTAGGCGAGGTCGAGGAAGTGGCGCCAGGTTTCCGGGCCGTTCCGGGAAATCTGCACGTTGAGGAAGGTGCGCAACTTCGGCCGCTTCGGCTTCTTGATCAGCTTCATGTGCGCCTCATGCGGCCGCCGGTTGCCCTTGCGGGTGTTGCAGGGAATGCAGGAACAGACGACGTTTTCCCACGTGGTGGTGCCGCCCTGATCCCGGGGAACCACGTGATCCAGATTCAGATCCTTCCGCTCCTTGTTTTCGCCGCAGTACTGGCAGGTGAAAGTATCGCGCTCAAAAACGTTCTGGCGGGTCAGCTTGACCTCTTTTTTGGGAATCCGATCGAAGAGCATCAACACAATCACGCGGGGCACCCGGATCCGGAAGCGGATGGTATGGTACGCATCCTCGCCTTCATATCCCTGGCTGGCCTCCTGCCAGCTGTGAAAATCAAAAGTGCGGAAATCCTGCCCATCGCCGTCCACCACCTGGGCGTGGCCGAGATAGAGAAGGCTGAAGGCCCGCCGGACCGAACAGATATGGACCGCCTGCCAAAAACGGTTCAACACCAGAACCCCCTGGGGCATGGCCAATTCCATATCTACCTTATCTAGACGGGGAAAAGTTATCGTCAACGCGGCTCGTTTTCTCTTGATCCACCCCTTTTTTACCCGCCTAATTTCCCTCCCAGTGACCCAAAGAATCCGGATTCTCACCTTGGCGGCCTTGGCTCTGGCTTCCCTCGCCGTCCGCGTGGAGGCGGCCGCCTCCCCGCAGGACGATTACCTGCAGATCTATGTGATGATCAACGAAGGCGACAAGTTGAGCCAGGGAGGCCAAAACTCGCAGGCCCGCGAAAAATATGAGACGGCCCTGGCGCGCCTTGAGAAACTCAAAAACGAAAATCCCGAATGGGAGCCCACGATCGTCAAATACCGCATCAAATACCTGAACGACAAACTGGCCGGACTAAAATCCGCCAAGGACTCCGCCCCGCCTGCATCCGCACCCCCGACCCCGGCTCCCGTGGCCGCGGAAAAACCCGCCCCACCACCCGCTCCCACCCGTTCCGAAACCCCGGCTCCCGCCAAAGTCGAAACGCCCGCTCCGGCCCCCGCCCCGGTGGCCGCGTCGGATGATCCCTCGGCCCTCCGGCAACGGATCATCCAGCTGACCGGAGACCTGGAGTCGGCCCGGACGGAACTAAAACAGGCCAAGGCGGATCTGGACCAAGCCCTCGCCGAAAAAAGAGGCCTGCAGGACAAACTATCCTCCGCCGCACCCGCCGACGCCAACGTGGCCGCCCTCCAGCAGGAAAACTCCTCCCTGCGGGCCAAACTCTCCTCCACCGAGGAGAGCCTGAAAAAGGCGGTGAGCGGGGACATGGGCGCCGAACTGACTTCCCTGCGCGGTCAGGTGGAAACGCTCGAAAAGAAGCTGGCGGAAGCCAACACCAAATCCGCGGAACTGGCCCGCGCCAACGACGATTACAAAAAACAGATTGCCGACCTGACCGGCAAACTGCAGCTGGCGGGCACCGCCGGGAAATCCGATTCCACCTTGGCCAAGGAAAACGCCATGCTCCGCTCCATTCTGGACCGGCAGCTGAAGGAGCAGGCCCGCCGCGAGGCGGCGCGCCGCCTGGTCCTCGATGAGTTCAAGAACCTGGCCGTTTCCACCGAGGCCCTGAAAACCCAGATGGATGTGCTCAGCTCTCCTCTGGTCGCCCTCAGCCCGGAGGAGGAAGGGATGCTTAAGGTTTCCGCCCCCACCCTGGTCGCTCCGGAACCGGAAGCCCCGGCCGCAGCGGGGGCCGCTGGCACCTCCCCCACGCTGAGCAGCGCCGCCGAAAAGCCCGCCAGCCCGGAGAGCTACTCCGAAAAACCGCGCATTCCAGAAGAGTTCAAGGATACCGCCGCCCGGGCCACCTCCCTCTACACCGAGAAAAAATTCGACGAGGCCGCGGCCGCCTACCAGGAAATCCTCAATAAATACCCGCAGTCCATCTATGCCCTCTCCAACCTTGGCGTGGTTCGCTTCCAGCAGCAGAAATATCCCGAGGCGGAAAAGGCCCTGCGGGAGGCCATCCGGGTGGCCCCCAACGACGCCTTTTCCCACTCGGTGCTGGGGATCGTCCTCGTCCAGCAGGAGAAGTATGACGATGCGATCCAGATCCTCAGCCGGGCGGTCGCCCTCGATCCCAACGATGCCAAGACCCGCAACTATCTGGGGATCTCCTCATCCCGCAAAGGCCTGCAGGAGGCGGCGGAGCAGGAGTGCCGCAAGGCGATCGAGCTGGATGACAGCTACGGCGACGCGCATTTCAATCTCGCGGTCATTTACGCCACCCAGATGCCCCCGGCCAAGGAACTGGCCAAGCGCCACTATAACCGGGCGCTCGAACTGGGTGTGCCGAAGGACGAGGAACTCGAAAAGCTTCTCAACTAATCCGCCTTCGGCAGGCGGAGCTCCACCCGGGTGCCCCGTCCGGGTTTCGAATGAACCCGCACGCTGCCGCCGTGGGCCTCGACGGTCCGCCGGACCAGCGCCAAACCCAGCCCGGTTCCGCCGGGGCGCCGGCTCAGAAAGGGCTCAAACAGGCGCTCGGCCACCTCCTTTTTCATGCCGGGTCCCTGGTCCTGCACGGCCAGGATCACGGCCTCCCCCAACTTCCGCACCTCCAGACGCAGTTCCCCTCCCTGCTTCATCGCCTCCATGCCGTTGAGCACGAGATTCAAAAGGGCCTGCTCCAGCAGGGAGCGGTCCCCGCGGATTCGCGCACTGCCGCGGGTCGGCAACTTGAGCTCCGTGCGGATCCGGGCAGCCCCCAGTTTGGTCCGCGTCAGCAGCGCCACCTCCTCCACCATTTCCGCCGCGTCCAGTTCCGCCATTTCCGGATCGGCGGAGCGCGCCAGATTCAGGATCCGGTCCAGAATCGTGTTCATTTGGCTGAGCTTGGTCTCGATCAGCTGCAGGTCACGGGCCTGCGCCTCGGGAACGGGCCATCCGCGGACGGCGCTGTGCCAGAGCATCCTCACCACGGCCAACGGATTCCTCACCTCGTGGGCCACCTCGGCCGCCAGCATCCCGAGGGAAGACAGCCGCTCGCGGTTTCGCAACTCCTCCTCGGTGTGATCCAGCCGCGAGGCCAGCTTCGCCCGGCCGAGCGCGGCCGAGGCCAAGCCGGCCAAACCCGTGAGCAACCGAAGTTCGGCGTCGGAAAAACGGCGCATCGTTCGCGTGGCCACACAAAGCACACCGATGCCCCCGTGCGGATCCGCCAGGGGCACCACTGCCAGCGAGGTCAGTTTTTCCCGGCGGATTCTTTCGGTGTGCAGGTCCTGGGCACTGTCCTCGGTGCGCGTCAGCGTGAAGGGGCGGCATCTCCGCACCACATATCCCAGCACCGTTTCGGCGGCGGGAAGCGCCGGCTGGGACCGGTAGGCCCGCGAGGCCCCCAGGCAGACTTCCAGGCGCAGCTCCTGGGTTGCGGGATCGAGCAGAAAGATGGAGGCCAGTTGGGCCCCGCAGAATCGCTGCGATTCCCGGGCAACCCGTTGCAGGATGGCCGGAACGGTCTCTTCCGCTCCCACCGCCGCACCCACCGCGGCCAGGGCGGCCGAGCGTTCCCCCTCCTCACGCATGCCCGCCATCCGCCAGGCCAGGGCCATCCAGCCGGCCGCTTGGCGGGCCATTTCGGCAAGTTCCACCTCCTGTCCGTCCTGAAAAAAATTTTTCTTCCGGCTACCCACCGCCAGGACCCCGATCAATTTGTCCCCCTCGGTCAGGGGAGCCGCCATTTCACTGCCGCCCGCTCCAAGGGCATGGCGCGCCCCTTTCACATCCGCCCTGGCCGCCATTCCCCTGCTAGCCACCCAACCGACCAGACCCTGTCCCAACACCCAGCGGCGCCGCCGGCATAAGGCGGAAAGTCCCATGGCCGCCTCCACCTCCAGCTCCCCAAGGTTGGGATTCAGCAAAAGAAGCACCGCCCTCTCAGCGCGGAACTGGTGTCGAACTTGCCGGACAAACTTCCGCGCCAGCTGCCTCGCCTCCAGCAGGTCTTCCGGAACCACCGGACTGAAAATTCCGCTCATCGGCTTACCACTCCCTTCAGCCTTTCGAGCAACCGCTGCTGCCAGGCGGCGTCCGTGACCCCCCGGCCCTCCCGGTCCAGCAAACTGAAAGTGTCCAGCGCGGCCCCCTTCTCGGTCGTGATCCGCGCCACGCCGATCTGCATGCCCTCGTCGGCGATGCCTCCCGTGAGCGCGTGGAGAAGGCCCACCCGGTCCGGGGCCTGGACATGGAGCAGCGTCCGCCCGGGTTCGCTCTCGGTGTCGATCCGGAGGCTGGCGGGAAACTCGGCCTCCCCCAGCGCCTTCTGCCAGATCGTGGGCCCTTGCCCCGCCAAACGTTCCGGGAGCGGATCCTCCGTGCCCTGCAGGGAAGCGGTTAAACTTTTCTCGAAAGTTTCCCGGTCGACGCGGTGGCTGACAGGCTCCATGCGCTCGTTGCAGACCCGGAAGGTGTCGATGACCACGTCATCCGAGCGGGTGAAAACATCTGCGCTCAGGATGTTGCACTCCGCCACCGCAAAGCTGCCGGCGATCTTGCTGAAAAGCCGTTCGCGGTTCCAGGTCACCACCAGGACCTCGGTGTGTCCTTCCTGCGGGTGGTCCCGCCATTCGACGAGGGGGACCAGCGCATCGGCACCCCCCACCCGCTCGGAGAAGAACCGGTGCACCGCGCGGATGTGGCGGGCGATCAGGGGAGCCGGGCACTGCCGGAGATAGGAAGGGCCCATCCCCGCCAAATGCTGGGTCACGGCCTCCCCGGAAATTTCCCCGGCCAGTTCCGTCTGCACCTGCTGGGCGCGGCCCTTTCTTTCCTCCTCCTCCGCACGCAAAAACTCCTCTTCCCCCGCCAGCATTCTTTTGGTCCTCCCGTACAGATCCCACACCAACAGCTCCCGCCAGCTGGACCAGTTGTTTCGGCCGGCCACCGCGCGGACATCCGCGGCGGAAATCAACATCAGCAGATTCAGCCGTTCCTCGTCCTGCACGATCCGGGCAAAGGCGCGGATGGTTTCCGGTTCGTCGAGATTCTTGCGCGAGAAATTTCCCAGGGTCATGTGGTGATCCACCAGAAAGGTCATCAGGGCCAGCTCCCGGCCGCGAAACCCGAAGCGGCGGGCCACCTGGGCGGCATGGACCGCCCCGATTTCCTCGTGATTCCGCGAGAGCTCAGCCTTCCCCGTGTCGTGTAGCAGCACGGCGAGCGCCAGAATTTCCGGCACCTCCACCCGGGCATAGAGGTCTCCGTATTTCCTCAAATCGGGTTCTTTGGATCCCAGCATGGCATCCAGCTGCTCCAGACAGACGAGCGTGTGCTCGTCGGCGGTATAGCGGTGGAAAAACTCGTGCTGCACCAGGCAGGTAAGCGGGGCGAACTCGGGCAGGATCCACCCCAGCACCCCGCATTCGTGCATCCACCGGAGAATCCGGCCCACTTTTCCTTTTTGGCGCAGGATGTGCAGAAACGTTTCCCGCACTTCCGGGCGGCGGGCCCACTCCTCGGTCAGTAGGGAGAAGTTGGCCCGGATCAGGGCGGTCAGTTCCGCGCCGGGGACGGAACCCTGGTCCTGCAGGATCCGGAAGACGCGGATCATGCGGACCGGGTCCTGCCGGAACACCTCGGCCGACTCCGCCCCGAGCTCCGCCCCGTTCAGCACAAAACCGTCCACGGCGCGACGGGTGCCAGTCCAGCCGGAGAAAAAGGACCAGAGACCGCGCGGACGCCCCGTCTTCTGCTGGCAGATCCGCGTCGCCGCGGCGTTGCAAACGAGATGGATGGTCCGGAGATGTCCGTAGGTCTCCCGCATCAGCGCCTCGCTCTTCCGCAGGATGTTGGGTTGGGGATACCCCATCGCCTCGGCCAACTCCCCCTGCAGGCGCAGCGTGAGCACATCCCCCGCTCCGCCCTGCAGGATGTGGAGCCGTTCCCGCAGGGTCATGAGAAAACCAAAGGCACCCTCCGCTTGGGCCGCCTCTTCGGACCCCAGCCAGCCCTTCCGGACCAGCTCGGGGAGGGTCGATCCCTCGCCGGAAACTTTCCCGACCCAGCGGAGATTGTGAAAATCCCGCAGACCTCCCAGGCCCGTCTTGAGGTTCGGCTCCTGCACGAAAACCGTTCCGCCCTCCTTGGCGTGCCGGGCGGCCTGGTTCTCCAGCCGCCAGGAAAGATAAGCCTCCACCCCCCGCCCAAGGTTTCTCCGGTGAAACTCCTCCCCGAACTTTTTCCACAGCAACTCCGAACCCGTCAGGCGCCGGGCATCGAGCAGGGCGGTCTTGATCATCAGTTCGGTCTCGGCGCGTTCCACGGTTTCTCCCACCGTCCGGCAGGCGTGACCGACCTTCAGTCCAAGATCCCAAAGCACATAGAGGATCTGTTTGACCACCTCCTCGGCGGTGCGATCCGTCGCGCCTTCCCGGATGAAGACCAGGTCAATGTCACTGGCCGGGCTCATCTCCTGCCGGCCAAACCCGCCCACCGCCCCGAGCACCAGACCGTCCCCCGCCGCCGGTCCGCCCGAGTTTTCCCAGAGACGTCCCAACACGGCCGTGATGAGTTGAGCCCGTCGGTGGGCCAAATCCAGCCCCGGGGTGCCGCTCCGCGCCTGCTCTTCCAGCCGCTTTTCCTCCATCCGGAGAAACTCCCGGTACATGTCCAGCCGGGACGCCGCCGGCGCCCCGGCCCCGAGGGCGGACTCGGCCTTCTCCAGCACGGCCCGCAGCCCGGTCTCGCGGACCTGCCCGGCCGGGACGCTCGGCTCGCCGGGACCGGTTTCCACGGTTATTCCAGCGGCTGGTCGGTGGCCGCGTTGAGGACCTTGAAGTCCTCGATGTTGGCTGCCGGATCGGCCTTGAAGCTGAACTGGCCGGCGCAGCGGCGCTGCAGTTCCACCAGCAGCTCGTCATCCTCGGTCCGCAGGCGATGCAACACGCCGGGATGGACGACCACCTTGATTTCGTGGACTTCGGGATGTTTGCGCAGGATCCGGCTGATCTCCCGCTGGATCTCCACGCTCATCGTCTCGTAGGACTTCACCATTCCCTTGCCCCGGCAGGCGGGACACTCCATGTACACGGCGCGCCGGATGCTTTCCTGCACGCGTTGCCGCGTCATCTCCAGCAGGCCGAGGGGCGAGATCGGCAGGGTATGGGTACGCGCCCGGTCGCGACGCAGGCACTCCTTGAATTTTTCGTAGACCGCCGCCTGGTCCCGGCGGGAACGCATGTCGATGAAATCGATCACGATCAAACCCCCCAGGTTCCGCAAGCGCAGCTGACGGGCAATCTCCTCCGCCGCCTCCAGATTGGTTTTCCGGATGGTGTCGTCGTGGTCCTTGCCGCCCCGGGTCTTGCCGGTGTTCACGTCGATGGAGACCAACGCCTCCGTCTCGTCGATCACCAGGGAGGCGCCGGACTTCAACCAAACCTGGCGCCGCAACGCGCTTTCGATCTGCCGGTTCACCCCGTAGGCCTCGAACAGCGGTTCGGTGGCCAGGTGCCGCTTCACCTTTCGGAGGGAGCGCTTGGAAATGGTCCCCACGAGTTCCCTCACGCGTTTTTCCGCGTCGTCGTTGTCGACCACCACCTCGTCCACTTCCTCCGTCAGGAAGTCGCGCACCGAACGTTCCACCAGGTCCGGCTCCTCCAGCAGGACCGCCGGGGCCGATTTGGATTTTAATCCCTCCTCCACGCGGCGCCACTGCTCCAGCAGCAGGGCCAGGTCCCGGACAAAATAACGCGCCTGCATTCCCTCCCCGTTGGTGCGCAGGATCACCCCCATCCCGTCCGGAATGTCGAGTTCCTGCAGGATCTTGCGGAGGCGGGCGCGCTCCTGCGGATCCTCGATTTTGCGGGAAACCCCGCTCATTTCCCCAAAAGGCATGAGGACCAGGTAACGGCCGGGCAGACTGATGTTGGTCGTGACCCGGGCCCCTTTCGTGCCGATCGGACCCTTGTTGACCTGAACGATCACATCCGCCCCGGCCGGATACAGCTTGGGGATGTCGTTGCTGGTGATCCGCGGCTTGCGGGCGCGCCCGCCCCGCCGCTCCACCGCCTCCACCTGCTCGTCCATCGCCGCCGGCACCGCGTCCCAGAAATGCAGGAACGCGTTCTTTTCGAGCCCGATGTCGACGAAGAGCGCCTTCAGCGAGCCCTCCACATTGTGAACCCGGGCCTTGTAGATGTTGCCGGAAATGCTGCGGTCTCCTTCCCGTTCGATGGAAAACTCCTCGACCACCCCGCCCTCCAGCAGGGCGACCCGCTTCTCCAGCGGTTCCACGGAGATGAGCAGACTACGCCGTTCCTCCCGGGGTTTGCCCCGGAGAAGTCGTTTGATGGTTTCCAGAATCATGGTGGGTTTCCTTTCATGCGGAGGCGCGTCAGCCCAGACGCCTTTGCCGCCAGATGCTTTGCATCAACCCCATCGCGGCCATACACACGGCCAGGAAGGTTCCTCCATAGCTGACAAAAGGAAGGGGAATGCCGGTGATGGGCACCACCTTGATCGTCATTCCCACGTTGATGAAAAAGTGAGTGAAGAGCATCCCCAAGACCCCGCCGGCCAGCAGTCGCCCCTCGAAATCCGGCGCCCGCATGCCGATCCAGGCAATACAAAGCAGCAAGGCCATTTGGCCCAGGATCAGGAGCGCCCCGCCCACAAAACCCCACTCCTCGCCGAGAACGGAAAAGATAAAATCGTTGTAGGCGATGTTTTTGGGAAGGAAGCCGTACAGGTTCTGGTCCCCGCGGAGGAAGCCCTTGCCCGTGAATCCACCCGAACCGATCGCAATGATGGACTGGCGGATCGTCCAGCCCGCACCCAACGGATCCAGGTTGGGATCGAAAAAGGTCCGGATCCGGTTGTTCTGGTAGGTTTTGAGGAACGGCAGCTCTTTGCCGAGGTGCCCGACCCACAGGTAAATCGCCAGCACCGCCGCCAGGCCCAGTCCCACGGGAACCAGCAGAAAGCGGAGCCGGGTCCCGCCTGCGAAGAGCAGGCCGAAGCACATCGGGAGAAAGACCGCCGCGGAACCCAGATCCGGCTGCTTGAGGATCAGGAGGACCGGGATCAGGGCGAGACCGACCAGCGCCAGCACGGTGCGAAATTTTTCCATCCGCTCCCGGAACGCCACGAGCAGAGCGGTAGACCCCACCAGAAAGGCCAACTTCATCACTTCCGCCGGTTGAAAGCCGACCGGTCCAAAGCGCAGCCAGCTTTTTGCCCCGTTCACCTCCCGGCCGAAAAGGAGCACGACCAGCAGAAGAAAAATCCCTCCCCCGAACCAGAACCAGCCTTGAGCCACCCAGCGGTGGTAATCAGAAAAAGCCAGGGCGAAAAAACAGGCCAGGCCGAGCCCGACCCACGCCGCTTGCTGGGTGGAGGCGTTTTTGAGATCCGCCATCTCGCTGCTGTGGGTGGCGCTGTAAATGATCAGAATGCCGGCGGTGCAGAGACCCAGCATCAGCAACAGGCTCGGCCAGTGAAAACCGCTCCAGATGCGGACCCTGGCCATCAGCGGTTCCTCCGCAGGCCACGCCCGGCCCCGCTGTTGTTTCCCTCGTCGAACCAATTAAATATTCCGTCAAACACACCCCCGTCCCCATCGTTGTCGTCCGCCGCCGTCGGTCCGGCTCCCGGCACGTACGAGCCATCCGAAGCGGTTACTCCGTGGAAATGTCCCACCACCGGGGCCTGATAGACCATGGCGGGAGGGATGCCCTTCTCCATCTCAAAGATCTTAAAAAGGATCTCCGAGACCAGCGGGGCGCAGGTGGTGCCCCCGGAGGTTCCCCCCTCAACAATCACGGTGATGGCGTACTTCGGCTCCTTCAACGGCGCAAAACCGGTGAACCAGGTGCGGGTGTCCTTGACCAACCCCCCGCCGATCCTGGTGGTGAACTGCGCCGAGCCCGTTTTGCCCGCCACCTCCACGTCCTTCACGGCGGCATTCTTGCCGGTGCCCTCGGTGACCACCGCCCGCAGACCCTCCCCGATCGCCGCCAGATTGGCCGGCTTGACGCCCAGATCCCCCCGCTTCACCGCCGCGGGAAACTCACGGACCGGTTTCACCCCGGCCTCCGTGGAAACCGCCACGCCCTGCACCAGCCGCGGCTGATAGACGGAACCCCCGTTGGCCACAGCTGACATCATCACCGTCATCTGGAGCGGCGTGACGCGGACATACCCCTGGCCGATCGAGGTGTTGGCGGTATGGCCGTCACTCCAGCGCTCCACCGCCGGCGGCGGCGGGCGCGAGCCCTGGCGACCTTCCGCCACCCACTTTTCGATTCGCTCTTTGTACTTTTTTTTGCGCTCCGCCATCCGGTCCTCCATCCACTTTTTCCCGGGCATCGTCCCCGGATCCTCACCGGCCAACTCCGGTTGCCCTTCCGGGGTCAACAGCATGCGCTCCCCGAAACCGATCCGCTTGGCCATGTCGGTCATGGACTCGATCCCCGTGCGCACACCGAGCTGGTAGAAAAACGTGTTGCAGGACATCGCCAGGGCCTTCTTGAGGGAAATCGAACCCTGCCCGTCCGGATTCCAATCCTTCCACCAGCGATCCCCGATGTAAACCGAACCGGGGCTGTGGATGACGGTCTGGGGCGTGAATTTGGCCGCCGGGTTTTCCAGGGCGGCAAGCGCTGTCAGGGTCTTGAAGGTCGATCCCGGGGCGTAGGCGCCGATCGACCGGTTCAACATCGGCTTGGTTTCATCCGTCAGAGTCCGCTTCCAGTCGGTCCGTTGGCCGGCGCCGCCCGGGACAAAATTGTTCGGATCGAAGTTCGGCACCGAAACCATGGCCAAAATGTCCCCGGTATGCGGATCCATGATCACGCAGGCCCCGCGACCGACCCGGCGCATCACCCCTTCGGCAATCGTCTGGATCCGCGCATCCAGGGTTAGATACACGTTTTTTCCGGCCTGCGGAGCCTGGTAACCCTGCTCCTCCATGATGAAACCAAGGTTGTTTTTCTTCAGGATCTTTCCGCCCGGAATCCCTTCCAGATCCACATTGAATCCCTTTTCGACTCCCTCCTTGCCGATCACCTCCGGTTGGAAGGTTTCCAGAGTCTGTTCCTCCGGGGCTCCGACAAAACCAAGCACGTGGGAGGCCAAGGCCCCGTAGGGATACCAGCGCACCGGCCGGGCGGCGGCATCGACACCGGGAATGCGCGGATCCCTCTCCGCCATCCGCGAAAGGGTCGCGAAGTCGATCTGGGTCGCGAGCTGAAAGGGCGTGTTGGGACGTTGATGGGCGTGGCGGCGGAGCTCCTCCAGGTCGTAGTTCATCTGGATGCCCAGGTTGCGGAGGGGTTCGGCAGCGGTTTCCTGGACGATCCGTTCGATGTCCACCTGCCGCTGTTTCCGGCGTTTGTCCCCCACCCCGACTTCCACCAAGGTCATGGGCAGGCGGCCCCGGTGCGCCCGGGCGTAGTTCCCCGACAACTCCCGCACATACAAGTCGACGTCGTACCGGGCGCGGTTTTCCGCCAGGGGCATCCCGTTGCGGTCCAAAATCAGGCCCCGAGGCGGAGGAAGCAGGATCGGAATGGTGGTCTGGTTGATCAGGCTTTGGGCGTGTTTCTCCCCCTCGACAATCTGCACCACGAAAAGCCGCTGCAGCAAAATGCAGGCGGCGATGACGACAACAAGCATGGCGGCCTGCATGCGCCGCGGAACGTTGGCGGTGGGCCGGACCAGCAGCATTAGAAGACCCTCCGACGGCCGCGGGCCGGGGTCGGGAAACGGGCCTCCGGCTCCAGCCACCAACCCATCAAAACGGCGGCCACGCCGTTGACCAGGGCGGCCAGGACCAGCGAGATGCTGAGGGCGAACGGCCACTCCCAGGCCCGGGTTTCCAGAAGATGCAAAAACCGGTCGAACGCAAAAAACGCCACGGCCGCCAGAACCGAACCGGCCGCCTGCTCTCCAGCGGAGGCTCCCCGCCACCAACCCCGTTGGGAGCGGACCAAGAACCCGATGCCCGCCAGCAGGAGCACGTGGTGGCCGAGCGGAGAAAAGGTCGTGAAGTCCCATAAGAATCCAGCCCCAAGGGACCAGATCACCAGTGCCACCGGCCCCAGCCAAAGGCCGGCCTGAATGGCCACCGCTGCCAGCAGATTGCTGGCCAGGGCCCAGGAGCCGTGAAACTCCGGCCCGACGGCCCGCACCAGCCAAACGGCCACCGCCAACAGGAAGATGCGGGAAAGGGAGAAGCTCATTTCTTTACAGAAGCGGAGCCGGTAAGGATAAAAAGCTCCCGCAGATCGTTTAGGTCCGCCGCCGGGGTGACTGTGCCTTCCCGGTACAGTCCTGAATTTTTTTCCGAGGTGAGCGGCGGCGCATCGCTCACCGTGCCCACCAGAAGATTCGGAGGAAAGGTTCCCCCCAGTCCCGTGGTCAGGACCCGTTCCCCGACCTCAAACTTCGCCTCCCTCGTCACAAAAGTCATCCGGCAAACCGGTTGACCCCCGTTGAGCGGCGTGTCCCCCAGGAGGATGCCACGGGCCCCGGATCCCTCCGTGAGCACGCTGACTTTGCAGTTCTCATCGGAAACCAACATGACGCGGGTCGTGGAGCGTCCCACCGTCCCGGTCTTTCCCACAACCCCCCGCGGGGTCACCACCGGCTGGTCGGGGGCGAGGTTGGGATCGTCCTTCCACCCCCGGTCCACCAGCACCGAGTTCCACCAGTTGGAGGGATCCCGTTCCACCACGCGGCAAGCCAGTAACCGGTAGGACTGCTGGTCCCGGAACCCGAGCATTTCCCGGAAACGGTCGTTTTCCGTGCGTAGATAATCCATCTGCCGGATTTCGGTCTGCAACCGGACGTTTTCCGCCCGCAAATTCCGGTTTTCCTCCTCCAGGGCGTCGTACTGCCGGAGGCTCTGCCGGAAATCGTTCCAGCGGTCGCGGATGCCGGCCCAGGTCCGCGCGATGGGGGAAATCGTTTCAATCGTGATCCGCTCGGTCCAACGATTGGTGACCGGGGCAAAAAAGATTGCAACGATCCCGACCGCCAAGGCCGTGGCGGAGCCAAGATAGATCCAGGTCCGGGACATCGGGAGGGTCGGGAGGCGACGTCGGCTGCCGGCAGGGAACGGGTCAGCCCCGTCCGTCCGCCATGGTCAGCTTGGTCAAAAACTCCAGCTCATCGAGCACCTTGCCCGTTCCCTCCACCACCGCACTCAGCGGATCTTCGGCCACGTGGATGGGCAGGCCTGTCTCTTCGCTTAAAAGTCGGTCCAATCCTCGCAACAGCGCTCCGCCCCCGGCCAACACCACCCCGCGCTCCACCAGGTCGCTGGAAAGTTCCGGCGGGCAACGCTCCAAGGTGAGCCGCACACTTTCCAGGATGATCTGGATGGGCTCGAGGAGCGCCTCCCGCACCTCTTGGGAGGTGATCGTCAGGGTTTTGGGAAGTCCGGCCACCAGGTCCCGCCCGCGTACCTCCATCGAGGTTTCCTTTTCCATGGGATAGACGGAGCCGATCTTCACCTTGATGTCCTCGGCCGTGCGCTCGCCGATCATCAGGTTGTAGGCCCGCTTGAGGTAATTCATGATTGCCTCGTCCAGCTCGTCCCCGGCCACGCGGACGCTCCGGCTAAACACAATGCCCCCCAGGGAAATGATGGCCATTTCCGTGGTTCCGCCCCCGATGTCGATGATCATGTTCCCGGAAGCGTCCTGGACCGGCAGGCCCACGCCAATGGCGGCCGCCAGCGGCTCCTCGATCAGGCGGACACTGCGGGCGCCGGCATGGGCCGCAGATTCACAGACGGCACGACGTTCCACCTCGGTGATTCCGGACGGAACCGCAATGACGAGGCGGGGCCGGGGACGCCAGCGGTTTTGCCGCTTGGTGGCCTTCTCGATGAAACATTTGAGCATCGCCTCGGTGACCTCAAAATCACTGATGACCCCATCCTTGAGGGGGCGGACGGCCACGATGGATCCCGGGGTGCGCCCGAGCATCCGCTTGGCCTCATCCCCCACGGCCAGCACCCGCCGGGTCGCCTGGTCCATGGCCACCACGGAAGGCTCCCGAAGGACGACCCCCTTGCCGCGGACGAAGACCAGGGTGTTGGCCGTGCCCAGGTCGACACCCATGTCGTTCTCCAAAAAGGGAAAAAGCTTATCCAACATAAATATGTAAAAAGTAAGTCTCTTCTATAAAATGCCTTCCGTCAATCCCCAAAAGGCCTTTCCCCCCTATCCCAACCCCCAAAAGAGGAGTAAGAAAGGTAAGCATGACCCTGCCAGAGGAAGTGGGAGTAATGGTTCTTCCTCAGACGGTTTTTTTCCCCCACCACCTTCTTCCCTTGCACATTTTTGAGCCCCGTTACCGGGAAATGCTCCGCAAGGCCCTGGAAGGTCCCCGCATGTTCGCGGTTTCCATGGAAGATCCGGATCGACCCACCAGCCGCGTGGGGGGACTGGGTCTGATTCGCTCCTGTGTCCAGCAGGCCGATGGCACCTCAAACTTGGTTCTGCAGGGGCTGGCCCGGGTCCGCCTCGAACACATCATCCAGGTACGGCCCTACGTGATCGCCTCCCCCGAGCCGATGGAAGAACCCCAGCCGAGTCCTACCTCGGAAACCGTCGTACGGGAGGCTCTCGCGGCCAAAATTCTCGAGCACCTCGAAAAAATCGAGGAACCCAGCGAGGCCGGACTCGGCGAAATGAAAAAATTTCTTCGCCATCTGGAGGATCACCACGCCCTGGTCGACCTCGTGGCCGGCTGTTTCCTGCGTGACCCGGCCAGCCGTCAAAAAATCCTCGAAACCGCCTGTCTAACCGATCGACTCCGCCTTCTCTGCCAAAAAATAGCGGAAATTAAGTAATTGATTTTTTGGCCCTCACTTATTTCGTTGCCAAATATGATATATCCCTTATAGGATATCTTTGTGTTCAAAAATTACCTATTTAGGGATATTGCTTTGATCTCAATTAAAAATATTGGGAGAATTTGGTTTTGAAGAAAAATCCAACCATTGGAGATATCAAGACCTCCATCCAGCCCCCGCCCAGGCGGCCTGTTGCCTGGAAAAATACACCATTAACGGTCGGCACAATTTCCACGGAGGAGGGTCTGCGCAACCTGGCCCACCCACCTGCCGGAATCGATCTGGCCGAGGTTCGTCTGGACCTCCTTCTCGCCAAGGGGGTTGAACCGGAAAAAATCATGGAAGCGATGTCCAAAAAGGAGATTCCCGTGCTCCTCACCTTGCGTACCCGCGAGGAGGGCGGTGCTTTCAACTGGCGCTCGCGCCAGCGTGTTCTTTTCTTCCTCGGGTTCCTCCCCTTCGCCGACAGCGTCGACCTTGAGCTGACCAATCTTCCCCGTCTGGGGAGGGTGCTTCGGGCGATCCGCCGCTCCAAGCGGGATCTGGTGCTCTCCTCCCACTCGCTCAAACGCAAATTGACGCCCTTGCGCCTCAAACGACTGCTCTCCCAATTCAAAAAAACAAGGGCCCACGTTTATAAAATCGTCGGCCTCGCCCGCCGGCCCCGCGATCTGCGCGCTCTGGCGGAACCCTTGCTCACCTTTCCCCATATGCGCCTGGCCATCCTGGCTTCCGGGCCGCTGGCCACCGCCTCCCGCCTCTCCCTTCCCGGGCTGGGTTCCCGCCTGGTCTACGTTCACCTCGATGAGCCGGCCGCCCCGGGCCAGCCCGGCCACGACTCCACCTTCACCTTGGCCGGCCTCCGCGCGTTCCTTTCCTCCAAAAAATCTTAGCCGCCTAGTTCAAGCTCCGTTTGGGTCGCAAAGCCCCCGGCACGGATGATTCCACCTTGCCGCTGCTGCTGGAAACCACCGGAAACCCGCCCGGC
>Ga0214917_10002338_pt1 | contig 23238 bp, 16 predicted proteins | sample LL_1208_BB_MetaG_FD_177983 | JGI IMG/M metagenome (GOLD analysis project Ga0214917, IMG submission 177983) | Freshwater microbial communities from Lake Lanier, Atlanta, Georgia, United States - LL_1208_BB | ecosystem: Environmental > Aquatic > Freshwater > Lake | place: USA: Georgia | collected...
CCCATCCGGATCAGCACCGGGTGCGCGATCGGAATAACTAAACTGGGGATAGGCGATGGACATCCATTCATTAAAAGTTGGAGCCACTACCGACAGTATTCCTGGATTATAAAAAATATCGTAATTCTGCGACGAGAAGGTTCCACCTGTTGCCCCTGAAGGCATGAGGGTGTATGGACCCCCCCGATCAAGGGTTCCCGTGCCACCACTGGCAGTGAGAGTTACAGATCCGATGGTCTCGTTGTTTTGCAGACCACTCGCGGTGAAGCCAGTTTGGCCCGCACCAAGAGATAATGTCTGACCAAAGGATTTCGTAATGTCATTCGGTGTGATATACAAATTTTTCCGAACAATCTCAAAATTGTTTTCGCTGAACGAAATACTATAGTTTAGGCCTGCCGTAAGAGTTCCTTGCCGAATCCTATAAATTCCAGCGCCTTCGCCAACATCTCGCACCAACGAACCGCTGAAAGGCGCCACCACAGATGAAGCATAGGTGAGCTCAGGATCGACACTGCCATACGTCTTTCGCAGTGAATCGGCATTGACCGAAACGGGTTTGGGCAAAATGGCACTTGCCACGGTGGGGACTGAGGCTGTCGTCGCTCCCGCACTGCTGCATTCGATATTGCCGGAGTAAGTCCCGACATCCGCATCCGCCGCAAGGCGCACAAAGACCGGAGTGCTGGCAACCGTTCCAACAGAACCGACAAGGATCGAGTTTCCCTTGCCAGCAAAGCTATTGGTATTGGTTGCAGAAACCTCAAAGCCCGCCGGGGGAGCAATCGTGATGCCTTCAGCTAAGTTGGCACCAGACAGCGTGAAACTAGTCGGGTTAGTCGAAGTGATTCCGTAGGTTGTACTGACTGTAGTCAAAGCTCCGACCGCGGAGATCGAGGGAGCTGACACAGCAGCGACGCCTGTCAATTTCACATCGTCGATGCGGAACTGTGAACTAGTGGATGTCTGGCGGAAACGGATGCGCAGGTTGGTGGATGAAGGAATGATCCCGGTAGGGTTGACTAACGCCCAGATGGCCGTCCCTGTGCCTGATGGACGCGAATAAGTCAGCGGCGAGTAGGTGATTCCGTCTGTGCTCACTTCAATAGCGAGTTCGTTGCTGGAGGCCGTGGTGCTCTTGTAGTGGCCGAGGCTGAGGCCGAGATCAGTGTAGTTAGCCGTGTTGATGCCACTGATCTCGAAGAAGAGGTTGGTGGTGTTGCTGAGGAAAACGTTGCCATTCCCAGACGCACCGGAGTAGTAACCAGAGGATGTTAAGTTAGTTCGCACATCACCGCTACCGGCAAAAGATAGCGTCCCGCTATTCTGGAACGTGTTGGAGGCGATACTTGTGGTGCCAGAAGGCGCGCCCATATTCTCCGAGAAAATCGTGTTGGTAGTCCCGCCTCCACCCCCGGAAGGAAGAATGGTGATGGTCAGGTTATTGATCGCCAAACCTACGGAATTCGAAGCAGAGATGCTGACCACATTTGTTCCGGCGGTCGGGTTAGCACCTGAAATAAGCCCACTAGTCGTGTTAATGCTGGCCCAAGAGGGAAGATTGGTAGCTCCAAAGGAAGTAGGAGAGTTCGACGCGGTGATCTGATAACTGAAGGCCTGAGCGGCGATTCCACCCGCAGAGGATGCACTGGTGATCACTGGAGGGGACGTGGCAACCGTTGCCGTCACCACCACATCGTCGATAAATGCCCGCTTGGACGTTGTCTCGATCTTGATGGTGGTGGCCGATGTCCCTCCCGTGAATTTTAGCGTTTTACTTTCAAAATCACCGCTCATCGTTGCAGCATATGTTACAGTCTGTGATTGTGCGCCAGCTGTGACTTTGATACTACCCTCGACGGTATTCCAGCCTTTCACCTTGAAGCTGACGGTAAAGGCACCTCCGTTTTCAGCCAAGTTGACCTCCCTGCTAGAGATGGAACCGGCTGCGGAAGAGGAACCAAGTTTCACAACCCCTCCGGCTTGGTAAACCTTAACAAGTTTCGTTGAAGGGAAATTGGTGTTGCCCCCCCAACCCACCGAAGATCCAAAGAATGAAGTGTTGTCACCCTGCGTAATGGAAGAAAAGTCCTCACGGAAAACAATCGGCAAAATACTGAAATTTGAAGAACTGGTTACACTGCCATAACTGTTCGAGATCGTAATGGGGGCGGTCACTGCACTCGTTGGAACGGTGGCAGTGATTTGAGATGCAGAGTTCGTGGCAAAGGTTGCCGCAAGGGATCCAAAACGGACGCTGCCCGCCACACCTAGATTGTCCCCATTGATCGTCACGAGATCCCCTGCGATACCTGAGGTCGGACTAAAGCTTGAAATGGTAGGCTTACCGTCTCCAACTAGCACTATGACGTTCACCCCTGAGGAAACCGTGGTCGCACTCTGACTGTCCGTGGCTTTGGCCGTAATGATGTGCGTTCCGCTCGTCGCATTTACCCAGAAGAATTGGTAGGGCGCGGAAGTATCCTCACCGAGCAGCGTTGAGCCGTCAAAGAATTCGACCTTGGTGACTTGCCCAGGCTGCCCCCCGACCGCCAGATCGGTGGCCGTCGCACTGATGGATATCGGCGAACCAGACAAAACCGTGCTGCCATCGGTAGGTGCGGTAATGTTGACCACCGGTGGAGGGTTTGCCTCAACGTTGACCCCACCGGTGACGATCAGGGAATAGGCTTGGTTCGATTGGGTCAGCGCATTTGTGCCATACATGCCGACGGTGATGGCGTACGTCCCGGGTTGGGTGGGCGCGGGAATATCGATGCGTTCCACGTTGTCGACCTTGTTGGTTCCAGTCACCGCATTGTTCGTCATTGAGTTGGTGGTCCAAGTCCCAACATAAGGCATCACATAAGGCAAATTGGTTGTGGAGCCATTCGGACCGGTGATCTTTAGATCAAGGTCATGAACTAAATTGGGTACATGACTATGTGAATTATCCGTAGCCCGGGCAGTACCAGCCGGATCCGTCCAAACCAATGTCGCACGGATTGGGCTAGAACCGTCCCAGACAAAACTGTTCGTTTGGACTTTGTTTGCTGAAGTGATCGAGCTCTCAATGATCTTGGGCGCCGCAAGGCTACTCTTGTGTGCCAAGATGACGTCGGCAGCCGCTTTCACATTTAGATAGCCCCACCCATATTGGTAGTCTGGCCCAGGCCGACCAACATCATCCGCCGTGTGAATCATTAGTGCTTTCATAGTGCTGGCCTTGGGGATTTGTCCTGGAAAGTTTGACTTATAAAGCTGGACTAAAAGGGCGGCCGATCCGGAGGCATTCGGTGTGGCCATGCTTGTTCCGCTATAGGTGTCGTATGAGGTCGTGTTCGAAGCAACGCAGGAATAGAGATTCACACCATTCGCTACGATATCCGGCTTAATTCGGCCGTCGTCACAAGGCCCCTCACTTGAAAAGTAGGCAATGGATCCAACCGCTGGATTCCTTGCTCCAGACGTCACCGCATCATCCGCTGCACCAATCGTAATCACGTTTTTGGCAAGACCATTAAAGGTAATACTTTGATATCCACCCCTTGTTGTGTAGTCGGCCTGCTCGTTCCCGGCTGCCCAAAAGATCAGGTGGTAAGGGGCTGCGTAGGCTACCACATCAGTGTTTACGGCCTCCGCTTCGTACACCCCCAAGTATGGATTATAAATACTCGCCACATTGGTAAGGCCCATTCCGTAGGAGTGACTCGAAATGGAAAGCATATTGGTTTGTGTTGCGGTCACAGCAGCATTAGCCGTCATTTCTGTATAATCGCTATTCCAGTCAAAGGAGTTAATTCGCGTTGCTATCCCCATCCCTTTGGCTTTTGCATCAACCCCTTTACCAGCAATCGTTCCCGCGCAATGTGTTGAATGATCACTATTGGCAGTCACGCCATCCATAATCGTCACCTTGCCTGCGAGTTCAACATGATCGATTCGTGCCCGAGCTTCGTCCCAAAGTCCCACAGTCATTCCCGTTCCGTCCAGACCATAGGGGGTGGCATTCAAAAGATTCGCTCCGGTTGAAATCGCAGCATTTATATTGAGCGTTGTTCGATAAATAGGCTTGTCCCCCAGAAAATCATAAAGCAAAGAAACCTTGTGACCCGGACCTTCGATCCGCACCGGAATATTGAGTTGCGCCGCTTTGTCCAACACCGCTTTCTGTTGCCTCTCATCCAACGAAGACATCTCGGCTACGACCCGGGCGCGGACTTCTGGAATGCTCAAATCCGCATTCTTGAGAATATCCGCAATTGATCGCCCCTGCTCCACCTGAGCCCGTAGCGAAGGACCAGGAACTCCCTTGATCTGAGGAGCTGATTTTGATGCCGGCAAAGTTCCTGTCGTTGTTTTGGGTTGAGGCGTGGAAGAGCTTTGGGGGAAATCTTTTTTATCCGAGGCAACCGACTGATTTGATTCAGATTTCTTGGCAGAAGAATCACCTAAAAGACGATTTTTTCCAGATAGTTCCAATTTCTTGGCTTTGTCATGCTCTGTTTTTTTTGTCTCACTACTTTCTCCAAAGAAGTTTGGGGTTTGGAAAAATGAAAAAACTTCAGGATGCCCCTTGAAATAAATAAATGCCCCAAAAATGACAAGAAGGCCTGCGAACAATATCTTTTTTAAGGCATTCTTCATTAGGTGTTTATATTATCTATTTTGGCTCAATAAACCCACAGAGTTACCTTACCCCAAAAGGCTATTTTCGCCAGTTATCAGTTTAGACATTTTGATGTCAAAAAAGTTCAATCGAAACTGAGGCTATATTAACAAGGATCAATTACTTACAAAACGAGCCAAATATCACACCCCCCCATAAAAAATCGGCTCCATTCGCAATACTTTTTTAGATATAAATTTTTTTGCCAGATCAGCCCCCCCCAAACAAATGAACATCAAAGAAGCTACAATCACTCCTTCTCAGACGACCTCCCGGTTATGGCAGTTCTGGGATTGGTTGATCGTTTTGGTAGCGGTGTTCCGAAGCGTGGAGGTCCCCACCGTCGTTGCCCTCAAGCTTCTTCAATCGTCCCCTTTTCTCGAATTTGGCGTCAACCTAACCACCTGCTTGGTTCTGTTGCTGGACATCCTCCTTCGATTCCAACGCCCTGTTCAGACGGTGCGTGGTACCCTAGATGGGAAACCGGCCAGCCTGCACTATCTGCGGACCTATTTTGTTTTCGATCTGATCGGTTCCCTACCATGGGGAATCATCAGTATTTACTTTTTACCCCAGGGCAACTGGTCGGTGCCAATCTCGTTCCTTTGTCTGCTGCGGTTGGCACGGGTAGCGGCGTTCAGCCAAAACTTTGTACGTACACCCTCCCGATTCTTTATCGCCCGCCGACTCACCGTTTTTCTCCTTTGGATCGCCTTGGTTATCCACCTGCTCGCCTGTGGCTGGATCGCCGTCGGAGGAGTGACGCATGGCCTCACGGCCGGTCATACCTACATCCGAGCCCTCTACTGGTCGGTCACCACCGTTTCCACAACTGGGTTCGGCGATATCACCCCAAAAACCGAACCGCAGATGATTTACACCATGCTGGCGATGATTCTCGGAGCAGGTCTCTACGCCACCGTCGTCGCCAACGTGGCTTCCCTCATCGCACGTGCCGACCACGCCCGAGCGGCTTTTGACTCAAAAATCGAACGGCTGAACACGTTCATGAAGTACAAAAATATGCCGGATCCACTCCAAAAAAAGATCCTCGGATATCATGAATACCTTTGGCAGACCGGACTGGGCCACGATCATGAAACACTCTTGGAAGATCTCTCCCCGGATCTGCGGCGTTCGGTCGGTGTTTTTCTTAACCGGCATATCATGGAACAGATCCCTATGCTGCGGGGTGCCGAAACAGCGGTTCTCCACCGGCTGATCAGCGGGTTGACCTCCGTCGTCTACACTCCCGGAGACACCATTATTCACCACGGGGAAACAGGTTCGACCATGTACCTGATTAACCGCGGCGAAGTCGAGGTGGTCGACCCAAAAAAGGGCGTGGTGGCCACCATGGGTGAGGGAGAATATTTCGGAGAACTGGCCCTGTTGGATCCGCACCGACCCCGTCTGGCGGATGTCCGGGCCAAGACCTTTTGCGCCCTATCCATGATGAACCGCGAAACCTTTGCCATGGTTCTGGAACAGTTCCCCGACTTCGCCGCCCACGTCCGAAAGGTCGCCGCCTCACGGCTTGCCGAATCCGACCTCCGCGCTGCTCAAATCTAGCCCCTCGGAGACGGTTCCTTCCTTCTTTCGCCTCACTTTGTTCCCAGTTAGCCTCTTCCACCATGCCCGCCGGCCCCCATCTCACCATCTACGACACCACCCTTCGCGACGGTGCCCAGGGCGAAGGCGTCCACTTCTCCCTTTCCGACAAACTCCGCCTCGCCGAACGGCTCGCATCCTACGGACTTCACTACGTGGAGGGCGGTTGGCCCGGTTCCAACGACAAGGATCGAGATTTTTTTGCCGAAGCCGGAAAACTCCGTTGGGGCTCCTGTAAACTTGCTGCCTTCGGCTCCACTCGCCGACCGAACGTCGAAACCTCCGACGACTCCCAAGTCCGCCTTCTCCTCGAGGCCGAAACGCCCGTCGTTACCATCTTCGGAAAAAGCTGGCTTCTTCACGTGGAGAAAGTTCTCCGTACCACCCCCGTCGAAAATCTCCGCATGATCGCCGATACCGTTGCTCTTCTGAAGAAAGAGGGCCGGGAAGTTATCTACGACGCGGAACACTTTTTTGACGGGTACACCGCCGATCACGATTACGCCCTTCGCACGTTGGAAGCCGCCGCCGAGGCGGGAGCCAATTACCTCGTTCTTTGCGACACGAATGGAGGCCGCCTTCCATCGGAAATCACCACCATCGTCCGCACCGTCCGAACCCGCTTTCCCCGGACCAAGGTCGGGATCCACACCCACAACGATTGCGGACTCGGTGTCGCCAATGCCGTCGCCGCAGTGGAGGAGGGTGCCCTCCAAGTTCAAGGAACAATGAACGGCTACGGAGAACGGACCGGGAATTGCAATCTCACCACCCTCCTTCCCATTCTCGAACTCAAGATAGGAAAAAAAGTCCTGCCCGAAGGGAATCTCCGGGAACTTTCCGAGCTTTCCGGTTTTGTCGACGAATTGGCGAACCTTCATCACGACCCAAGGGCCCCCTTTGTAGGCCGCACCGCCTTTGCCCACAAGGGAGGCATGCATGTCAACGCTGTGAACAAGATTGCGTCCAGCTTCGAGCACATCGATCCGGCCAGTGTGGGCAATCATCAGCGGATTCTCGTGGGAGAACTTTCAGGCGGAGCCAATGTCATGATGAAGGCTCGTGAACTCGGGCTCACGGTGGAGGAAAAATCCCCGCAAACCCGGGCTATTCTCGCCAAAATCAAAAAAATGGAAAAAGAGGGGTATGAATTCGAGGCGGCCGATGCCTCGTTCGAACTCTTGGTCCGCCGATCGCTGGAAAAAATTCCCGCCCCCTTCCAAATCCAATCTTACAAGGTGGAAGTTGTTCGAACCAGTCCTTCGGCCCGTGAGACCAGCCGCGCCACCGTTGCCGTCCGCATCGGAAAAAAGACTCAGAAAACTTCCGCCAAGGGAGATGGTCCCGTCAACGCCCTCGATGCCGCCCTGCGCAAGGCTCTTCTCCCCTCTTTCCCCTCCCTTCGGAAAATGAAGTTGATCGACTACAAAGTCCGCATTGTGAGTTCCCGCGGAGGCACAGCCGCTCGGATCCGGGTTCTGGTTGAATCGAGTGATGGAACCCGCGAATGGGGTACCGTTGGAGTCTCCACCAATATTTTGGAAGCCAGCGCTCTCGCCCTTACAGATAGCCTCTCTTATTTCCTGCTACCTGGGGCGGCTTAAACAGCTCCGGAGGCAGGGATCGAACCTGCGACCAATGCATTAACAGTGCACCGCTCTACCGCTGAGCTACTCCGGAATGAAAGAATGTTTATAAAGGGTGAGCGCCCGACGCTCAATCCTGTTTCCTGAAAGAATCTGCACCCGGCGCGGGTCGAACGCGCAACCTTCGGCTTCGGAGGCCGACACTCTATCCAGTTGAGCTACGGGTGCTTCAGGAGATGAAATCCTACGCACCCCTGGACGCCGGTTCAAGACCGCCCCTTGGCCGGACCCTCAGTTGCCTTTCCCTTTTCAAAATAGGTCTGCCGCGTGGCTTCTCCGTCTTCATCCCATTCCACCCACCACCCGTTCGGGACTCCCATCTGGTAATTTGATTCCTGCCTTTTCTTGCCGTTTTCCCACCAGACGATAAAGGCCCCATTTCTTTTTCCATGATCAAAATTACCCATTCCCTTTCTCTTTCCGTTCTCAAACCATGTCTCCACCGCCCCTTCCCGCTTTCCCTCCTGCCAGCTCGTTCGCCTTTCCATTTTTCCATTGGGATACCATTCCGTTGTCCGGCCGTCCGCTAGTCCATTTTCAAAATGTGCTTCCCGCAAAAGTCGTCCATCCCGACCCCAAAGCCTCATCCACCCATCCCTTACGCCTCCGCCAAAATGGGCTTCAGATTCAATTTGGCCGTTTGCATACCAACTGCGGTGAACGCCATCCATCCGTCCCTCACGGAATTCAGATTCTGTTTTTTTTCCTTCCCCCTGAGCGATGGCCGTCCCCGTAAAAGGTTTCTTCTCTCCCTTCCGATAAAACAGATCTCCCTGTCTTCCCAGTTCGGTCGCGGGAATCGTTTCCGCAACTCTCCCTACGAACAACATGACCACTCCCACAAAGAGGAGCCCCACCCAGAAGATCTTTGGATTCATCAAACTCATTTTACCTAAACGAGACTCTATTTTTCCCCACACACGGGATTTTATAAAAAGGAAGTCCTGCTTCGTTTTTCGATTGGACCCTCTCCCCCGTTGTTTTGCCCCCTGCACCCGACTATCCATCCCTGAAAACTCATGGGTATTCAATCCAGATCTCCTCATCCAATCGTTTGCCGATGGGCTCTTTTTTCGCCATTCTTGCTCTCGTGTCGAATCAGTCCCACCATTCCAACTCCCTTCCCGCCATGCCCAAAAAGGAGGTCATGCGAATCATCCGTTTTGGAGTCGTGGGCGGAACCGGCACCCTCCTAAACGCACTAATGGTCTGGTTTCTTCTTTCTTTGGGAAATCGCTTTTTTCAAATGGATCCGGGATCTCATGGGGTCGCAACATCCGCCGCCTTCCTAACCTGGGTCGTCGTCTGTGGAATCAATTATCTACTGAATGCGGCTTGGACGTTTCATTCTTGGCCACCCTCATGGAAACATGCCCGGAATTATTATCTTATGGCCGCCTTTTCGTTTGGCTTCCAACTTCTGCTTCTCAACTTCCTTCTCTACCTCCTCGATGCAAACCGCCCGCTTGAAACCGCCGTCCTCAACGGTGTGGCCGTGGCTTCCGCCGCTTTGATCAACTACCTTCTCGCCTCCCTCTGGGTTTTCCGCCGATGAAATTCTCCCGACCCGAAGCCTCTCTTTATGCGCCGGCCCGGCAGGATCCCCTGGCAGGTCTCTCCACCACCACCCATCTAGGGATTGGAGCCCATGCCGACGATTTAGAGATCCTGGCCTTTCCCGGAATTTCCGCATGTTACCGGCACCCCTCCCATCGCTTTTCCGGCGTCGTCGTGACCGATGGGGCCGGTGCCCCGCGAAGCGGCTCTTTTGCCAAGACATCGGACTCGGAAATGGTGGCGATTCGCCGCGAAGAACAGCAACGTGCGGCCGACCTTGGGCTCTACGCTTCCGTGATTCAACTTGGTTATCCCAGCCAAGAAATCAAGAAGCCCGATCGATCCAAACTGATCAACGACATCCTCCAAATCCTCACGACCGCCCAACCCCAGATTCTCTATCTACATAACCCTGTCGACCGGCATGAAACTCATCTGGCGGTTCTTCTGGCCTGCATCGAGGCCCTAAAGCAAATCCCCGAAAATTCTCGTCCGCTGGAGATTTACGGATGCGAAGTGTGGGGCGATCTCGATTGGGTGCCGGCCTCCCAGATTCTTCGCTTACCCTGTTCAGCCCCCCAGGACTTTGGGCCTTCTCTGCTCCGATGCTTCGCATCCCAAGTTGACGGAGGCAAAAGGTATGATCTGGCGGCTCAAGGCCGACGCCGGGCACAAGCCACGTTTGGCGACGCCTACACCCCCGACCAGTCGGATGAAGTCGTGCTCGCCCTGGATCTCAAACCCCTGCTCCAACCAGAGGCATCCCTGTCGAATTTCGTGAGTTCTTTGACGGAAGAATTTCGTGCCCAAGCCATCTCTCGAACACAAAAAGTGGAACAGGGCGGATGAACGACCTCCGAACTCCCGTGACTGAGGCGACACGGCGCCTCCTTGCCTTCCTTGGGCGAACTCAGATCCCGGACGGAAGTTGGTCGGTCCCCTACACCGGCCCCAATTTCCTCCTCCCGCTCTACGTCATCACCACCTATCTGACGCATCGCAACGTATCCGAAAAAGAACGGCCCCAGTTTGTCGCCGGTCTACTGAGACCTCAGTTGCCCGACGGTTCGATCGGATTGCATGAGGAATCCGTGCGGGGGGCGGTCTTCACCAGTTCCATTTCGTATGTCGCCCTGCGCCTTCTGGGGGAAAAACCGGACCGCCCCGAATTGCGCCGCATGAGGGAATGGATCCATACCTCGGGAACCCCCGTGAAAGCCGCCGCCTGGGGAAAATTTATTCTATCGATCCTAAATCTCTACGACTGGTCCGGTGTGACCCCAGTCCCTCCTGAACTCTATCTTCTTCCGGCTTGGGTCCCGGTTCAGCCGATCAATATTTCGGGTTATGTCCGGATCGTCTATCTCCCCATGGCCTATTTTTACGGAAAACGCTGGCAGGCACCTCTTGATCCGTTACTCCAGGAACTGCGCGGCGAACTTTTTCCGCAAGGATTTGATCAGATCGATTGGCCACGTCACCGCGCAGATCTCGCCCCGACGGATCATATCGTTCCGGAAAGCCTACTCGTCCGTCTTTCGATGCCGATTATTCGCCATCTGGAAAAATGGATCCCCCCGTTTCTCCGCCAAAAGGCCCTCCGGTTGGCTTACGAACATATCTGTTATGAGGACGAGCAGTCGGACTACATCCGACAAGCTCCCGTCAACGCCTGCTACAACACGTTGGCTCATTTTGTGGAGGGACAAAAGGATCGGGTCGAGCGTAGTTGGTGCCAACTCCCCCGCTATCTCTGGCACCATCCCGACCACATTGCCTGCCAAGGTTTCACCTCGTCAAAAGTCTGGGATACCGCCTTTACCCTACAAGGGATGACCCATTTATGCACCGAACTTGCTCCTCGTGGCGTGATTGAGAACGGATGCTGTTACCTCTTGGAAAATCAGGTCATCGATGAACTTCCCAACCCCCGCCGTTATCACCGGCTCCCACGAAAAGGTGGCTGGCCCTTTAGCGAACGCCAGAACGGTTGGTCGATTGCCGACTGCACCGCCGAAAGTCTTCTCGCCTTGGTGGATGCAGAGTCGTTTCTTTCAACTCCCGCTCCCCGCTTAGTCATCGACGAAGGGGTTCGCTTTATCCTGAGCTACCAAAATCAGGATGGAGGCTGGGGAAGTTGCGACCGGGTCGTCGGCCCTCTTTGGATTGAGATCTTCAACGCCTCCCATGTCTTCGCAGATATCATGGTCGACCACTCCTATGCCGAATGCACAGGGTCGGTCCTTTCAGCCCTCGCATTGATCCGGAGGAAATTTCCCGATATGCAGCGAACTGGTGTCGATCATGCGATCCGGAACGGGCTCCGCTACTTGACCGACACCCAAAAACCAGACGGATCATGGGAGGCGGTCTGGGGAATCTGCTTCAACTACGGAACCTCGTTCGCCCTGCCTGGCCTGCGGGCCGCCGGTCTGCCCATCGATGACCCACGGATTGTGCGGGGCAGAAAATTCCTTCTCGAACACCAGTTGGCGGATGGCGGGTGGGGGGAACATCCGGACTCCTGCATCGAACGGCGGCCGATCCCGAACTCCAAGGGACTTGTGGAAGCAACCGCCCTAGCGGTGATCGCACTTCTTTCCAGCGGACCCAAAGATGACCCCTCCGTCACCAGAGGAATGGAGTTTCTTTTAAAACAACAGCAATCCGACGGAGATTTTCCGCCACAACCCATCCCTGGACTTTTCTACCGGACAACATTGATTCGGTATGACCACTACAAGAGGGCCTTTCCACTGAAAGCTTTCGCGCATTATCTCCGGGCGACTTCTGCCGGAACTTGAATTCGTTTTAGGATTTCGGTCTTACCCAACCGGCCATCGCATACGCCATGGGCAAACGGATCCAACTCGCGATCGAGGCAAGATCAGCCCGCATCGTGGTACTGTGGTCCCTCCCCTGCCATGCTCCAAAAAGCGCCTTCAGAAAGGGACCGGCGAAGCTGAAGAAAGAACGCCCGCTCCCCATCAACAAGCCCATCGTGCGATCCCTCTCCCTCTCATCATTCCGCCAAAGGGAAACCACCGCTCGCCGCAATGAATTGGAAAAAGCGTCTTCCTTCGAGAAGCAATCGTACAACGCCCGGGAAAGAAGTTCAGGAACACGGCACGCCCGCCGCCGGTTCCTCGCAAATATCCGGAAATCCTCGTTCTGGACAAGCTCGATGGCATCCACCAGACCGTTGGTGATCCCTGTGGCGGTCAGCGGATGGGTGTGACCTGCGGCATCTCCGATCAAAACTCTCCGCCCGTTTCCATAATCGGCCCGGGCTAAAAAGTGATTCGCTTGCCAACGAAGATGGCCGGCACGGATCTGTTCTTCGCAGGGTTGCCTCCAGACAGGCGGCAGGGTCTCGCGAATGGCGGTGATGAGCCATTCAGGATCCTTCATTTCGGTTTTGTATTTTAAAGGAACATCCACGCAGATCCGCACCACCGAAGGCGCAATCTCATATCCCAAAAGGAAACTCGGCTTTCCGAGAAAGACATGTCCGTAATCCGGATAAGGCGCTTTCACTCCCTCGAGCAAGATTCCCGTCATAGCTGACATCGCCTTATGAGGACTCGCCCCCCGCAAACTCCGTCGAACCACGCTCGACCGCCCATCCGCCCCCACCACCCGATCCGCTTCCAGCCTCTCGCCATTCTCCAAAAAGACACCGCCGTCATCCACAGAAACCACTCTCACGCCAAATCGGAAGTTTACTCCGTCCGTTTGAGCCAGGACTTGGCGCATCTCATCCACCAGATCCCCATGATGAAAGGCCAATCCGCGTTGACCCTCGACGTAATCCAGTTTGACCGGCGACTCACCATGCCCCGGATAAACAACAAATCCACGCCCGCGGGGGCGCCCATGTGTCGAGGGAATGGATTCGAAACCTAGCTGTTGGAGAGCCTCCACCCCTTGGGGATGCAACCACTCTCCGGCAAATCTTTTGTGACTCTTCCCTTCAGGCTCCGCTTCCAACAAAACCACGGAAGAACCTGCCAAGGCATAGGCACGTGCCACAGCACAACCAGCCGGTCCAGCACCCACTACGATAATCTTGGTTTTTTTACTCATGAAATTGAGCTGGGGTTTTTTAGCACTTATCTATGGAAAACCAAGCAAAAGGGCTGAGCTATTTTTTTAAGTTACTTATGGAGAATAAGTTCAATCATCCATGCTAGGAAATGGATTTCTACGAGAGCCACCCTTTTATCCCCCTTTGCTTTTTCCATTGCAGGGACCTCGAGATCGCCTTCTCCAAGATCAAATTCAGCCGCCCGGCGTAACCGATGGTCATTGAGGGTTGCCAAAAAGGATTCCACTTCCTCCTTTGGCAAAACCAACTTTCCGGGTTGCCCGAAGGGTGGAATGGCTTTCAGCCAACGATGCATGGATTTATCTCTTTCCAATCTGACTTCATGCAGATCCTGAATCCAATGCAGAGCGTCCTCGCCGCGAATTCCTGCCTCCCACAACCCTTCCCTCCCATACCAAACATTCCCGACCATCGGATCCAGTTCCCCGGGAGGCGTACGATACGCCTCTCCCGTACTCTCCAAAACCTGACGCAAAAGGGCTGCCTCCGGCGCGGCGAATTCAATCGTCCGCCCTCCTTCAATGGCCGGAAGAATCCTCAAGATTCCGCCTCTTCCAAAGTGGATTTCAGTCCGAATGTCTGCAATCGAAGACAGAAAAGTTCCGCCTTTTCACGGGTTTCCCTCGCTACAACGCTGCACCCCTGTTGATGCACTTCGAGCATATGTTTTTTTGCCTTTCCCTCATCAAATCCCAAAACTTTTTGAAACACGAAAACCACATAACTCATGAGATTCACTGGATCGTTCCAAACCAGAACCTGCCATCCCTTGGCAAAAGCCTCGGAAAAGTCCGTTCCATGCTCGGGAACAACCAAAGGGGATTCGATGACGCCACTCCGCACCCCCCAAGGATAATTCTAAGGCACAATTTTTCAATCCGGTTCGCCTTCGCCAACGGCCAAATTCCCGCTAAAGACGATAGATGACCATTTCTCGGATTCTCGCCCTGCTCGCCGCCGCTTCCCTCGGTCTTCTTCTTTCTGTCTCCCTCGTACCATGGTCCCGAGCCCTGCTCCCCCGGCTTCCTCCACCGTTGAAGATAGCTGAATCCCCGGTGGTGGTTTCGATTGAGGATCTTGCCGGCGAATCCTGGCCTTGGCCCCGTTTGGACCTGACTCTTGCCCTTCGTGCCATATCTCTCTACCGACCCGATCCCGTCGGACTCCTGCTCCCTTTGGATGCTCCGGACACTTTGGAACCTGTCCAAGATGATCAACTGGCAAGAGCGTTTGCAGCTTTCTCACCCCCTGCCTTGCCCGCCACCACATTCCCTTCTCTTCCTGAAACGGAAAAAATTTCCCTTGTTAAGATTCCCCACCGCGGATCCATCGAGAACCTTCGCCCGGCTGAATCTTTTTTGGCCCCGGAGGAGAGCCTGAGAAAATCCTCCACCCTCGCTGCATGGAAAGTCACCCCCGAGGCGAATGGTGAACTTCACCGTCTTCCCTTAGTCTTTCGCCAGGAACACGAGGTCATTCCCTCGTGGCTTCTGGTCATGTACGCTCAAGCCCTGGGGGCCGATTTAACCCATTCCGAACTACAGGGTCGCCAACTCATCCTAAGGGATAAGCAGGATCTCCCGATGCAAACCATCCCCTTAGATCTGCGCGGCTCGGTTCCGATCGACTGGGGTCATCCCGACGTTCTTCCCTCGAAAATGGAAATCCGGGGCGTGGTCCTTGCGGCCGAACAGGAGCGGATCGGCGTCAAACCTTACTACGATCTGAAAAGTCTTTCTAAAAAACCGGTCATTGTCGCCGGCGGACTGGCGGAAGTGGATCCAATTATTGATTCCCCTATCGGGAAACGTTCTCTGGCGGAAGCCGTGGTTCGCGCCTGGTCGGCTCTCTCGCACGGTCCGCAACCTGTCCTTCATCCACCCTCCTGGATCATTCTGGGAACCTTGCTGATCGCCTCAACCCTCGGTCTCTCGTCGGAAAATCGCGGCCGGGTTTGCCTGTTCGAAGGGTTGGCTTTTTCCGGTCTCGTTTTCGGAGCCGGTTGGATCGCCGCCAAAATGGCCGGCTACTCCGGTGCGTTCCCCTTAGCGATGGGATCCTTTCTCGCCACCCTTCTCGCACCGAAGTTGAATCACTGGATGGAGGCTCGTCATGTTCGTTGATCGTGTGCGCATTCATGCCAACGCCGGCAATGGCGGCCGGGGGGCCGTCAGCTTCCTTCGCGAGAAATTCGTCCCCAAAGGAGGCCCAGACGGAGGGGACGGAGGGGACGGAGGAGATGTGATCCTCGAAGTCGATCCTCAACTCAATAATCTGATCGATCTCCGCTTCCGCCCGCACGCCCGGGCCGGCCATGGGGGAAGCGGCAGCGGGAAACAGTGCACGGGTAGAAACGGCAAAGACTGTTTGCTCAAAGTCCCCCCGGGCACGGTGGTTTATCCCCTTCCGCCGGGGGAGGAAGGCGAACCTCTCGTGGATCTCACAAATCCAGGGGAAAAATTCGTCCTTTGTCATGGGGGCCGGGGCGGACGTGGGAATTCCCGTTTTGCCAGTTCCACTCGGCAGACTCCCCGCCATGCGGAAGACGGTCGCCCCGGCGAAGCAGGGGAATTCATCCTCATTTTAAAATCCATCGCGCAGGTCGGACTTGTGGGGCTTCCCAATGCGGGAAAATCCAGCCTCCTGGCGGCCCTATCCGCCGCCCGCCCAAAAATCGCCTCCTACCCTTTCACGACCTTGGCTCCCTATATCGGAGTGGTCGGATCACCCGAAGAAACCCGCTTCACTCTCGCCGACATCCCCGGCCTGATCGAAGGAGCGAACGAGGGAAAAGGTCTCGGGCATGACTTCCTCCGCCATATTGAACGATGCAACCTGCTTCTTCTTGTGATTGACACTGCCGGGACGGACGGACGGGATCCCGCCGAAGACTATCGATTGCTTCGCAAGGAATTGCGATTGCACGATGCAGCGCTGGGTCGGCGCCCCTTTCTGATCGCAGCCAATAAAAGCGACCTTCCCGAGTCGGCAAAGAATCTGGCTACCCTCCGCGCCGCTGCCCGTCGGGCCATTTTTCCAATTTCCGCGAAAAATGGTGAGGGACTCTCTGAACTCATCTCGGCGATTCGGCAGTCCCTGCCTGCTTGACCACAGGCGGGCATTACTTCACATTATTAACCATTAATACCATGAATCATTTTTTCATCCTTTTGGCCCTTGCAGGGTTATCGGGTTGCATGAAGGGAGGCGGTCCGCCCAAGGATCCCCCGGTTCCCGTTGAACTCGTTGCCGTCCAGTCCGGCCCACTCAACGAGAGCTTGGAGGCCATTGGAACCCTCGAAGCCGACGAATCCGTTGACATTAAACCAGAGGTGGATGGAGAAATTACGTCAATCCATCTGACGGAAGGCGCGAACGTAAAAAAAGGCGCCCTTCTCTTTCAAATAGACGAGAGCAAACAGGCTGCCACGGTGGCTGAAGCCGAAGCGGATTATAATTACGCCAAGGAAACCATGCACCGCTCCGATACTCTTCTTACGGACGGCACCATCTCCCAGCAGGAACACGACCAGACCCGCGCCAGCTTTCAACGAACCGACGCAGCCCTGCATCTCGCCCGCAAACGCATGACGGAATACACCATCACAGCCCCCTTCGATGGAATTTTGGGCCACCGCTCTGTCAGCGTCGGCCAATATGTCACCCCCCAAACGATCTTGATCAGTCTCTACTCGATGGATCGGATGAAACTGGGGTTCAGTGTTCCCGAACGCTATGCCGCCCGCGTCCATCCCGGACAAACCCTCCGCCTGAAGGTCGCCGCCTTCGGTGATGAGGAGTTTTCCGGTGAAATCTATCTCGTCGAACCGCAGGTCGATATGGCAACCCGCTCCGTCCAAGTTCGCGCATATATCCCGAACGCCGATCATCGGCTCAAACCCGGAATGTTTGCCAACCTCAGACTTTCGGTCGGCACGAAAGCCAATGCCCTAACCCTTGCGGAAGAATGCCTCTTCCCCCATAGCGGAGGTTTCGCGGTCTATCGTTCAAACAACGGCATCGCGGAACTCGTGCCCGTGGAAACGGGCATCCGCATGGCAGGAGCCGTCGAAATTCTGCACGGCCTCAAATCCGGTGATCAGATCGCCCGATCGGGAAATCTACGTCTTTCCCCCGGCCGAAAAATGATTCCGGAAACACCGACCAAGCCAGCTCCAGGTTCATGAATCTTCCCGAATTTTGCATCCGGCGCCCGGTGGCGGCCACGATGTTCAATCTGGCCCTTGCCGTGGTCGGAATCGTCGCACTCTCCCGGCTTCCCGTTCGCGAACTTCCCAATATCGATCCCCCCGTGGTCTCGGTCATCACGATCTACCCGGGGGCGAACGCCGAACTCGTGGAAGCGGATGTTACCGAACCGATGGAGCAGGAAATCAACAACATCCCTGGAATCAAAATCCTCCGCAGTGAATCCCGAGAACAGGTCAGCAGCATCACGGTGGAATTCGATTTGAACCGCGATGTGGATATCGGGGCCCAGGATGTCCGCGACCGCATCAGCCGCGTCCGGGACAAACTTCCGGACGACATCAAGGAACCCATCGTTGCCAAGCAGGACGCGGATGCCCAGGAAGTCATGTGGGTCGCCCTCTCCAGTGCTACCCGCTCCACCCTCGAACTCACAAACCTTGCGGAACGGCAGATTAAAGACCGCCTGCAGGTTTTGCCCGGCGTGGGGGGGATTAATTTCGGCGGCGAAAAAAGAACTTCGATGCGCATCTGGCTCGATTCGGAAAAAATGGCCGCCCGCCAGGTGACGGCGGCCGACATCCGTGCCCTTCTTTCCCGCGAAAACGTGGAACTCCCCTCCGGCCAAATCGAGGGCAAAGAGCGTTCCCTCAGCATTCTGGCTAGGGGACGCATGGATCAGCCCGGCGAATATGCCAACCTGATTGTCCGCGAATCAGGCAACAGCCCCATACGCCTGCGGGACATTGCCACCGTGGAGGTGGGCCCCGCGGTCGAACAGACCATCGCCCGCTTCCGCGGTCAACCCGCGGTAGGCCTAGGCATCGTCAAACAATCCGATGCCAATGCCGTTGATGTCGCCCAACGGGTCCGGCGGGAACTGGAAAAGATCAAACTCATCCTTCCTTCCGACGTCCAAGTCGACATCCCCTTTGACTCCTCCCTTTATGTCGAGGACGCCATCCATGAGGTCATCGTCTCGCTGATAATCTCGATTCTTCTCGTCGTTGTTCTGATCTTCCTTTTTCTTCACGAACCCCGTTCGACCATTATCCCTTCCGCCGCCATTCCGATTTCCGTTCTTGGAACTTTTGCCCTCCTTTACGGCCTCGGGTACAGCGTCAACATCCTCACCCTTCTCGCCCTTGTTCTGGCGATTGGTATCGTTGTGGACGACGCCATCGTTGTTCTCGAAAATATAGTCCGCCACATCGAGGAAGGAATGGCCCCTTTTGAGGCCAGCCTTCTTGCGATGAAGGAAATCACCGGCGCCGTCCTCGCTATCACGGCCAGTCTGGTTGTGGTCTTCCTTCCCATCGCCTTCCAAAGCGGAACCACCGGGATTCTCTTCCGGGAATTCGCCGTGACCTTGGCTGGTTCCGTGACCATTTCGGCCTTTGTTGCCCTCACCCTCAGCCCGGCCCTGGGTGCGCATTTTCTCAAACCCCCCTCCCCCCATGTCCCGGGCTATGCGAAAATCCTTGAAGCCGGTTTACAGAAGATCTCCGCCTTTTATGCCTCCAGCCTTGCTTCGGCCCTCCGACATCGCTGGATCCTGCTGGGCTTGGGAGCCGGAACATTTGCTCTTACCGTTCTCCTGTATCGAGCTATTCCCCAGGAATTCCTTCCTGAAGAGGACAAGGGAACAATCGTCGCCGTCATTGTGACCCCGGAAGGCTCGACCAGTGAAGCCACGGACCAATACGTAAGGCAGGCGGAAAAGATCGCCTCGGAATACCCCGAAGTGGAAGGGTATTTCACCGCCGTTGCCCTCGCCCGAGGAGCTCCTGGACAATCCAATCTGGGAATCATGTTCATGCGCCTCAAGCCGGACCGCGCCCGCTCCGGACTCCAACTCGCCCGACCCGGAGCCCGTGGTTCGATGTTTACCCGCATGATCAGCGAAATCCGGGGAGCCGTTGTCATTCCTTTTCTTCCTAAAGCTATCGGTCGCGGATTTGATGCATCCTTTCAGGTGATTTTGCAGGGGCCGGATTTGGTTCAGTTGGAAAAAAGTGCCCGGCAACTTCGGGATGAAATCGACAAAGCCGGTTTCCTGAGCCAACCAAGAACGAATTTCAACTATGAAAAACCCCAGCTGAATCTGGAAATCGACCGAAACCGGGCCGCCGCACTTGGGATTTCCGTCCGGGACATCTCCGAATCCCTGCAAATCCTCCTCGGCGGGCTGGATATCTCCCGTTTTAACTTCGAAGGCAAACAGTACGACGTCATCGCACAACTTCGACGCACCGACCGTCTCGTTCCCGATGAACTCAACAGCCTTTATGTCCGGGCGCAAAGTGGCCAACTCGTGCCGATCCGTGACCTCGTCCGTGCCAAAGAGCAGGGCTCGGTGAACTCCATCTCCCACTTTGCCCGCCAACGGAGTGCCCAGGTCAGCGGTCAACCCCAGGGCTGCACCCTCGGACAGGCAATTGATAAAACAGAGGAGATCGGGAAAAGAATCCTTCCTCCCGGCATCAAGATGGAATTCGACGGAGAAGCCCGGGAACTCCGTTCCGGCCGGGGCGAGGCTTGGCAGATCCTCATCCTCGCCATCCTAATCGTCTATATGGCGCTGGCCGCCCAATTTGAAAGCTTCATCCACCCCATCACCATCATGGTGGCCCTGCCTTTGGCCGCGGTGGGTGCCCTACTTTTACTCTTCGTCCTCGGCTTCTTAAACAATCTCGCGCTGATTCCCCAATACGTCCCTCCGGGCGTGCTTCCCAAGCCTCTGGCATTTCTTTTTGGGATCATTCCCGAAATCCCTTCCATGAGTCTCAATCTCTACAGTTTGATCGGCTTGGTTCTGCTGCTCGGCTTGGTGACAAAAAACTCCATTCTTCTGGTCGAATTCGCGAATCAGAAAAGAGCCCAGGGAGTGCCTGCCATGGAGGCAATGCTCGAGGCCGGACGGCTCCGCCTTCGTCCCATCCTAATGACCGCTCTCTCCACTGTGATCGGGATTTTCCCCGTGGCTCTTGGACTGGGTGCCGGAGCAGAAAGCCGCCGTCCGCTTGGCGTCGCCGTGGTCGGGGGCATGCTGACCTCGACCTTCCTGACCTTGTATTTGGTGCCCGCATTCTATGTCACCGTAGACCGATTCCGCCCCACCCCCAGACCCTCTTCGCCGACCTTGTCCTAACCGGTTTTGCTTCCTACTTTCAAACTATGACGATGGCCATGCCTTATGCAGCGGAAGACTCGCGGGAACGCCGGGACATGGTCATTGCGGCTGCCTTTACGCTTCTTTATTTTTTCCTTTTTGCCTTTTTCTGGATCTCCTCCCAAACCCTCACTGGGTTGCAAAAAAAAGCACCTGATTCTCCCCTGCGAACGAATTTAAAAATCCAACGACTCCAACAACCACCTCCAATGATGGCTCCCCCGATGCAAAGCCAGTTTGTCGATGCTTCAGGCCTGAAAGAGGTGGAAAAACCAGACCCCCGCACCGCCCTTCAAAGCGACCGGAATACAGCTGCCTCCAGCAAAGTGGTGAACGGAACCGATCCCACCTTGGGCGGACAGGAAGGAAAAAAAGACGATTCCCTCACGATGCGGGATAGCCAATTCTCCCCCAATCAAGCTTCTCCGCCCCCTTCGGCCCGCCTCACTCCTTCCCCTCCCAAACCTGCCCAGCAACCCCCGAAACCTGCCCCCGCTCTCCCCAAAACCGATCTTTTGAAACCCACGCCGGGTCCGGGGACCCCGATCCAAAAAGCCGACGATACCCCGCCGGACACCAAGCCGGATCAGGACCCAAGCCAAAGCGATAGCCAACCTTCGGCGGCTCAAGCCGCCTCCAACGCCTCGGACTCCTCCTCAGCTATGGCCCCGCCCCCCGATATCTTCCGCGATCGAAGCGCCGTCTCGGGAGGGGCCCAAATGGGTCAGGACGCCTCCTTCGCGTCGATGGCCACGGCTTTGGGGCGATATCAACACAAGCTCTACCTAGCGATCGGTTCCCGCTGGAATCTAAAAGTTCAGCAAACCATGGCCCAAATCGGGCTTGATCGGGTCGTCGTGCGGTTTCATGTGAATGCAGACGGCTCGATCTCCGATCTCGATATCATTCAAGGCAACCCCAATTCCATCCTTGGAGTGATCAGCGGGGACGCAATCCAACAATCCAGCAACGTGATCGGCCCTTTTCCAGCCGACCTAAAAGCCGAAATGCCCAACGGGTTCCCATGGCAGCTGGCTTTCCGCATCTACTAAAGGATCGGGACTCGCCAAATCCACAACGATCGTTAAGATATTTTTCTTATGGGACTGGAAGTCATCACCGCTTTGCAGGATCTGACGAAGATCAATCCGTTCATCATTGCACTGATTCTGTTCCCCCTTGTCAGCTGCCTGATCACCGGGCTTTTCCTCTCCACCGTCATTTTTCTCCGCCTGCGTCGCGAACGGGTTGCGCCTCATGAGATTATTGATGCGATCCGGGCACTGAAGGCGGGTGGAAATACCGAAACTCTCGTCCGGCTCTGCGTCCGGAACGACTCCCCCCTCGCCCGCTTGGTCAATAGCTCTTTGGAGCATTCCTCCCTTCCCCGGGGCGAAAATGTCGAAGTTCTCCAGACCCTTGCCCGTACGGAAGTCGCCCGCTTGGAACGGGGGTTGGTCTATCTGGAAATATTTGTCGGAGCCTCCCCTCTCCTCGGACTGGTCGGCACAGTCTCGGGTCTGATCACCATCTTTGCCGCCGTAGGAACTGAAAACGCTGATCCTGCAAAGATTTCTGCCGGTATCGCCGAGGCCCTACACACCACCGTTCTCGGAATTTTTACCGCAATCGTCATGCTCTTCCCATTCACATTTTTCAGCAAAAAGGTCGACGTTTTGGCGGTGGAATTGGAAGAGTATTCCATGCTCCTCCTGAAGAAACTCTACACCGAAGAAGTCGCCGCCTAAGGCCCCTCCGGGCTCGCCCGAGATGAAGTTCAATCCCAGCCGACGTCGCCGAGCCGAAATCAACGTCATTCCGTTGATCGATATTCTTTGCATGTTGCTGATCTTTTTCATCGTCACCACCACCTTCAAAAAGAAAACCGCCTCCGTCGACGTCACTCCTCCCAAATCGGAAAAGGGCACGGAAAAAGTCGAGGAAGCCAAGACCGCACCCCCCGAATTGACGATGAAGTCTACCAAGGCCGCCGAATACGCCAAACTTTACGAGGCGGACAAGTTTCCCCTCTATCTGGGGGATCAAACTCTCAATCTCAACGTCAAATCCGATACTTTTCGCGCTGATTTGGCGAAAACCCTGAAGGACCGCAAGGTGAAGAACGTCATTCTCAATTTCGACGAGACCACCCCAATCGCTATTTTCTTCAAGTTCTTCGACGCGTGTGAGGACGCCGGTGTTCCGATCTCCGTTCGCACTTCCAAGATCGGTGGCGCCACTGCCACCCCCTGAAGTCCTCCCCCCA
>Ga0214917_10002339_pt1 | contig 23226 bp, 20 predicted proteins | sample LL_1208_BB_MetaG_FD_177983 | JGI IMG/M metagenome (GOLD analysis project Ga0214917, IMG submission 177983) | Freshwater microbial communities from Lake Lanier, Atlanta, Georgia, United States - LL_1208_BB | ecosystem: Environmental > Aquatic > Freshwater > Lake | place: USA: Georgia | collected...
GCGATCGATGACGACACCGTCGCCCGGATGAAGCGGGGTGAGCATTTCTTCGAGCTCGATCCAGTCGGGTCCAGTCCGCGCTATTTTCCCCGCAAAAGGGCCCCGTTTTTTGCCAAAACGCGCATGGACGAGTTGTTGATGGTCTACGCCATGGAACCACCCAGAGAAAAGGCCGCGACTGAATGTCATCTCGAGTCTATATTTATCCTCTTGAGAGGCATGGGCGGGGTGATTGGCTAAAGCGCGATCGATGGCCTTTCGATAGACCGAAGTGACCGCCGTGATGTAGTCAGCAGACTTGAGGCGACCTTCGATTTTAAATGAGTGAAGGCCGAGTTTGATCAGCTCGGGGATTTCATCCACAGCGGCGAGGTCTTGGGGGGATAAAAGGTAGGCACGATCCCCAAGATCTTTGGGTTGTCCATCGACCTCAAGACTGTACGGCAGGCGACAGGCTTGTGCACACTCCCCGCGGTTCGCGCTACGGCGACCCAGAACTTCACTGGTCAGGCACTGGCCCGAGTAGGCGACACAGAGGGCACCGTGGACAAAAACTTCCAAGGGAAGGCCCGAGACTTCCGTGTGGGACGGGAACTTGGCGAGTTCTCGGATAGAGAGTTCACGGGCAAGGACGGCCAGGGAGATGCCTTGGCGCCTGGCAAAGGCAACGCCTTCGGGCGAGGTGAGGGTCATCTGGGTCGAAGCATGGATCTCCACTTGCGGGCAGATTTCCCGGGCCAAGCGGACCAGCCCTAAATCCTGAACAATGATGGCGTCGACCTTGGACTCTCCGACCCATCGAAGCAGTCGTTCGGCTTCGGTAAGTTCGGAGGGGAAGATCAGCACATTGAGGGTGAGGTATCCGCGACGACCGCGTGCATGGAGGTAATCCATGACGAGGGGGAGATCGGCTTCAGTGAAATTTTCGGCTCGGAGACGGGCATTGAAGGCGGGGAGGCCGAAATAGACGGCATCGGCCCCAGCGGTAACCGCCGCCTTGAGACACTCCCAATCGCCTGCTGGGGCGAGAAGTTCTGGTTTATGTGGCGAGGCCATCCCAGAAGGTAGCCTCAACAAGATGGGGAAACGAGCGGAGAGGTCTTAGTCGAGGAAACGGACCTTGCCTGTTTCCACGTCGTAGACAGCTCCGATGACCTGCAATTTGCCTTCTGCTTTGGCTTTCTGAAGGAGTTCACTGTTCTTGATGATTTCGATCATCTGATAGTGGACCAGAGCTTCGACGGCGTGATTCAGCTGATCCTCCTTAGAGAGGTCGGCGTGTTCGTGATGAATCTTTTCGATTCCAGGTCGGAGGGCTTTGGTCAAAAGAGAAATGTTTCCCGGAACGGGTTTTCCTTCGAGGGTGGCGGTGACGGCTCCGCATTTCGAGTGACCTAGAACAAGAATGGTATGCACGCCAAGGGCGGCCACACCGTATTCGAATGTGGCGTTGACTTCCGGGGTATCAAATCCTCCCGCGTTTCTGCATACAAAAAGGTCGCCCACACCCATGTCAAAAATCAGTTCGGGAGGAGTACGGGAGTCGGCACAGGTCAGAACAGCGACGGAAGGTGTTTGGCCAAGGGCGCCCGTTTTGGCCACCATGCCCTTTTGCCAGTTATGGGAGAGTGCCTTCCCGCCTGTGAAACGCTGATTTCCTTTTTCTAGATTGGCTTTGGCGCCCTCCATTTTGATTTCAGACCAAGAAGAAGCACCGGTTGCGAGAACGAGCATTAAAGGAATCAGGATTTTTTGCATGGGCTATTGATACCGAGGTTTTTTTTACTGACAAGCCGGACTGGTCGCATGTTTTTGTTTTGCTAGGGTATTGGGATGCAGCGGAAACCACCATGGTTAAGGGCAAAAATCCCCGGAGGACCCGGCTACACCAAGGTTCGGGATCTGGTGCAGGAGAACCGACTTCATACGGTTTGTGAAAGTGCCCACTGCCCGAATCTAGGAGAGTGTTGGAGTCGGGGAACCGCCACCATCATGATCCTGGGGGAGACCTGCACCCGGAGTTGCCGTTTTTGTGCCATTGCGACGGGAAAACCGGGAGAGGTAGATTTCGGGGAACCGGCCCGTGTGGCGGATGCGGTGAGGATCATGGGCTTAAAGCACGCGGTGATCACTTCGGTGGCGCGGGACGATTTACCCGACGGGGGGGCCGAAATTTGGGCAAGGACCGTACGGGCGGTGAAACATGTGAATCCAGAGACGCATATCGAGGTCTTGATCCCTGATTTCAAGGGGCAGGAGCAACCCCTGAACACGGTCCTGGATGCGGATCCCGATATTTTGAATCACAATATGGAGACCGTGCGACGTTTGCAGAAGCCGGTCCGGGTCCAGGCGCAGTATGAGCGGAGTATGGAAGTATTACGCCGAGCCAAGGCCAGGGGGTTTGTCACGAAAACCGGACTGATGCTGGGCATTGGGGAGAAGGAGGGAGAGATCGAGGAGACCTTGGGAGATTTGGCGGCTGAAAAAGTTGATATCCTGACTTTGGGTCAATATTTGCGTCCGACAGAAAAACATCTGCCTGTGGATCGGTGGGTGACACCGGAGGAGTTCGCCAAGTGGAAAGAGAGGGCGCTTGTTCTGGGATTTGGAGTTTGTGAGAGTGGGCCTTTGGTGCGGAGCTCTTATCATGCGGATGAACAGTCGGCCAAGTACACGGGCGTGGGGGAAAGTCTGCGATCGGAATAAAAGAAGAACCGATTATGAGGAAGGAGGATCTGATCGAGGAGTTTTCGCGGTCGGGTGGAAAGGGCGGGCAAAACGTCCAGAAAGTGGAGACCAAAGTTGTTTTGCGGCATCTGCCCACGGGGATCACCGTGATTGCCCAGGAAGAAAGAACCCGAGAAGCGAACCGCGTGAGGGCGAGAAGACGGATGATCGAAGCTTTGGCCGAACGGGAAAGAAGGATTCGGCTGGCCAAAGCGGCGGAGAGATCACGGGAGAGAAGTCGGAAGGCGAATCGGAGTTGGGGAGCGAAGAGGGAGTTAGTGGAGGGGAAACGCAAGCGGGCCAAGATCAAGGCGGGTCGCGGAAAATGGCGGGGAGGAGAATGAGTGCTTGGGTTTATGTTCTGAAATGTCGGGATGGATCATTTTATACTGGATGGACGAATCATTTGGAAAATAGGGTGCAGACGCACCAAAGAGGCAAGGGGGGCAAATACACTCGAAGTCGCTTGCCTGTGAAACTGGCTAGGGCATGGAAAAAGAAAAACCGTAAGGAGGCGATGAGGGCAGAGGCCTTGTTCAAGCAGCTCACTCGGAAGGAGAAAATTGCCAAACTGAGGGGTCTTGCGAAGAGACGAACTTCCGCCCGTGTCCGGTCACGGGCGGGGTACGTCACCCGTTAGACGCCGGATTTCTTGTCGTGCACCTGTTTCCGATCCGCTTTTCGGGCAGCCATGGCCGATACGCGTTCCTCCCGGCTTAAACGACCATCCCCATCCTTGTCGAATTTGGCCAAGGCCTCATTTCGCTTCGCTTGGAGGTCGGCCTTCCGCGCTGTTTTCTCTGTATCGCTTAGTTGGCCATCGCCATTGGCGTCATATTTGCCGTGAAGCCTTTGAAAGAGCTCCCGACGGGCCTGATCCGCGGTTTTTTGTTCTTCCGGATCAATCTGGCCGTTGCCATTGGCATCAAAGCGTTTGAGTATTTTTGCGCTTTTATTGCCGTCTTGGCAGGCTTGGGCGAGGAGACGCGGAGTGGGATTGAGTAGGGTGAAGGCGAGCAAGCCTAGGGCGAGCCCGCCACGGCGGATGATTTGTGTCTTCATGGTGGATTGAACCGTGGAGACAAAAAAAGGATTCGATTATTTTTTGAGGAACTTACTGAAGATATTGCCGGATTTCTGGGGGTCGGAGGAGGGAGAGGCTAGGGGAGGCAGGGGCAGTGAAGATTTCGTGGCGTTGGCTGGAACAGCGAGAGGGGATAGGGTGGTGGCTGTGGTCGGACGGGGACCAGTGGCTTGAGTGGTTTGAGCGATTCCCGGTTTCTGTGCGACGTTCAGTTTAAACCTTTCGGCGTGGAGTGAGGCGGTGGCAGGAACAGGAGGGGTAGGCAGACGGGCGGCTGCACTTTTTTCAATCAGGGCGGTCACTTTTTCCAGATTTTGGTTTAACAGGTCCACCTTTTGAAGGAGTTGTTGGGCCCAGGCAGGATATTGCCCCTGGCTGTCGAGAGAGTGGGCCTCTTGGATTTGGGTGACGGGAGCGGGAGATTTGGCAGACGGTGCGATAGAAGCAGGTTGGATGGAGGAAAAAGTCACCCAATCCTGTCCGCCTTCCTTCACCACCAAGGTGGAATCCTGAAGGGTGCCGGATGTGCGGAGATTTTGTAGTTCGGCAAGAGCCAAGGGCCCTATGGCCTGATTCTGTGCATCGGCATAGTAGTAAAGATCCCCGGAATTCATTTTGAACGAGTTTGGGTGGGAGATAAGGGCTTGGCCAGACCGGATGAGACAAAGGAATCCAGGTAATCATGGGCCTTTCGATAACTTTTTGATTCGAGGAAGTGGCGCAGGCGGGGGTCGAGGTGGGGTGCATGCTCCTTCTCCAAAGAATCCAGTTTTAGAAAAAGAGGAGCCAGTTGGGGTGGGTGTGGAGATTTCTGGGCTGCTACGGCAGCGAGATAATCTCGCAGGGCTTCATACAAAAGTGTCTCAGCTCCGGAAAGCGACATGCCTGAGATTAGGGGGGCGCAGGTTATGGTGTCGAATGCTTGAGTCGGCGGGGACAACGATTTAGGAATAGAGGATGGCTGAAAAGATGAATCGGATCGCGGTTTTGGCAGGGGATGGAATTGGACCTGAGGTGATGGGGGCAACGATGCAGGTGGCGAAAGAGGTCGAAAAGAGACATGGGCTGGCTTTGGATTGGAAAGAAGGGTTGGTGGGGGGCGCAGCGATTGATGCGAAGGGGAAGGCCCTTCCTGAGGAAACGGTCGAACTGTGCCGGTCGGCCAAGGCGGTTCTTTTCGGAAGTGTGGGGGGGCCGAAGTGGGAGACACTGCCCCCGAATGAGCAGCCGGAGCGGGCGGCTCTGCTTCCTTTGAGGAAAATCTTCGGCCTTTATGCGAATTTACGGCCTGCAGTTTTGTATCCTGAACTGGTCAACTGTTCTCCCTTGCGGGCGGATCGGGTGGCGGGGGGATTTGATGTGCTGGTGGTGCGCGAGTTGACGGGGGGCCTCTATTTCGGTCAGCCGAAGGAGACGACGAAGACGGCGAAGGGGGAGCGGTCGGTCGACACAATGGTTTATGAGACACACGAGATTGAGCGGGTAACGGAGGTGGCCTTTCGGGCGGCGGCCTTCCGCAAGAAAAGGGTGACCTTGGCGGATAAGGCGAATGTTTTGGAAACGAGCCTGCTCTGGCGAAAAGTGGTTAAGCAGGTGGCTGCCAAACATCCGAACATCACCTTGGACTTTATGTATGCCGATAATGCGGCCATGCAACTGGTGAGGGATCCGGGGAGGTTCGATGTTCTTCTCTGTGAAAACTTATTTGGGGATATGTTGAGTGATGAGGCAGCGGCGGTGGCGGGCTCGTTGGGAATGTTGCCGAGTGCTTCGTTGGGGGAAGGGAGCTTTGGTTTGTATGAGCCAGCTGGGGGATCGGCTCCTGACATTGCAGGAAAAGGAATCGCCAATCCGATTGCGCAGATCCTGTCCCTCGCTCTGCTGTTCGAGATGAGTTTAGGGCAACCCGAGGCGGCCCAAACCATTCGTCATGCGGTGGCAGGCGCAATCCGGGATGGATGGCGGACGTCGGATATTGCGGCTTCAGGGGAGAAAAAAGTAGGGACTCAGGAAATGGCAAAAGAGATCGCCCGAAGGGTGGCTTTGGGGGCGGGAAAGAGTTAAAAAAGAGCCATGCCTTCGACCCTTTTGGAATTAATGCGTTTGGGTGGACCCATCATGTGGGTCATTCTGGGGGCCAGTATTGTGGCCGTGGCCGTTTTTGCTGAAAGAATTTTGGAGTACCGGAGGATGGGGGTGCCTCTGGATCCGTTTCTGGATGGAATTGCCTCTTTAGTGAAGGAAAAGCGATACCAGGAGGCGTTGGAGCGCTGTGACGAGGCTCATGGGCCTGCGGTTCGCGTGATTCAGGCAGGTTTGCTGAAAAGGGATATTCCGCTGGCTGATCTACGGGAATCGCTGCAGGAAGTGGCCCAACTGCAAGTTCCGAGGTTGGAGAAGAATTTGTCAATTTTGGCCACGGTGGGATACATCTCTCCTTTGTTGGGGTTGTTGGGGACGGTGACTGGGATGATCCATGTCTTTCAAACGATCAGCGGGGCAAGAGGGACTGTGCCCGTGGGGGAATTGGCGGGCGGGGTATGGGAGGCATTGCTGACGACGGCCGGGGGGCTGGTCGTCGCCATTCCCGCCTACGTGGCCTATAACTATTTAGCCTCGCGAATGGCTTCGGAAGTGAATGACATGGAGAGGGCGGGGATTGAAATGATTCAGATTCTCAAGGAGGGGGGGCGGATCAGTCCTGCCACTGCGGTGAGCACGCCCGTGACGACAGAATTGCGGGTGGAGAAGCCCAAGGCATGAAAATCCGGACTTCGGTCCGGGTCCTGCGGGGGCCTCTGGATGTGGCCCCTTTGGTGGATGTAATTCTTCTTCTTCTGATTTTTTTTCTCCTGACTTCCACCTTTGTATTTCAACCGGGGATTGTGGTGGATCCTCCTTCCCCCGGGCAATCGAAAGGTGGGGTCAGCGATACGAGGTATGTGGTGACGGCCACCGCAGGGGCAAACCCGCAGATTTTTTTTAATGATCGAGCCACTGACCTTGCGAAATTGAGGTTGGAACTGGCCCGATTGGCCAAGACCGAGCCGCGGGCAGCGGTGATCATCCGGGCGGACCGAGATCTTCGTCATGGGGTGGTTGCGCAAATTCTTGATGTGGTCGTGCAAAACGGGCTCTCGGCCGTTCTCGCATCCCGCGCGGGTGCAACCAGCCCATGAGATGGAGGATGCCGTCCAGGATGAGCCGGCGTTTCGCCGGCTTTCTTGTTCTATCTTTGGGGGCCCATGCGGTGGCGTTTTCCCTGTTCCGTGATCCGGGGGAATTTTTTCCTATTCCTCCCCATGGTTCGGGTCAGGTGACCCTGATGAGACCTGAGGACAGCCAGGGGATGGCATCTCTTTTCGAACCCTCCGCCATCGTGATGCCGCAGGATCAACCGGTAAGGTTGGCAGGGGGTGTGACTTTGCCTTGGGAGGGGGGCGATTGGCCGAGCCAAACAACCCTGCCAGCGCCGATGTATCGACCGACTCAGGTGGGACAGTCGTCTTCTTTGAAAACATCCGTGCCTTTATTTCTTCCACGGTTTTCTGGAAAGGAGGCGAAGACACCCCGAGCCATGCCGACCTCTTGGTATGAACTGGGCGGGGATTTGAAAAACCGCAAGCCGAGCAAACCGATTCAGTTGCCATCGATGAAAAGCGGAAATGCCCTCGATCCCACCGTGGCCAGGTTGGGGGTGGATGAGGATGGGGCGGTCCGTTTTGTCTGTTTGGAGGGATCGTCTGGGGATCCGGCGGTCGACCGGGAGGCCTCCAGCCTGTTGCGGACGTGGAGGTTTGAGCCGAATCCAAAATCATCCATTGAATGGGGTCGGGTACGGATTTTGTGGGCCATTGAGGCGGCGGGGGAACCCAAGCCATGAATCTGACCGGTTCACAACTTCTTCTTGGGTACCTGTGTCTTTTTCTTGGCATCGTTTTTGTTTTGTGGATGTTTGGAGGATGGAAAGCGTCACTTGCCTCACGAAAGGCCAAGCCTACGGTGAAATGTCCCGTGTGTGGCGAAAACAATCCCCAGGAGCATGCTCATCATTCCTTGCGCTGTCGCAGGTGTGGAGCGCGCTATTCCCTCAACCCCGAGAAAGCTGAAAGGAGCTGATTATGGGCATGTGGATCGGTCGCAATCGAAAAGCCAGGGTCACCTATGGGTTTGACGAAATCGCACTTGTACCGGGGGACGTTACCGTCAACCCAAACGAGGTGAACTGCGATTTCTCCATTGGGGAGCATACTTTCAAGGTTCCGATTCTGGCTTCGGCCATGGACGGGGTGGTGGATGTGAAATTCGCCGTGGCGATGGGGAAAATGGGCGGATTGGCCGTCCTGAATCTGGAAGGGGTTCAGACCCGCTATGAAAATCCAGCCAGCGTTCTGGAGCAGATTGCGAAGGCAGACAAGGACGCTTGCACCCATCTCATCCAGAAGATGTACGTTCCGCCGATCCGAGAAGAGCTGATTGCAAAAAGGATCAAGGAAATGAAAAAGGCGGGAATTGTTGTTGCCGTATCCTCCATTCCCCAGAAGGCGGAAAAATATGGGGCTATCGCCCAGAAGGCTGGAGCAGACATCTTTGTCATTCAGTCGACTGTTTCGACCGTCCGCCACGTTTCTTCCGAGTACAAGACCCTGGATTTGGCGAAGTTCTGCAAAACGATGAAGATCCCCGTTATGGTCGGGAACACCGTCACCTACGGGGTGAGTTTGGAGCTGATGGAGGCTGGAATTTCCGGATTGTTGGTGGGCGTGGGGCCTGGTGCGGCTTGTACGACCCGGGGAGTGCTTGGTTTAGGAGTGCCTCAGGTCACGGCCACGGTGGATTGTGCGGCGGCCCGGGATGCCTACTTCAAAAAATCCGGTCGATATGTGCCGATCATCACGGACGGTGGGATGAACAAGGGGGGGGATATTTGCAAGGCGTTCGCCTGCGGAGCGGATGCGGTAATGATTGGTAGTGCCTTTGCACGGGCTCAGGAAGCTCCTGGGAACGGCAATCATTGGGGTATGGCCACACCGCATGCCAACCTGCCACGGGGAACCCGGATCAAGGTGGGGGTGACGGGCAGTTTGAAGCAGATCCTCTTTGGTCCAGCGACATTGGATGACGGATCACAGAACCTGGTCGGAGCGATTGTCACCTGCATGGGTAACGTCGGAGCCAAGACCCTCAAGGAGTTTCAGGAGACGGAGATCATCATCGCCCCCTCGATTAAGACCGAGGGAAAGCTGTTCCAGACCGTGCAGGGTGTCGGGATGGGAACCCGCTGATCCTTTTTCTATCGGTATCTTGAGTAGTCGCTCAAGCAACTCCTAGAGGTGTAGATGGGTTTTGTGACCTTATTCCAAGATGCATTTGACATTTAAATTTTTACCTTGGAAAAACATAGAATAGTACAATGCATATATAAAGCGTTGCAATATATGGACATAAAGCTGAAATAATTTACTCATACTTGAAAAGTCGCTTAAAATTAGCTGTTCTTTCCTATTATTGAAAAATTAGTCGCGTTGTGCTTAATTAGTTGGATATGAGATTAAACCTGCCGACTCTTTCTTGTTTACTTATATTGTTTGCGAAAATGGATGTTGCCGTCGGTCAACAAGCTATTCCTTGGCCCTTAACTTTGCCTGTTCGTCCGACGTTGCCTCTGCCAGCACCCAGTCAAGGCGGTTTTCTTGTCGGTTGGTCGATGCCTCGTTCGGGTGGTGCCCAACAAGCTGCAGCTTTAGTTTCCGCTGCCATCCCAACTAGTGCGCGTTATAATATTACTAAGCTTGTTTCTGGAGGTTACGGTGGAGCATCGATGGGTTCGTACTTTGTAGCGCTCAATAATTCGGGACGTGTCCTTGTTTGGTCTGTGTCTTCTTACTCGGGTGGATCATCATCGACGTATTCATCAACGGAAATGCTCGTGCCAAGCCAGGCTTTAAGTGGTGTTAGTGATATTGCAATCGGTTCTGGTTCATCTCCGAGTTCTTGTGCTTTCGCTTTGAAGCAAGACGGGACACTGATTGCTTGGGATGTTTCGAATGGCAATATTGCTGAACTACCTACGTCTCTGCAGAACGGAATTGTTTCTGTAGCTGTAAGTGGAGGCTGGCAGCCATCTATCCTTGTTCTTAAGTCCTCTGGCATGGCAATTGTTGCAACGATATCCGCTAGCGGGGCCACAGGCACACCTTCACCGGTGAACTACTCTTTTACGTTGGGCACAGTTCCGGTTGATGCCCAGTCAGGAGTTGCAAAGGTTTGCTTTTCAAGCCAGGAGACGGGGATGTATCTCCAAGCGATTAAAGAAAACGGCAAACTTATTTCGTGGGATCAAAATGGTACACTAAAAGCATTACCATTAGAGGCAGGCTCGGACGTAGTCGACGCAGCGGCAATCATTGAGGGTTGGGCTCTTCTCCAGAGTGGCAGGGTTATTGAATGGGATTCCCAAGGAACAATTAAGACAAACACACCTTCCATTTTGAACTCAAATATCACAGCAGTCCGTTCTGGTATGAGCAAGATTGCTCTAACAAAATACGGTCAGGTATTCAATTGGGACATGCAAGGCTTGAGGCTAGTTCCATATGGCCTTGAAAATGGAGTGGTCGATGTTGGTGCTACCGGAGGTATGGGTTCCGTACTCTGGGCGTTGACTGCTACGGGAAAAGGTATCTTCTGGGAGTCTAGCGTTGGATCTGCAGTACCTAGCTCATTGAGTGTTCCTGGCGAAGTCCAAGGTGGCATAATCAATGTCCCTATCTTTAGCAGTAATGCCGGTACATCTTGGCTATGTTTTGCTATTGTTAAGGAAGACCAGGCCGTGAGTGCTTACTGCGGTCTGCCTCTTGATGTCTTGGCGGATCTTGTCGCCAGAAGAATCGGACTCAACCCATTGACTTATGGATTAGCTCCCAAAACATACGTTGATGATGTGGCCGGTACAGCCCAAGCGAGGGGAGTTACATCGGTAACTCAAAATCCACGGACTTACAGTCTTTATACTCAAAGCGAGTACCAAACGAGTCAGGCAGCAGGGGTTAATTCAGTGCTGGCTTCTCCGAACGCGTGGAGCCTTTATACCGCAGGGCAAATTCAGGATATGTCGATTGGGAATCCTCTTCTTACTAAAAACTCCAGCGGAAAGTTTGTGTTGAACTATGAGATTGAGCAAAGCAATGACCTTAAGACATGGGTTCCTTATCGCGTGAAGGCCGAGGAACTCACTGGTCTGCCAACAGATAAAGCCTTCGTTCGGATTAAAGCGAAACAGTAACTCGCGGAAAGGCTGGTGCGGCATCATCAATGCCGCGCCATATCATCCAGTCCTCAGCACTTGTGTGAGCCGTCGCAGAAAGGGGGGGTTTTTGTTTTGCCGCAGCCGCAGGCCCAGATGGGGCCGTCTTTCTCTATCGTAATCACTTTTGGGGCTTTGCCCGACCCTTTGTGCGAACCGTCGCAGTAGGGAGGGTTCTTACTTTGGCCGCATGTACAGAAAGCCAGGGTTTGACCGGATTTCGCATCGATTTTGTAAGGAGAGGATTGCCAGCTCATGGGCTCATCATTGAACAGTCATTGGAGAATGAAAGTTTAAACTGCGGGAGGCGGAAGGCGGAAGGGCGGGTCCTAGCGATTATTCTTATACCAATCGAGGAGGATACGGGTAGGGGTGTTGAGATTGAGTTGGTAGCACTCATCCAGCGTGCACCAGCGGTATTCGTCAGCCTCGGCATTCAGGGTCACCTGGGTGTTTGAGGTGTGGGCGATGTAGTTTAAGAGAACAAAATGAGCCGGTTTATAGAACTCTTTGGAACGGATGCAGTCTTGGACGAGAGCAAAGCGGACATCTGTTATTGGAAGCCCTGTCTCCTCTAAAATCTCGCGTCGTAAAGCGTCTTCGGATGGTTCCCCAGCTTTAATCTTTCCTCCAGGAATCCCCCACAGGCCCGACCATTTGAGGGTATGAACCATTAGCATTTTTTTATCCGGTCCGATGATCAGTGCTCCAACAGTGGGGGTGGGAGGGATGGCTTCGGGTTCGGAATGACGGCGAAGGATCTCCATGACGCCGAACATGTCGGGAGCAACATGGTCGGGAAGGGCTCGCTGGAGTTTTTTGAGCGAGTCGTAGCCTGTCAGGACGGCACAAGAGCGGATATTGCCGTAACGGGCGGTCTCGATGTCATGTTCCATGTCCCCGACAAATAGGGTTTCGTCGGGGCGCAGATGGTGATCGGCCAAGATCGAATGGATGGCTTCCCGCTTGTCGACGATTCCGGCGTAGGATTTGTGTAAGTAGTGGTCGACCCCCAGGCGTTTGGCCTGATGGAGGAAATCCTCCTGAGTGACACTGCTTAAAAGGAAGGTCGGAAGCTGGTTGTTGTGACAGTACTGAAGAATCTCCTTGGCGCCGGGGAGGAGGGAAACCGTGTGGTGGTGCTCACGAAAAACTTTGCGGAATATCTTTTCGAGCCCTTCCAAGGCAACTCCAGGCAGGTGTTCCTCGTAAAAGCCTTGATAGGGCAGGTAGAACTTTTCACGAAACGTTTCGCGGTCAAAGAGGGGCTTTCCGTGGAGTCCGAAGACGTGGTTGGTGGCAGTCAGGACAGGGGTGAGGTCATCCACGAGTGTACCCGACCAGTCGAAGATAATATTGCGGATCAAGGGAAGAGACGAGGAAAAGGGGACACTTAAGCGTGGTAATCCTGCAACGCCTGAACGGAGAGGCCATGGGCACGGATCGATTTGATCCCTTCAATGCTGGCTTCGGCAGCGGCCACTGTTGTCATAACCGGGATCTTGTTTCTTAAGGCGGATGTCCGAATCAGGACTTCCTCTGACCGCGCGATGGCTCCCGCAGGAGTATTGATCACGAGGGTGATTTCCTTGTTCTTGATCAGGTCGACCACGTTGGGGCGGCCTTCGGAGAGCTTGAGAAGGGGGCTAACGGGAACTTTGGCGTCGGCCAGTTTCCGGGCTGTTCCCGAACTGGAGACGATCTTAAATCCAAGTTCGTGAAGGCCTTTTCCGATCCGCACGGCCGCCTCTTTGTCCATGTCCCGCACACTGAGAAATACTGTTCCGGAGGTGGGGAGGGGGGGCTGGGCGGCCATTTGAGCTTTGGCGTAGGCGAGACCGAAGGAACGGTCGAGTCCCATGACTTCTCCAGTGGATTTCATTTCCGGGCCAAGAAGAATGTCAGTTCCCGGAAAACGGGCGAAAGGGAAGACCGCTTCCTTGACGGAAAAGTGGGTGGGGATGATTTCTGAAGTGAATCCAAGTTCCTTCAGGGTTTTGCCTGACATGACGCGGGAGGCGATCTTGGCGAGGGGTTTCCCGATCGCTTTGCTGACAAAAGGAACCGTGCGGGAGGCACGCGGGTTTACCTCGAGGACGTAGATGGCATCTTTTTGAACGGCGAACTGAATATTCATCAGACCTCTGACCCCAAGTTCCCGGGCGAGGGACAGCGTGGCGGAACGGATCTCCTCCAAGACTTTTTTGGAAAGGGAACGGCTGGGGATGACGCAGGCACTGTCACCGGAGTGGATCCCGGCCTGTTCGATATGCTCCATCACGGCACCGATGACGGCATCTTTTCCGTCCGAGACACAGTCCACGTCGACTTCGGTGGCGTCTTCAAGGAAGCGATCGAGCAAGATGGGGCGACCCGGGGCAACTTCGGTGCACTCCTTCATGTAGCTTCGGATTTCGTCCTCCGAATAAACGATCCGCATGGCTCGTCCTCCTAGGACAAAGGAGGGGCGCAGGAGAAGCGGGAACCCGATCTTTTTCGCAGCAACCAAGGCCTCCTCTGTGGTCGTGGCGGTCCCGTTGGGGGGTTGGCGGAGCCCCAGCTTGTCCAACATGGAGGAAAATAGTTTTCGGTCTTCGGCGCGTTCGATCGATTCGACAGAGGTTCCAAGGATGCGGACTCCGGCAGCCTGAAGTTCAGCGGCCAGGTTCAGAGGGGTTTGTCCACCGAACTGAACAATCACTCCTTTGATCAGATCATCCTGATTTTCAGCCCGGTAGATGTGGATGACATCTTCGGCTGTGAGGGGTTCGAAATAGAGTTTATCGGAAGTGTCATAATCGGTGGAGACCGTCTCTGGGTTGGAATTCACCATGATCGTCTCGTAGCCGTCTTCCCGGAGGGCGAAGCTGGCATGGACACAGCAGTAGTCGAACTCGATCCCTTGGCCGATTCGATTCGGGCCTCCTCCAAGGATGAGGATCTTCGGCTTCTTTGTTGGGCGCGATTCGTCATCCTCAACGTCGTAAGTGGAGTAGTAGTAGGGGGTGTAGGCCTCAAATTCGGCGGCGCAGGTATCCACCAAGCGATAGGAGGGGTGAACCTTCATCTTCTCTCGCCACGCCCGAACGGCGCGGGTTCGGTTGACCAGCTCTTCGGCAGGGCCGAGAAGGATGCGGGCGAGGTCGATATCCGAGAGGCCTGCCTGTCGGGCCTGAAGGAGGAGGGGAAGGGAGGCTGGGTTCCCTAGCCAGCTTTCTTTTTCTATGGCTTGGGCGATTTCTGTGATCTGTTTCAGGTTATCCAGGAACCACGGATCGATCTTTGTGACTTCGTGGACACGTTCGACCGACCATCCTTGGTTGAATGCGTGGCTGACATACCAAATTCGTGCGGGATGAGGAGTGCGGAGTTGAATGGTCAACTGATCCTCAGGGACAGGGGGTGTGCTAGTTCCGAGATCGAGGCGTCCTTCCAGACCTTTAATGTCCAGAGATCGAAGGGCTTTCATGAATGACTCCTGGAAGGTTCGGCCAATGCCCATGGCCTCACCCACGCTTTTCATCGAGGTGGTTAAAACGGCTTCTGCCCCTGGGAATTTTTCGAATGTGAAACGCGGGATCTTTGTAACGACATAGTCGAGAGTGGGTTCAAAGGAGGCAGGGGTGCTTCGGGTGATGTCGTTTTTTAGTTCGTCGAGGGTATAACCCACAGCGAGTTTGGCTGCGATTTTGGCGATGGGATAACCCGTGGCTTTCGAGGCGAGGGCAGAAGAGCGGGAGACGCGGGGATTCATTTCAATGACGATCATCCGTCCGGTCTTGGGGCAAACAGCAAACTGGATATTCGAACCGCCTGTTTCGACGCCGATTTCCCGGATGACGGCAAAGGAGGCATCCCTCATTCTTTGGTATTCCCGATCGGTTAGTGTCTGGGCGGGGGCAACAGTGATGCTGTCGCCAGTGTGGACGCCCATAGGATCAAAGTTTTCGATCGAGCAGATGATGACGCAGTTGTCGGCATGATCCCGTACTACCTCCATTTCGTACTCTTTCCACCCGAGGAGGGACTCCTCCACGAGGATTTCAGAGGTTGGGGAGGCGTCGAGACCAGAAGCGGCGAACTTTTCGAATTCTTCCCGGTTGTAAGCGATGCCACCGCCGGTGCCTCCCAAGGTGAAAGCGGGACGAATGATCAGGGGAAAAGTACCGATCTTTTCCATCGCTGCCCGGGACTCCTCCATCGTGTGGGCGGTGACGGATTTGGCGCATTCTAGGCCGATTTTGGCCATGCAATCTTTGAAGAGTTGACGATCTTCACCCTTGCGGATGGCCTCCACTTGGGCACCAATTAGTTTCACCCCGTGTTTGGCGAGGGCCCCCGACTCATGTAGAGCCATAGCGGTATTAAGGGCGGTCTGACCTCCGAGCGTCGGGAGGAGGGCGTCCGGCTTTTCCTTGGCGAGAATCTTTTCCACGACCTCCGGGGTAATGGGTTCGATATAGGTGCGGTCCGCAAATTCGGGATCGGTCATGATCGTGGCCGGATTGCTGTTTACGAGGATGACCTTGTAGCCCTCTTCGCGGAGGGCTTTGCATGCTTGGACGCCCGAGTAGTCGAATTCGCATGCTTGGCCAATGATGATGGGGCCGGAACCGATGATTAGGATGGATTTGAGGTCGGTCCGGCGTGGCATTGGTTCGGACAATAGTGAAAAGACAGCGATCTAGAAGGAGGAACTGAAAAAAAGCGGGGAGGGATGTGAAAAAATCATCCGGTCACTGGGAAGGAGTGAAAAAGAGCCTCGGCAATACCCGCCCCCGCCTCTTGGGATGCAAGGTAGCCCCCCTCCGCTGCGACCTGGGCAAGTACTTCCGGGACGGAATTGGAAGGGCAGGCGAGATAGTGGCCAAATTTTCGTTGAAGCATGGGCAGATCGTTCAGGTTGTCTCCCGCAATAAAAGTGGAGGAAGGGCTAAGATCGAGGAGTTTCTGGATCTCAGCTAGACAGGAACCCTTGTGGTAATCCACGTGTGCAAATCGGAAGTAGGGTCCGTTCCGGACGGTGGAGATTTCCGGGTGATCTTTAAGAATCTCCGTCACGAGGGTATTTGCCCGTTCAATGCTTTTCCGTGAACCGGCAATCAGTCCAATCGCCCCCGCATCGGGAACCACGGTGACCTCATCCGTTGATCCGACCTCCCGCTCAATTCTTTCCAAGAGGGCTCCGTGACGCCCGAAAAGGGCCTCATGGGTTTCCGTGCAGCACTTGTTCCAGGCTTCAAGGGAGTGCGCCTGGCCCTCTTTTACCTGATGGATCTCCCTTTCCACCGTGACGATCCAATCGGGTAGGACAGGGGCTTGATGGAAAACGAGGGCTTCCCGAAGACTTTCCCACGATCTTCCTGTGGCAACGACCCATGAGATTTCGGTTGTTTGCCTTGAAAGGCTCAGCCAACGAAAGAAATCGGGCGCAAGCGGTTCCTCGGGGTTTTCTCCCGCCAAGGTCCCGTCAAAGTCCGTGCAGACGAGTTTGGCCTTCAATGGGGCAGATTGAATTCGTAGTGCAAGACGGAAGCAAGAAACAGGGAGGCCGTTTCCGAGCGGAGGACGAGGGGTCCGAGAGAGGCGGGTTGGAATCCGGCCGATCGAGCACGGCCGATTTCGGCAGGTGTGAAGTCCCCTTCGGGGCCAATGAGGAGATCCAGGGTTGCAAGTTTACCCGCTTCTCGGGCTGTGGCCAAAAGGGTAGGGAGTGGTTTTGCTTCGGGTTGGAGAGAGCCGATGATTCGACCCGCTGCCGGAGCAGGATCCGGTGCGGAAAGGAAAGTATCGAGAGGAGCGGCTTCGTGAATCTTGGGAAGCCAGTTTTGCCCCGACTGTTTGCAGGCGGAGAGGGCAATCGAATCCCAACGATGAGAAATCCGCTTTTCTCCCGAGGGTTTTGGGACGGAGCGTTCCGAGGCGATGGGCCAGATTTCAGTGACCCCGAGTTCAGTGAGCTTCTGGATCAGCAGATCCATTCCCACGGGTTTGATGAGGGCTTGGCCAAACCGGATCCGACAGGTGGGAGCGGGGGTCCGGGCGGTGGAAAGGGTTTGGTAGGTGACTTCGTTGGAAGAAACCTGGGTCAAACGCACCCGGGCTTCCGCTCCTTTTCCATCGAAGACAGCGGCGGAATCTCCCGTGCGGAGACGAAGAACATCCACGGCGTGGTGGGACTCCTCGGGGGAAAGTTTTCCGGAAGAAAGCTCGGGATTGTAGAAGCGGTGGCCTGGCATGGGTTAAGCCTTGAAAATCTTTTTTGCTTTTTCGAAGAACGAATGTCTTTCCGGATGGGTGTGCTCGTCGCAAAGCTTGGCAAAATGTTCCAAAGCCTCTTTTTGGGCGGAGTTGAGGTGTTTGGGGACCTCGACCCGGGTGCGGATATGGAGATCTCCACGTCCACGACCTGAAACGGACGGAACACCCTGTCCCCGGATGCGGAAGACCTTGTTGGAAGAAGTTCCGGCCGGGATTTTGAGGGTCATTTCACCGTCGAGGCTGGGGATACTGATCTCGGCGCCCAGTGCGAGTTGGGAAAAGGCGACGGGGACATCGCAAAAGAGGTCATGTTCCTCCCTTTCAAAAACGGGGTGAGATTTCACGGTGAGGACCACATAGAGATCCCCCGATGAGCCGCCCCTTGAACCGGCCTCGCCCTGTCCCACGGAGCGAAGACGCGAACCGGTGTCGACCCCGGCGGGAATCTTGAGTTTGATCCGTGCATTTTCCTCGACTCGTCCCTCCCCATGGCACGATTTGCAGGGATTCTGGATCGATTGCCCAGTTCCGCCGCACTTTGGACAGGTCTGGGCAATGGAGAAGAAGCCACGACTAACAGCAACCTGACCTTGGCCGCGGCAGGTGGTACAGGTGACGGCTTTGGAGCCTGGGGCCGCACCTGAGCCTTGGCAGGGGGTACAACTGACCGGACGGCGGATTGTGACCTCCTTTTCGCAGCCACGGACGGCTTCCATGAACTCAATCTCCAGATCATAACGCAGGTCGGATCCTTGGTTGGAGCGATTACCCCGACGACCGCCCCCGGATCCTCCAAAGGCGCCTTCAAAAATATCACCGAAGATGCCCGCGCCTGCTCCGCCCGAATTGAAGACTTCACGAAAGACTTCGAATGGATCGTGGAACCCGCCGGCACCGCCCATGCCCGCTCCCGGAGCAAAGGCCCGATGGCCGTACCGGTCGTAGGCGTCGCGTTTCTGTTGGTCGGAAAGAACTTCGTAGGCTTCGCCGATCTCCTTGAACTTCTCCTCGGCTTTTTTGTCCCCCTTATGTTTGTCGGGATGATGTTGGAGGGCGAGTTTCCGGTAGGCTTTCTTGATCTCGTCCGCAGTTGAAGAACGGGGGACGCCCAGAACCTCGTAATAATCTTTTTTTGTAGACACGGCTTAAGAGGTGGGGGGCGCTACCGTGACAACGCTGGCTGGACGAAGAAGACGATCGCCCAGTTTAAATCCACGGCGGCGGAGATGGAGAACAGTGCCTTCGGGCTTGCCCGGCGCGGGTTCTTGGCCAAGGGCTTCGTGCCAATTCGGGTCAAACGGTTTGCCCAAGGCATCGATCGGAGTGACGCCGTGTTCGGTGAGGAATCGTTCAAACTGGCTTTGGATTAGTTTTACCCCGGCGACCACAGAGGCGGCATCGGTGGCGGAAGAAGCCGCCTGCAAACCCAGTTCCAAGTGATCCAGCAAGGGTAAAAGGTCGCCCAAGATGGCTTGATTGGCATAACGGACGGAATCTTCTTTTTCCCGGACCAAGCGCTTCCGGCTGTTTTCAAAGTCCGCGCGCGCCCGAAGTAGTTGATCCTTGAGGGAAGCAATTTCAGTTAATGGATCGACCGGGGCAGGGTTTGATGCCGGATGAGGGGAAGAATCGCTAGGGGCTTCGGCTTCACTCTTTTGTTCCTTTGCCGTGGGGGTCTCAGGGGTTGGATTGTGATGGGAGTGCTTGGATTTCATGAAGTTAGATTTGAATCAACCGGATTCTAGGATGCAGAAGATATTTATCCAAGGACGGATGTCAATGGAGTGTGCAGAGAAAGGCCGGAATGAAAACTACTGTTCAGACCAGAGAAAGTGACGATTGCGCAGGTCCTCAATTTTTCGGGTGAAAGCCGCCTGATTGGGGCCGCCGGAATTTTCCAGGATCCGGTAGATTGCGAGGGCACCACGGAAATCCCCCCGTTTTTCCTGGATGCGTGCAGCTTCGGCGCCAGCCCGGGCAAACCAGAGATATTCCGGCTGGGTGGTTCCATCCGTGGCAGACTTTTGCTTTGCATAAAGAACATCGAGATAAGACTGTAAGGCATCTTCTTCCCGCCCAAGTTGTTCGAGACTTTTTCCACGGACGAATCCTGCCTCGTTTTTATCTGCTGCATCCGCAGCCGGACTGGCAAGGAGGGAGGTGGCTGTTGAAACAGCCCGCTCAAGGCTGGCCCGATCGTTTCCGCCTAAGGCAAACTCACAGGCAAGGCGCCGTTTTGTGATTTCCACCCAAGGGCGCTGATCCGGTGTTTTATTTCCGAGTAGGGAATTTGCGATTTGCAGGCCGCCGGCATAATCGTTGGCCGCACGGCAGGCATCGATTTCCGCAAGACGGGCATCCAGTCGCAAGGGGGACGTTTCCGAAAGAGAGCGAAAAAGTTTCACAGCTTCCTCAGGATTCCCGAGGGCAAGGGCACTTAGCCCGGCGTAATATAGGGCATCATCGGCAAGAGGGTCCTTGGGGAACTTGGCAGCCATCTCCCGGAATGCGGCCAGGGATTCGGCATGATTCTTTTCTTCGTAGTGTGTCTGGGCGATTTGAAATGCCAGCGCGGGGGAGAGGGGGCTGTTCGGGAATCGGGAAAGGATCTTGGCGAATTCCGTGCGGGCTTGGGCACGGCTCAGTTCATGATTTCGCAGTCGGGCTTCAATACCCGAAGCCATAGCCTGAGGCAGGAGGTTAGATTTCGGGAAGTTCTTTTCGAAATCAGTAAAAGCTGAGATGGCGGCAGGGTAATCCCCTGTACGGAGAAGGGAGTTTGCACGGCGCAAGGCTGCTTCGTCTTTGAGGGTATCGGCACCAGGAAGCTTGGCGACTTCGGCCAAGGCCGATCGGCTGGCCGACGAATCTCCCTTCGTTTCGAGCATTCGCCCGCGCTCCAAAGCTATCGATGCCCGACGTTTGCTCTCGGGATACCTTTGGGTAAAGAGTTCTTCCAATCGGGCAAAATTGGGAGGATCGGGCTGTCGGGCTGTTGCCAAAGTGGCGTTGTAAAGTGACTGTTCGGCGAGAGCAGAATCAGGTGCCGTCCGGGCTGCTTCCTCCCAAAGGTTGGCGGCTTCCCCCATTTTCCCGTCCTTGAGAAAAAGATCGGCCAAAAGCACACGGGCTTGATAAACGGTTTGGGCTGTGAGGTTTTCGCGCTTCAAAAGATTTTTTAACTGATTCCGGGCTAGGGGCTCCTGTCCTTGTTGTATGAGAGCCTGCGCCATGAGGAGTTCGGCTTCCGGAACGGCCTGGGAGAGGGGGTAAGACTTGATCAGGTTATCCAGATCCGCGATCGCAGCCTCTGCGTTTCCGGAATCCAGAGTGCTTGATGCGAGCAATAAAAGGGCAGGAGAAAACCGACCCTTCTTTTCGTCATCCTCTTCATGTTCCCGAACCGAGTCACGAAGCCGAAGGGAGGCGGCAGGAAGCGACTGGATGGCTTTTGCGGAGGCAAGATACTCCCGGACCGCAGCGAGATAGATTTCGGGAGTGCCCGCACGGTCGAGCGCTTTCTCAAAGGCGGATGCTGCGTCCGCGGGTTTTTCGCGACTGCGGTCAATTTGCCCAATTGCGATCCAAGCCTGAGCAACGAGGTCACGGGAGCTTTTTCCTTCATCGACGACTTTTTCAAAAAGAGATCTGGCCTCCTCGCTTTTTTCACGAAGTAAAAGTACTCTGGCTTTCCAGTATTTCGCTTCGGCCTGAACTGAGGCTGCACTTTCTGCCGTGATTTGTGAGAGGACTGAATCCGCTTCATCGGTTTTACCTTCGGAAATCAATGCCTTTACCAGAAGTAAGCGGGCAGAGTCTTGGGCTGGATTTTTGGGTTGTTGGATGATGTCCCTTAATTCACGGATGGCAGCGGCATATTCATTTTGGTTGAGGAGTACGGTGGCTAGACCCAGTTGTGCCTGAACACCGGCCCCGTTGGGGAGATTCTTGCTTTTTGCCTCTTTCCAGGCCGTTGCAGCTTCTTTCCATCTTCCGATTTCGGTCAGAGAGGAGGCGCGGACCAGCAGGACACGGGACTCGATCTCCGGGCCGTAACTTTTGGGCAGGGCTACGAGGGATTCTTCCGGGCGGTGATCCAGTAGGAGGGCTTGGGCGAGAAGAAGCTGGGCTTCAGGTTGGGGGGAAGACGCGTTTTTTTGCAGCCAGGAACGAATGCGGTTGGCGGCATCGCGTCCAAGACCGTCTTGGATCATTTCCTCCGCCGTCCGCAAATCTTTGGGAAGTTCTGACGAGGCCAGAACCTTCCATCCCGGGAATAAAACGAGGAATGCGAAAAGGATTTTCACGGTAGTTTCAGGATCTTTCCGGTCAGGCTCCGTGGATTCTTTGTGACTTGGGAGGGAGTTCCCATGGCTACCACCTCGCCGCCGTTTTTCCCGCCACCCGGGCCAAGATCGATCAGATAATCGGCATTTCGCATGATATCGGGGTGATGTTCCACGACCACCAGAGTATGCCCTGATTCGCATAAATCGAAGAAAACTGAAAGGAGTCTTTCCACCTCTGCCAAATGCAGACCTGTTGTCGGTTCATCCAAAAGGTAGAGGGCTGGTCCCCGTGATCGCTGAACCAGCGCCGCAGCCAAGCGGATCCGTTGGGCTTCGCCACCGGAGAGTCGGTCGGTCGATTGGCCCACTGGCAGGTATCCCAGCCCGACTTTTTGCAGAGCGGTTAAAGCTTCGGCCAAGGGAGGGATCGAACGAAGGAGTTCGAGGGCCCGATCTACCGGCAGGTTCAAAATCTCGGCGATCGAATGACCACGGTAAGTGATGCCGAGGGTTTCGCGATTGTAGCGGAGCCCGTGACAGGCCGGGCATGGGGCGACGGCATCCGGCAGAAGTTGAAGTTGAACGGTGATTTCGCCTTGGCCTGCACATGTTTCACATCGCCCTCCCCGAACGTTGAAACTGAACCGGGAAGAGCCGAACCCCCGGGCCTTGGCAGAAGGCAAAGATGCAAAAAGTTCCCGGAGATCGTCAAACACACTCAGAACGGTCAGGGGATTAGAGCGGGACATGCGGGATAAGGGGGATTGGTCGATGACCACAGTCCGGGAAACAAGATCACTCCCTTCCAAGGAGGTGAAAGTTCCCTTAGAAGACGGGGCAGGGGCCGCACCCCTCTGCCGGAGCATTGCAGGTGCGAGGGTGTCGAAGATCAGCGTGCTTTTTCCTGAACCGCTAATTCCTGTGACACAGGTCAACGATCCGATGGGAATCGAAATATCGACATTTTTCAGGTTATGAGCGGAAGCGCCACGTAGATGAATCCATTGGTTTGGCGAACGTTTTTGTGCGGAAGATGCAATCTTTCTCCTGCCGGATAAAAACGATCCGGTCAGGGAGGCCGTATTGGCGGCAATTTCACGCGGGGTGCCTTGGGCGGTGATGTGGCCTCCTTCTGAACCCGCTCCCGGGCCGAATTCAATAAGGTGATCCGCTCTTCGCAGGGTTTCCTCGTCATGCTCCACAACAATCAGGGAATTTCCCATATCCCGGAGATGAAAAAGAAGATCAAGCAATCTGGAATGATCGGTTGGATGAAGTCCGATGCTGGGTTCGTCGAGGACATAAAGAACCCCGGTCAGTCCCCCGCCGACCTGAGTCGCAAGGCGGGCCCGGCGGGCTTCACCACCCGACAAGGTATCCATTTTGCGGTCGAGAGACAGGTAACCGAGGCCCAGTTTCTCAAGAATCCCCAATCGATGATTCACAGACTTGCGGAGTGGTTCAAAGGCATGGGAGGAGGGGCCCGGAGGGGGTTGAAGTTTTGTCAGCCAATCCAGGGATTCGGAGATCGGAAGGGCGCAGAGAGAAGCAATGTG
>Ga0214917_10002340_pt1 | contig 23225 bp, 31 predicted proteins | sample LL_1208_BB_MetaG_FD_177983 | JGI IMG/M metagenome (GOLD analysis project Ga0214917, IMG submission 177983) | Freshwater microbial communities from Lake Lanier, Atlanta, Georgia, United States - LL_1208_BB | ecosystem: Environmental > Aquatic > Freshwater > Lake | place: USA: Georgia | collected...
CTGATGCTCCGACCCCCTTAATATCTGTTAATCCAAAATAAATCTTATTATTCTTTAAAATGAAGAATTGATTCATATTTCTAATATCTGGAGTATGAACAACAATATCCATCTCAGTTGCATTTTGCACCAATTCTTTAATTTCTGCTTGAGGATCTATTTTATCTTTAGCAAATCTTAAATATGACGCAAAGAAAATCTTTGGGAAATGTGCTTTAGCATAGGCTGATAAATATCCATTAATAGCATAACTCACAGCATGACTTTTATTAAATGAATATCTTTGACTCTTTTCTATCCAGCCGAAAATTTGTTCTGCTTGTTCCAAAGAAACGATATTAGTTTTTTGAGTACCAGCAATAAACTTTTGTTTAACCTTGGCCATTTCTTCTGGTTTCTTTTTACCAATTGCTTTTCTTAACATGTCTGCTTCTTGCAGATTAAAACCAGCAATTACTTTAGCAATCTCCATAGCCTGTTCTTGATAAACCATTTCTCCATAAGTATTACGCAGAATGGTCTCTAGTGATGGGTGGAAGTAATCAATACTTTCTTGACCATTTTTTTTATCAATAAAATGATTACTTACAGTCTTACCATCTCTAACGGCTTCTAAACACCCCGGCCTCATAATACTAATTAATGCTGATAATTCTTCAATATTCGATGGCTTCAATTTTTTAGCCATAGAACGTCCTAGCCTACTCTCTAATTGAAAACATCCTTTGGTATTACCATCAGATATTAAATCCCAAGTTCTTGCACAATCAAGACTAATATGGTCTATATTGGGTTCAAAGAGTATCTTTTTAGTTTCGCCATTATCTACAATATCAAAACTACAACCACAACTATACTGAAACTTTTTAGTCATTTTTAAATGAATTCTTAAATTGAATCTTATGGGATAAACTACGATGTAACTTCATGAATCTAATCAAAATATTGGCTGTGTCCATAACGTCCTTTAAAGCATCATGACCACCCTCTTTAGAAATGCCGACATAATCTCTTAGAGTATCTAATGCATAACTTTTTAGATCATTATTATTCTCAAACCAATAAAAAACTAAATTCATAACATCAATAACATCACGAGGAAAGAAAATATCAGTCTTACCCTCTTTATTGACATTACCAAATTTATTACTAAGTCTATCAACTATTGGTAGATCAAACCTATTAATATTATATCCAGCAGCGATTGGAGCACTAAACTGACTTTTTTTAGATGTTCTAGTATGATACTTATCTAAGTAATTAACAAACAACTCCCAAGAGTGCTGCTGCTTAGGATACTTCCTCCATGCTTGCATTACTTCTTCTTTAGAACATCCCTTAACCTTAGAATGAAAATCTAAGATATCAGTTTGATAAACATAGTTATCATTATTCTCTAATACTTCTGGTTTAAAATTAATATTAAATGTAGAATTAGGAATAATCTCTAATTGAATAGGGTCAACAATTACCGCTGCAATCTGAACAGGACTACATGCTTTGGGATCAGAACCATCAGTTTCGAAATCAAAAACACAAATTTTATTATAGTTGATCATTAACTTCAACTTCTGTTAAGGGCTGTACTTGAATTTTATTATTAGGATTATCAACAGCGGTTGCATTAATAGACCGACAACAACTGATTTTGATATCTGGTATTTTCTTATATTGAATACCATTCATGGTAAACACACCATCTACAGCCAAATCTTTAAATTGTACCATACTCATATATAAACTCCTTCTTTAAGAAGATCTTCAATAGTCATAATTTTATCTAACATAGCAATACCTAGAATATCAAATTTAATAATGCCGATAGATTCTAAGTCTTGCATTTCCATACCAGCAATTGGTTGGCCATTTTTAGAATCATATATCATTGGACATATCTGATTTAATGAATAAGCACTAATAGCGATTCCAGCAGCATGCTTAGATTGATTAGACTTTGTGCCTTCTAAACGAATAGCCTGCTCAAATCTTTTTGCTAATGGACCCTGTAACTCTCCATTATCATCAATATAACACCACTCTTTGAGTTTGTCAACATTGTTTTCTAATGCCCATCTGATAATAGAAGATTCACCAGTTTCTTCTTTCATTTCTTGAAGTTCATCAGCAATTTTAGCTTCATCAGGAATATTTTTTGTTATTCTGTTCATCTCTTCAAATGATATATTCCCATAAACTCTTAATACATCTTTTAATGCACCTCGTCCTTTGATGGTATTAAAAGTCACCATTTGAGATACTTTATCATGACCATATTTATTTTTAATATAATCTATAATAATTTCTCTTTTATTAATTGGAACGTCAACATCAATATCTGGCATGGAAATTCTATCTGCTGTATTTCGACCAGAATTATAAAATCTATCAAATAATAAATTATATTTAATAGGATCAATACTTGTAATTCCAATCAAATATGAAACCAGACAACCAGCAGCACTACCACGCCCCGGTCCTGGCAACCACCCATTTTTTCTCACATAATTAACAATATCTTGTACAATAAGGAAGTAACTACTTAATCCAGCGCCTTGTAAGACCTCTAACTCATATTTAATACGATCCACATAAATCTGCTGATCTTCTTTAGGAATATTATCAGCGATTTTATCTCTCCATCCATCTCTGCATAGTTGTCTTAAATATTCGTCTGGATTATATCCTTTTGGACATTCAAATGGAGGCAGATTGGGTTTACTAAGAATATCGTAATCTTCAACTAAATTCGCCACATAATTGGTATTCTTAATTTCTGTTTCAGAGTGTAATGCTGCCATTTCTTCTTGGGAGGGGATATGATAATTATCAGATGTAAAAAAACACCCCATAGGCACTTCTTCATCATTACTAATCTTACGACTAATTTCTGGAAATGTTGTTTTAAGATTATTACATAATAATATTCTTTGATCTATAGCATCTTCTCTATTGCAGTAATGAGCATCGGGAGTGCATATTACATATGTATTAGTTTCTTTTCCAAGAATCCTAATAGCATCTGTGAGAATTTTTTGTACAGGAAGATTTTCAACATCCATTAATTGAGCTTCAAGAAATACTTTATTATTAAATAATGTCTTGATCTTGTTGATATGATGAATACCAACTTCTTTCCAATTGCTCTTTAATTGATAATTATCCAGAATAGCATCTGCTAATGTGGATCCTAAATGACCAGTTATAGCAATAAGATTACCACTATTTAATTCTGATAATTTTTCTAAATTGAGTCTTGGTTTATGGTAATAATATTCTGGTTTATTAGATTCTGATACGATCTTAATAAGGTCTTGCCATCCATTATAGTTTTGTGCAAGAACAAGGAAGTGACTAAGATTTCTATTTTCTTTTTCTTGTACTGATGGATCTTGTTCACAAATATATAATTCACATCCAAGAATGGGTTTTATTCCAGCCCGTTTCATTGCAGCATAAAATTTAACAGCACCGGCGATATTGCCATGATCCGTTAGAGCACACGCTGTAGCATTAATAGACTTACAGCGTTCTGCCATTTGTTCAGGTTTGGATAATCCATCCAATAAACTGAACATACTATGACAGTGTAGAGGTATGTAATTCATTCGGCGCTTCCCGGAGGTTTGTACATACCTACAGTATAGCCCGGAACAGTATACTCGTCAACAACATTGTCAACGCCTTTTATACCGATATCGTGTTTAACTTGTTCACATTTTGTCATATTTTGTCCAAGATTACATAATTGCCCATCTCTATATTCAACAATTGGTAGAATATTAGTTCCTTCAAATGTTGTTTTACCATAATGACATAATTTACTACATTTCCAAGATTTATTTAATTGTGGTATTTTTGTATTCTTGATTGTCTCAAATTTTTGTCTGATCATATTTTCTGTTTTTGGCAGATCACTCTTATCGTAACAAATCGTAAAAGCGCCACCATCATTAATAAAATTAATGCTCACCATAATATGGTCTATGTCTGGATATAATTGACTCACAGCATAATGGTAAATTCTTAATTGAGGATCGTCTTGTAATTTAGCAAGTGTCTTTTCCTGACCAGTTGCCCAATCTAATCTTTTGCCAGTTTTCCAATCTATAATTTCTATAGTATTATCATTTACTTTAGTAATTAGGTCAATTGTACCCTTAATGGCCAAATACCCATCTAAATTTTCTGTACTAGTTTTATATTTATATTTTGCCCAAGGTTTTTTAATAACAATATCAAACCTTTGTTCTGGTTGAAGAATGTCTCGTGAGCGTGGATCAAACGCTCCATTATGGTCTATTAGCGCTTTATGAACCCATTTGTGGCAGTCTTTATAATCTTTTACATCCCATTCATGATGTTTAAACTGGGCTGTATAGTATTTATAGACTTTTTCTGTGATACTATCAATATTATAATCATTAATATTAATATCACCCAGAATATCATCAGTATAAATTGGTTTATTATTCTGAGAATATAATTTAATATAGGCCAATATTTCTAATACTTTATGACAGATAGTCCCTTTATCTGCTTTTTTATTAGATGGACTTTTCCATCCTAATACATAATCAAAAAAATATTGTTGAGGACACATGCTGTGTGTGCCATAAGAACTGCTGCGTAAATAAGTTATTATCATCTACAATTCTCTATGTTGTTTTTGTACCACTCTACGGTCTGTCGTAAACCATCATCAAAATTTTGTTTTGGTTCCCAACCCAATAACTCTTTTGCTTTTGAAATATCTAATAATCTTCTGGGCTGACCATCTGGCTTAGATGAATTCCATCTAACCTCACCATCATATTCACAATACTTTACAATCTTATCAATTAGATCTTTAATACGAATTTCTGAACCACTGCCTAAGTTAATTGGTATTGGAGAATCTATTTTAAGAACAGCCTCAATAATACCATTTGCAGCATCATCAACATATAAGAAGTCTCTTGTGGCAGAACCTGTTCCCCAGCACTCGATAAATGGTTCTTTATTATTCTTAGCAGAAACGCACTTTCTGATTAATGCGGGTACAACGTGAGATGATGCGGGATTAAAATTATCATTTGGGCCATAAAGATTAACAGGGATTAATACCGCACTCTTTAATCCATACTGTTGTTGATAAGCCTCTAGCATCAAATAAATAGCCTTTTTTGCAACTCCGTATGGAGCATTGGTTTCTTCTGGATATCCATTCCATAAGTCTTCTTCTTTAAATGGGGATGGACAAAATTTAGGATAAGCACATGCTGTGCCAACAAATACAAATTTCTTAATATTATGAACCCTTGCTTGTTCCACAAGGTTTAATCCCATGCTCATATTAGCATAAAAAAATCGGCCAGGATTTTCCATATTAGCACCAATACCACCAACCTCTGCTGCTAAATGTACTACTATATCTGGTTGATGATCTTCATAAAGTTTAATAACATTAGCTTCTTTTGTAAGATCAATATCTGCTTTTCTTGGTATTACTATTTTTGTAGGATCAAATCCTGCCTCCAGTAATTTTTTTACCACCGACTGACCAAGAAATCCAGCACCACCTGTAACTATAACCTTATCTTGAAGCATAGAATTTTTCCTTTTCTGCTAATTGTAAATCGTTTTCGATCATAATTTTAATTAGATCATTGAATGATGTGTTGGGCTGCCATCCTAAAACTGATTGTGCTTTGCTTGAATCTCCTAATAGAAGATCAACTTCTGATGGTCTATAATAAATAGGATCAACAGAAACATAATCATTATAATTTAAATCTAATGAATTAAAAGCAATTTCACAAAACTCTCTCACAGAATGAGTTTCACCTGTGGATATAATATAATCATCAGCATTATTTTGTTGCAGCATCGTCCACATAGCTTCAACATAGTCCTTAGCGTATCCCCAATCTCTTTGAGCGTCTAGATTGCCTAATAATAGTTTATCTTGTAATCCTAATTTAATTCTAGTTGCTGCTCGGGTAATCTTCCTAGTAACGAAAGTCTCACCCCTTCTTGGACTCTCATGATTAAACAATATTCCGTTACATCCAAAAATATCATAACTTTCTCTATAATTAATAGTAATCCAATGACCATATAATTTAGCCACACCATAAGGTGATCTTGGATAAAATGGAGTAGTTTCTTTTTGTGGAGTTTCTTGCACTTTACCAAACATCTCTGAACTTGATGCTTGGTAAAACTTTATAGATTTATTTAAATCTTCTTTGATATCTCGCACTATTTCTAATATGTTTAATGTGCCTATTGATACAGAATTTGATGTGTAAACAGGCTCTTGAAAACTAACCTTAACATGACTCTGTGCTGCAAGATTATAGATTTCGTCTGGTAAAATCTTTCTAATTATTCTTGATAAACAACTACTATCAGTAACATCACCATAATATAGATTTAAATCTTTATGGATATGATCAATTCTAGTAGTTGGAAAATTACTGGTTCTTCTTATAATACCATGAACTTCATAACCCTTATTCAGCAATAACTCTGCTAAATAGGATCCATCTTGGCCAGTAATCCCCGTAATAAATGCTTTCATTGTAAGATAGCTTTCTTTTTTAAGAAACTATAAACCTCATCACATTGTTCTTCTATAGTCATAATAGTATTATTCAATACAAGATCAAAGTTAGATTGATTATAATTATTAGCATCTAATGCAGTTTCACTAGCATGATCGGAATTATATGGGTTACGATTTAATTTAATAACAATACCACCAGCACTCCTTATAGACTCTACTTCGTTAGGAAACCTACAATCTGCTATAATGGCTAAATCCATATTCTCTTTCATAATTTTATTAATTGTAGCATTTACCCAAACATCATGGTACATATTTCGTAGTATGTCTGTGCCAACTACTTGCATAACTTCTCTGGCTGTTAGATATTTATCCTGCCATTTAATATGTGTTAGAGTGTTTTTCTGTAAATCAGAACCATAACATTGCTCATGGGATAAACCAAGAATATTAATACATATATCTTGTTTTAAAGGATCTGCGAAATTATAAATTTTAGTTTTTACACCAAGACTACAACTAACAATAAATTCAGAGCAAGTTGTTTTTCCAGACTGTTTTCTACCAGCAAATGCTATAATTTTTGTCATGTTATTCTCTGTAAATAGGTTTTAATTTCATCATTTATTTCTGCGCTAGTCATTTCCCCAATATCTGGTTTGCTAATATTTGGGATGAATACTCTGTAAGTGTTTTGACATTTGATTTTAATTTGATCTGCGGCTTTTCTACCAGCCTCATCGTTATCTGTTAAAATAACCAAACTCATAGCACCAGATGAATCTAATAGAATTTTTTGGCGATCACTCAAAGAACAACCAAACATGGCAACGCTATTATGAATTCCGTTTTCTTCTAATCTCCACACATTACCAGGACTCTCAACTATAATAGCAACACCAGTCTTTAAGATATGTTCTTTAGCAAACCAAAAATTGTAAAGATGGTTTTGACTTTTAAAGTCTTTATTATGTTTCCATTTACAATACTTCCATATATCATCAGTATGAGGGCATGAATTGTGGGGATCATGAAATCCTTTGCAACTCTCACACTTTTCATATATGCTACGTCCAGTGCATCCTACCATGAATTTGTAATTATTATCATAAATAGGAACTACCACACGGTTTGTCATTTCTTTATTTGGAGATGAACAAAAACCAACATCATATTTTTCCAATATCTCTTTGGTATAGTGTCTATCAATAAAATATTGTGCTGGTATATTTAAAGACTTAACTATTTGAGATCTTGTAATTTGTGGTGCTTCTGGTTGACTATTATTATTTAAATAACCAACCATGCTAGTAAATTGCTTTTTATCTCTGTCTGCTCTGGAGATTTTAATATTGCTAAAATCTTTATTGATTAGACTCAAAGCATATTCTACAGCCTCCTGAAATGAACATGATTCATCTCCATCTTTTTTCCACCCATACTTTTGATTGGAAATAATACCACGAATAAATCCTAGAATAGATCCTTTAAAAATATTTTCACAATTATGAGTTCTGCATTTCCAATTACCACGATATGTATCACCCTCTGGATACAAATTTAATGCTGATAGATTGTCTCCATCATGAATTGGGCAGGCCATTGTGATCATCTTGCCGTTATTTTTATAATCTAAACCAAAAGCATCTAATAAGGATTCGATATTATCACATACCTCATCACATACTATCTTTAACTTGGCCTGATCATTCAAATGGGATTTCTTGGTCTTCATTGTTTTCATCTACGATAAATCCTTCGTCTCCAATTTTATTATTATTCATTAATTCTAATCTGGTCTTACCCTCACTAATTTTTGCACACCAGCCCTTCATGTGACAATTAATATAATCATTGTCATCTAATCCTCCACCGTGACGGCTAACTAATGGCAATAATTTTCGATTACCATTAGTTGGACCATCCTCTGCCATTTCATCATCTGCTTTTCTCTTAAAAATACTAAAATTACTACACAACCAAATAATTCTATCTGAACCACTTGCCGTGTCAGTACTCTCTTTAGTTATACCATCTCTATTTAATTGTACAAAAGCCAAGATTGGAATCTGATATCTAACAGCAAAATTATGCAGTGCGGTCATCATGAATCCTAATACTTGATATTCTTTCATATCTTGACTAATCCCAGCACTATCCATAAGTTTAAGATAATCATAAACTATTAAACACTGTTTTGCTGTGCCATCATCATTTAATCCCACTTCCTTAACCAACCATCTTCTCATTAATGATAATTGTTCTTCAAATGGTTTTCCAGCAATTGTTTTATAGAAAATAGGTGTAGATTTTAATTCTTCTGATGCTGTTAATATCTTATTTCTTTGGTCTGGAGATTCTGCAAATTTACCAGTTTCAATGGCCGAAATTTCAGTCTCAGTCTTCATTGCCAATACTCTATTAATATGATCCTTCACATTCATCTCAGTATCCATATTTAAAACAGGAATACCAAGTTTAGCAATATTATGACCCATATTATCTGCTAAAAGAGTTTTACCAGTTTTGGGTCGTGCTGCTATTACATTAACAGTACCCTTTCTAAAACCTCCACCAATAGCCTGATCATAAACTGGAAACCCAGTTGGAATACCAATTTGATCTATAGGATTCTCCACCAAATCTGTAATATACTGATCAATATCTTTACCAATATGAACAGGATTATTATCACTATCATTTAGCAAAGAAGAGAAATTAAATACAGCATCTTCTGCAATACCTAATATGTTAGCTATTGGTTCACTACCATTAATCTCCAATATCTTATCTTGAGCCTGTTCTAACTGCTTTCGTAAGAGTCTTGCAATTTCAAGTTTACGAATTTTAGCAGCAAACTTGCGAACATTCTCCAAACTAACTGGAAAATCAATGATAGCCTTTAAATGTTGAGTTTCTTCTTTTTTTGCTAAGATATGAGAAACACCGACCTCTTGTGCGGCAGAATAAATTGATGGGATATCAATCTTAGGCTTCTGCTCATTATCACACAAAGACTTTAAACATTTAAATATTACAGCATTACTATCAATTGTAAAAGATGATTCTTGGACTATATCAGCAATATCCAAATAAGCATCTTCACCAAATTTACAAATACCGGCTAATACTGCTCTTTCAGCAGCGGCGTCACATAGAATCATTTTTTATCCTGCGGATGATGAACATTTATTACACTTATATCTGTCAACAGATTCAATCAATGATGGACAGATGGCCTCTTGTCTACCACATACCCTACATTGTATGTTGATCGGGGTGTAAGGTCTATTTCTTGGCACTGGTGCCATCTTGGCTAATTTTTTATCAATAGCAGTATCCTCTTTGTGCATTCTTGCTTCTGGCATATCATCAAATTTATTTTCTTTGACAGCTTTGGTGGTTTTAGCATTTTTAGTTTTTGGGGATTTAGTTTTCTTTTTTGGTTGAGACGATTCTTCCTCAATATCATTACTAAGACCCTTTTGTAAGATCGCTATTAATGCTTTGATATCATCATTATCAAGACCCATGTTTCACCTTTGTTTTCTGTACAGATAAAATTATATCAGATAAATTTTTCACACCATTGGCTAAATAAGAAAGTCTATCTGATCGCTGTTTAGCATATACTTTTATTTTATTCAATGATTGGGCTTTGTCATTATGTTTTATTGCTTGTCCAGCTTTTTCCACATATCCATAACCTTTATAATTATTTAATTCATCCGCTATAGTTTCTTTAATAACTTCATCGGCCCAATTATATCTTGCAATCTCTCGATTTATGGTTCTTTGAATATGAAATGAATATTGTGCAAGTCTGTAGGCTATCTGGGCACAATCTTCTGGACCTAATTTTTCAATAGCATCTCTATTCATTGTGATATATTGATTAAGTTCATCAGATGACATTGTATCATCTTTATATGCTGGTAAACCAATAGACTGCTCATATTCGTCTAGGATATCATCCCAATATTTAATTTCTTCTTTAGATGTTTTATGCATTTTTAATTCTTTCATTCCATATATCTTGTTCTTCATCAAAAGCTAATACAATATATTTAATACCATTAAGTTCGCACCATTCTTGTTTTTCTCTGTCTCGTTTTTGAGACTTTAAGAAATTAAGCATATTAGAATGATAAAATGGGACAAATTTATAATGTTGTTCGCCATGAACCTCAAAGCATAGTTTCTTTAATGGTAAATAAAAATCTAAAAATAATGTTTCACTCTTCTTTAGAGGAATAGGAACTTCTTCTAAAATCTGAAGTGTTGGAAAATTATTGGTAATCAACGATCTTGCGGATAGATGCAGTGATGACCTGTGATCTGTTTTACCATGAGCCATATTACCTGTCAAATGCCAATTATGACTGATACCATCTAAATCCTTAATATTCATTTAATTCCCATGGTTGTCTTAATACTAGAAACTAATTCATTATATGCTTTTTCATTTTCTAATAAATATTGTCTAACTTTTTCTGTGCCTTGAAATTTAGGCTTATCAGCAACACCTATTAATGTATACCAAGCACCACCCTTATGGATTAGGCCAATATCAGATGCTAAACATATAGCTTCCATATATTTATCAACACCTTGACCATATCGAATATAACTAGTAATATTTCCTCCCGGTGGGCCTAGTGCAGAGCATATAACTTGCCATTCAATTTCTTGACCAATTTGGGTGCTGTCTGCACTTAAAAGCCAAGGCTTGAAGGTCTTGGCCCGCAATTTAATATCTGTCTGATATGCAATTGCCTGACCGCTCTTTTCTTTGAATTCAGCACCATACCCTGTGGGGTTTCCCATAAGGTGAGTGATACCAATAACAATATTTTTATTAACAGGAATAACATTTGCCACCTTACGACAAAACTTAGCCAATAACTTAGCACCATCTGCTCTTTGCATCTTATCCATCTCACTAGTAATTTCAGCTTCAGTACATAATGCAGAATAAGAGTCTATAATTAGCACAGACCCTGGGATCTCATTAATAATTTTCTCAGCAATCTGCAAGTATTCTTCTGCATGAAGAATTTTACCTTGTTGACTACCAATCACATGAAATCTATCCAGATTTAATCCGGGTATACCTTCTAGATCACGCTTTTTCAATCGACCTTCAATATTTAGGTAGTACACTTCTCGTGGTTCTTTTAATACTCCTTGATACTGTGGCTTTTGTGCCGTTGCGGCAAAATCCAAACTTGTGGTTGTTTTACCACACTTTGGCTGACCAGTTAAAACAACAAAGCTACCTTCTGGTATACCACCATTTAAAATAATATCTAATGATGGACTAACCGGAATAACTATATTCTTTTTATCTACTATAGCATTGCCGGTGAGCATAATATCATCACCAAAGTTTTTTACCACATCTTCTTTAAGACTCATTATCTAAATCCTTTAACTTGGAAAGTATACCATTATTTTTATTATGACGCTCAAATTTTACATTATCATTACGCTTGATATCCAGAGTCAAAGATTGATTCTCTGAATTCAATCCATCCTCTTCTTCCTGTATTATAGATATCAAATGTGGTGCTCGCAGCGAATAGATTTTTGTCGCCTTTGAGTTGTTCAATGCTCTAATAATTGCAGTATCAGAGAATTTTAATAACAACTTATTTGCCGAAGCTATCTGATTTCTATAATAAAGACTCCACTCTTTATTGACCCAAAATCTATAGTGAAGATCTTTTTTATCTAATTTAGCCTTCTTCTCACAAATCATCTCTGTAATATATTGAGCGGCAGAAACTTTTTTGCCGTTAGAGTATTTGGAGATATATTGTTTATGATCAGCCATTAGGTCTAAAAATATAGTTAGTGTCTTTTTTAGCAACATTATCAAAATTCTTTACCGCCTCATCATTAAATGCAGAAGCGGCCTGAGTCATCACACTAACATTATTAACTCCCTTGGCACCAGTTTGTCTAATCATCATATCCTTAGAACTGATAGACTTAATCTTTTCTTGTTGACTGTTAGTAATAATTGTATTAACTTCATCAATACTAGCACCAACTTCCTTAGCAATAGTTGCTGGTTCCATCTTCATTGTTTCACTGAGGTATTTTATAGCGTACTCTGTGTTTCTGTTTTTAGATTTTGCCATTATGATAACTCTCTTTCTGCATTGCTTAACCATGCAATATTTTTAGTGGATAAAAAGTTCAAATATAAATCAAATGTTTTTTCATTAACTTCTTTGAATTGCCATTCTTGTCGGCCAATCTTACTAAGAAATTTATTATTTTGTCCCTCACTATACATTCCAATAGGATTAAATACTTTACCATAAGTACCAATCTTAATAAAGAATTTACGACCAGATTGATTTGCTATTAATTTAGCAAAAACATTGGATGAGTCTGTTTTTACTCTTGGCCTATTTGAGGAATCAATAAAATCATGCTGTCCAAAAATAGTATAATATGAAGTAGCCCTCTCTTGTTGAATGGACTCAACATTATCTTTGGGTTTAAAAATAAAAGTATTCTCACTATCATTAATTCTCATTTAAGATCCTCCTTTATGATGGCCATATTGTTTTTGGTCCCTTTTTCATTCTACTCATGCCTTTGGGCAATAAATCTTGTTCTACTTGAGTATCCTTATATTCATTGTGTTTCTTGTGTAGATGAGCTTTCTCATCATTACTCAATCTATCACTATTTCTTTTTGCTAAATCTCCAAGAGTTTTTAACTCACTATCCATTTTTCTTACTGATGCACTTTGTGTTATCACATCAGAGATATAAGATCTGTGAGTTTTTTTACTCTTGCAATTTACACAAACTGGTTTCTCAACATAATCCTTAATATAAAAAAATAATTCAAAATCAGAATTACAAGTATCACAACTATAAGTGTATGTGGGCATTATATTAAATAACTATCTGGTAAATAAGCTAACCATTCGTCAGGAATCTCATGTTTTATTCTACATAGGTAACTGGTGATTGGCAAGTATTTGGCACTTTTCTGTGGCATGGCTGGAATATTTTTCAGAGGCATATTAGCCATTTTTGGAGTTCTATTTCCTTTTTTCCTATTGCAGTCAACACAGGCTGTGACAATATTAGTCCATGATGTGGGGGATAGGTTACTCTTCCATTGAGACTTTGGAATAACATGATCATATGTTAATTCATTAATATCTTTTTTAATCCCACAATATTGGCATGTGTGATTATCTCTTAAAAAGATATTTTTACGACAAAAATTTACAGACTGTCTATTTTGTTTAAAATACTTAGCACTTTTAGCCACTGCTGGTATGGGGTATTTCTTATTAACTCCTATGATAAAATCATCTTTATAGAAGTCAATAATTTCAACACCGATACTATGGTTATAGTCATGTTTAATTGACCATACCAAAGCTCTTTTCCAATTAATCACAGCTAATGGACTATAATCAGCATTTAATACTAAGCATTTACTATGTTTGTGATTCATTTTCGTAATTGTCTAATCGTGCTAATATCTTTGCTATAATTGGATTTCTAACAATATCAGCAGCTTCTAATTTAGAATTACCAATATGCTCTAATCCATCTAAAGCATTAATAAGTTCAATAAACCCACCCTGCAAATGTCTGCTGAGATCGGACTGACCGATATCACCGGTCAATACTAATTTACTCTGTGTGCCTACTCTTGTCAATAACATTTTTAATTGTTCATATGAAGCATTTTGACATTCATCAGCCACAATAAAACAATTATGAAAGTTACGACCTCTCATCAAACCTAATGGCACAACCTCTATCTTATTATTTAATTTTAAACTAGCATATTGAGCATGAGAGATAAAGTAATTGATTTCATCAATAATAGGTAACAAGTATGGGTGCAACTTTTCTTCTGCTGTACCGGGTAAATAACCAATCTTTTCACCAGCCTCTAATACTGGTCTTGTAATAATAATTCTATTAACTTTATTCTCTAATAGATATTCAAGAGCCATACCTATAGCAATATGGGTTTTACCACTACCAGCCAATCCTTGACAAAAAGTAATAGTATTTTCTGCTATAGTTCTAATATATTCTTTTTGATTTTCGGTTCTTGGTTTTAATCTATTTCTATATTGTGTTTCAATCTTAATATCATTAGTAGCATCAATCACTTTAGGCTTTTTTTGTTTATTCTTATTATTTTTTCTCAATGGTTACCCTTTACAATAGGAGAGGTTAAATTAGACAAGCACCACCGGCGCAACTAATTTCTTCAATTCCTACTGTATTATCCTCAGTCTCTGATAGTTGCGTATAATCAACCTTCTTGAAACTATTAAATAGATCGCAATAAATCTTCCAGTTATACACATCCTTCATACAATATGTGAGTCTTTTTAGATCACTATTAAAATATTTACCAGCAAAGTTTTTCATTTTTGTTATAAATAATAGCTTATCTTGACTATCACCATCCTTAGCCTGATTCATACTTGCATAATCACAAGCGGCCCATAAATTATTATTAAAAGCATTTAAGCCCAATTCGATCAAACCAGAACACCACAATGCGGCGTCACCATATTCTTTCACAATTTCTCTGCTTGTATAAACAGTGGTGAATGGTGCTTGAGTATAATCTTTATCTCCACTTTGAGGAATAAGACTAATCCCAGCAAAATATTTACGATTATCATAAATAAACTTTGTAACATCATCCCATTCATCTGGTTTAACAGTCACGGTGTTACTAACATTGTGACTTAAATAATCTTGAGTGCATAATGATCGATTTTTACCAGAATGAACCCAGTTCTTTTGAGTTTCTTTGACCACTTTAAGCATATCGACTGCTGGCAATTGGTTCTTTAATTTGGCTCCGTCTGGAACCTCAATTGGGAATTTTACCACTTCGTCTGTGTTGTTGGCTGACCAACTAGACTTCTCACACGCTTGTGGGTTTAATTTCTTAAAATGCTGGTATGGTGCTTCTAAAACATTTGCCTGTACATGGCGTATATAGCGTTTGGCATGATGTGGATGGATACCAGAACTGGTTCCAAGCATACTGCTGCTAGTTCCTTCTGGCTTTAAACACGTTACTCTTGCTGCTTGATTAATTTTAATCTTTTTGGCCAATTCCTTATTTGTTTCCACAGCAATCTTAGCACCCCTTGTTAAAACTTTTTCGGTCAATACAAGTTCGTGCTTTTCCATAGTACCAGTTAATGATACTCCCAATAATGCTTCTCTTTCAAAGATTTTTTGACTAATTTCACCAAGATATTCTAACCTAGTAAAACCAGCCTGTAAAGTACCAATAATTGCTGCTGCTCGGCATCTTTCATAAAAATCGTCTTCGTCAGTTACGCTTGAGCAATTAATGGTTGATAGATTACAACCTTGCCATCCGCTTTTACCGCTTTCTTCATCAACAGGCCACATTCCTATTTCCACACAGTTATGGACATATACCGAATCGTTATCAAAAGCATGTATATCCTCAACCGTACAATCATAAACATCTAATTCGCCAACTACCACCTTATTAACTAGTGTATCAGTAAAATTGGTTCTATTAGGCATTCTTTGATAATTGCCAAGAATAGTTTGAATTTTTTCTAATTTATCAGTGTTTCTGATAGGAACATACTTTGCGAATCTTAAAATATTATCATTACTAATAACTAGTTCATGAGATGCCTGACAGAAATAATTTTTAGTACCACCTTTTCCATCTGGCATTGATCTATCGCCTTCTATCCTGCGATTTTTATAAATCTTAGAATAAATACCAAGAGAATTAAGTGCTATTTGGAGATTTTGTAAATTTTCAAGCTGAATCGAAGAAATTCTTAGCGATGAACCCTTTGTGTTGTTAACTAATACAGTTCCATCAGCATCAAAATACCCGGCAATTAATCCTGAAATATGATTCCATGAACCACACACAGATTCTTTACTAAGTCTTTTTGATGTACCAATCATACAATTTTTATTTATAGCAAAATGCATTAACTGTTTTGATTCTATCGAACTATATACAGCTATTGTATTTTGTGTATCATGATGACAATTATTTATAAAACCAACATCTGATAACATATTATATGCGTCTTGTCTATATTGTTCTTTAGACTCTCCCCACCACTTTAATTGTGCTGCTGTTTTTGAGTTGTTTCCATCTCCCAAAAATAAACCTAATAAATAACCCTTTTTCCAATCTTGTGATTCAGAATTCAAATTAGCTATAGAATCGAAATTATACGATCTATGATTATTAATAACAACCTGTTCTCCAAAACTGATATTATCAGCTTCTTTCCAGCCAGTGGTAGTCATAATTTTATGATTGGGCGTTACTTTCAGTGTTCTTCCAGACCTAAATTCAAGTTCTATTACTTGTTTTGTGCCTGTTTTCCAGAACCCTTTATGGCTTGGATAAGAAATTCCATCAACAATAGCATTAAAGCCTTTATCTATTAAGTCAGATACCATCTTAATGCCACGATCAGTGACAACCGTAGAGTCACCAACAACACATGGATTAAAAATCATCTCTGTTGATTCGCTCCAAATAAATCCTGGCTCACCAAATTCTTTAACGCTTTCCATTAAAGTTTTGAATTCCTCAAACTCTGTCTCACTCTTTAGCAAAAGAGCAGAGTTATTGCTTCGTGCTCGTTGTGGATTATCAATATACCAATTGCCAGTTTTGGCTTTGGCCATTTCTTCATCATTTGGACTAAATAGTGCCAATGAAGCACTGCGTCTAACACCACCACTTAACACAGCATCGCTACTGTGCATCACAATATCATAAGCATCAATAGGTCTTAGTTTCTTTTGACCATTACTAATACAACGATCAAGTAGTGCTCGTATTTTTTCTAGACCATTTGCGAGTGGTTCGTATCCTGGTGCTTTGCCGACACCACTGGCTAATGATGATCCCTTTGGACGAATTTGTGAAAAGTCAAAAATAACATGAGTATTTTTCCAATCCTTAAATTCTTCCACCGGTTTACTAAAATAACTACTTAATAAAACACCAAGACTGTTTGCCCAACCTTCAATACTATCATCAACTAAATATACTCGTCCTTTACCATCTTCCACATCGTGTTCTAATGATGGTAGTTTAGATACATGATGTTTTTGCACACTAAATCCTGTGCCACTACCACATAGTAATAGCCAGAAACATTCTTGAAAGAATCTTAGTCGGTCACAATAACTTGCTGTGCAGTTATAAATTTTAGCATGGCGCTTTAATATTGGTTCGCCACCAAACTGTAATGCTCTTTGACTACCAAGAACACGTTTCTTATACATTATATCATATGCCCAATTAATTTCATCTGCTATACCAAATTCACCATATTTGGCGTGCATCATATTCTTAACGCGCTCAACCGCCTCTTTCCATGTTTCCCTGCGATTTTTATCTTCTAACCAACGAGCATATTTACTAACGAATGTATAATTTTGCAGTTCTTGAAGAGCGGACATCTCATCTCCTATTTAAGATAGTTAATATTCCCAGCAACACAGCGGCTTGAAAAGAATAGTTTATCATCACTGTGTTACCAAACCATAAATGATAAAAATAAATAAAACAACTAATATAAAATGCTAGTATACTCATAATACACCACAGATGTCTTTGAGCCAAGAAAGATTTGCTTTAACACAATGTACTTCCATACCACTCATGTTAATAAAAGTGTCAAATCTTTTTTTAGCTTCTTCATCAAACAAATGTGTACCATGTTTTTCATCCATAACAACTTTAGTTACGCCCTCTTGCCATAGTGCCATAATACAATCATTACAGCATTGACCAGTCACATATGCTATTCCATTGTCAGGACGAACAACACAATTAGATAGAGCATTACGTTCTGCGTGTATCATCCAGGGATATTTATCTGGTCTAGTATTAGGAAGATTATCGTCGAGTAATCCCCGTGGAAAACCATTATAGCCAACTCCTAAGATTCTGTGATTTCTATCCGTTATCACACATCCGTGTTGAGTTTGTATATCGTGGCTACGTTGCGAAACTACTCTCGCAAGTCCTAAAAAATAATCTATCCAACTAGGCCGCATAATCCTATTTTTCTAATAACTTTTTATATAAAACTAGTGATGTAACTGCTCCTACAACTCCCATCACAACTCCTGCTGGTTGAAGTGGCGTCATGCCTAGCAGATAAGTTATTATACCACCTGAGTATGAACCCGCAACCCCTAATGCTACTGTTTTCCAGAATCCGAAGTTTTCTTCGCCGGGAACAATACTTTTTGCAATACTGCCAACAAATAACCCATATACTGCCCATATGACTAAATTAAACATTTGCAGCCTCCACTAAAGTTACAACTTCATCATCCGTGACAGTTTCTCCTATATTTAATAATGCTCCCAATAGAGCGATTGAATAAGTTTCATAATCCTCTTTAGATAATTCTCTGCGAATAATCTTTTTAATTCTCATCTTAGTAAACCAGCCCCTTTGTTTACTAAAGGTTCTTATATCCTCACCATACAATGAATATTTTTCTTGAGCAGTGGATAGCTTGTTCGCTTTATTTTTATTACATTCTTGAAGAACTCTTATAACTGTTAGAATAATACTAATCATCATTAATATTGCCATCACACTACCAAATTTTTCATCATTAGATAAACCAGCATTATTAATGACTTTTTGGGCAATAACTTTTAATTGTTGATCATCAATTTGTTTTGTCATAGTTTATCTCTTTATTACGCGAGTTTTACATTTATCACTATCACAATTGTGGTCTTGAGTTGATGATCTTTTATCTGGTTCACAATAGCCACACTCTATTTTTTTAATACCATCTCCACTCCAGTACCATCCTGAACCTTTACATACTGGACAATCTTTTCTTTTATATTTAATTTTAACCTCTACTGTGCTTGCTTTAATTACACCTCCCACAAGTGAAACTACAGCGGTTGTGGAGCCTGTGTAACTATGAGACAATACTAATGAGCAAAGAATGATACCTATAATTTTATTCATTTTTTAACCTTAACTTTCCAAGGAAGAATACGATCAATAATATTCTGAACTGGCTTTGGTCTTGGAGCAGGAGGGGGCTTGGGTATTATTATAGTATTTTCAGTTTTATCAAATAATGCTATTAGTTTTCTTAGCACATTTATTAATTGAGTGATTAATTTACTTAATCTGATCTTATCAATTAAATTCATAAATATTCTCCAAAACCATAGTCTGGTAATTTCTGTAATGGAAAACCATCAAAGTTACTAAAAGCATAAGCCCCATTTTGTTTTAACATACCAGCAGCAGTATCAGCATGAATTAAAAATGATCCGTCTGGAATTGGACCCCATTCTGGATGACCACCATCATTCCATTTGCCCCAACTGTTCTGCACAAGAAATGCTGGTTCACCACCAGTATCATCACAAGCAATCCATGCCATACAATGACCCCAACTACCAGATTCAGAAGCAAATCCCTTCTTATCTCGTTTATTAGAAAAACCATAATTAGAACATACTGCTAAACCATAACCATTAGATAGAGCATCTCGCGCTTCTTCTAATGTACGAACTAATGATGTGGTTTTTATTTGATGATCATTAGCTAAATCTATAACTTTATCTGGTAATCCTCTTCCACCCCAACCAGCACCAAGATTACCATTATATTTAGATAAATCAACAACACCCTTATAGTTTTGTCTAACTAATACGCCACCAGTTTTACTAACGAACTCCGCTGCTCTGCTGCAACTCATTCCTTGACCAGAAAAACCTCTAGCACCATAAATTGCTTCAGTAGCACCTTTAGCTATCCAAGACTCTTTCTCGCCGTCCACATCTATTTCTACTGCTCGACTAACATCACAGGCATTTCGTGTTCCATGACTCACACAATCTCCTGTAGTTTGTCTTTCATTATAAGGATTCTTATCAAACTTCAAAACACTCTTATATGGTGTTGATAATTTACCCTTACCACTATTTTTAATTTTTTTGCTAGCATCTCCAAAGAGTGGATACTTGAGAGTTTCCATCAAATGATCAAAATGATGTTGCTCCCAAATACAACCACTAAAACCTTTACGATAATCATCATATAGTTCTTTTGGAGATAAACGTGGCATTATTTACTTCCTTCATTAGTGGCCCAACATAAAGCCTTAAAACCTTCAGATGCTTTGGCTCTTAATTCTTTAGTTAGTGGAATATTTTCATCACCAATTGCTGCTACTATAACAGCATTACAATTTTTGGCTAAATTTGGATATTTATCTTTAATATTCATTCTTAGCATTGGTCCACCAAGAGCATTAGCCTGACGAACTTCTTCTGTGTTTTTAACAACAGTTTGTTCACCATCCAATTCAATTAGTGTTGCCAGATCAAAGTATAGCCCTGCTAATCTTTTACCGTCAACAATTCTGTCACTAGATCCGGCCTTTAAAGATTCAGCAACTAGTAGCGCCTTCTCTTTTAGTGCAGGATCTGATGGTGGATCTATAATATCAACAACAATCTCAACTGGTGCATTATCTGGGATATTAAGTTTTGGTTTAAGTAAACCAAATCCAATTAAAAGAACACCGATTAATAAAATAACTTTTGAGGTATTCATAGACTAGTCTTTCCTTTGCATACTGTTGGACTTAAATATGGGAACATTTGATCAGCAACCTTAACTGCTTCTGAACACCCACTCTTTTCTGCCAAATCTCGCGTTTGCTTCCAAGATACGACTAACTTAAAGAATATATCTTCATTGGTTACTGGAGCACTTGACGATGTGACAACAGATGTTTTTTTAGCAAATACACCCCTGAGTTTATCTGTTAAAGAAACTAACAATTTTTGTACTGGACTTAATTTATCCTTAAATAAAACCCATATTACAAGACCCACACCAGCATATAGAGCAACATCCGTGGTGCTTAAACGACTAGCAAACTGATCAAAACTCTCTGTATAATTCATAAATTATTGCCCTTTATTTTTCTGAAATTTTTGGAATACTATCTAGTGAAGGATCAACTTTGTTTTGTGGATCAATAAAAACGCCCACGTTTCTGAAAGTAGTTACTAGAGCATCAATACTTGATCCGGCTAAAAGCATTAGTAAAGCCTTCACATGCTTATGTATTATAGGCTCAAGGAAGTTGGGTACAAAAGGGATGTCTACTACTAAAAAAACCCTGTCATAGAAACCTGATAAAAGATCTAACACAATAGCTTTTTTATCTGGTCCACTAAGTTCATTACCAATATCCTCAATAATTTGTACTAATTGAGCTAATACTAGTTGTAATATTTTCCATGCTTGATCAAGAGCTATATTTTTAGCAGATTGTGTTTGAACTTTAACTTGGTTTATTAGTTTTTCTAGTTCTAGTTTTAACTGGTCTTTTATTGTCATTTTTTTTACCTCGGTTTCTTTTATTTGCTTCTTCTCTTTCTGCTGGACTAGCAGTATTCCACCAAGTTTTTTTAAGTTCAGAGCGACTCTTTACGTATTTATAAAGAACTATTAATTGTCCAGCTACTAGTATTACTGCTTCTAAACCTTTGCTAGTTTCTTGAATAAGATCTTCTTTTTGAGAATTTTCACCAATTAATCCTAGTAGATATAATCCACTAAAGATGAAACTAACCATTGTGAACCAAAATTCACTAGTACGATAGCCAGGCTTAATCATATATTATTCCTCTATAGGAAATAATACACCAATTTATGGGGCTGGATCTGGTGTTGGTGTTTTTCTCGATGGTCGTGGTGGTCGTGGTGCTGGAACCTCATCTGTGGTTGCTAGAGAATTTAGCCAATCTTTCCAATCATACCAAGTATTTCCCTCACTATCACAATCTGTTAGTAGATCATCTTGTATTATCCAGTTATTATTATTAGATTTAACTGGCATAATTTTACGATCCTCATGAGCATCATTTATACTTTGTAAAGACCCATATTGGTCATCATTTACTAATAAAAACATTATGTTATTTTCCTTCCTAAAACTGTTTGAAAAGTTTGCATAGCATTATTATATGACGATGCTTGAGATAGTGTTAATCCTAATCCAATAGAGTATCCGGCAACAATTGTATTAGCTGTGAAATAAGATGTGGTGCCACATCCGTCCACACTATAACTAGTTCCACATACTATTAGTGGTAAAGTATTACCTGCTGTAAATTCAAAATTATTCACTCCAACAGTATTAGTAACATCAATTCCGTTTCTATATGTAGCACCAGTATTTATACTAGTATATGTTCCTAAAGCAAATCCATTATTCGTACCAGCAACAGTTTGGATAGAATGATCGCCACTATCAGCTCCTCCAATATAAGAGCCATAATTTAGGGAATACCACGCAAATGCATTATTATCATAACAACCAAAACTAGTATCATTTGCACCCATCCACTCTCCAGCAGTCTGATTAGTATCAGTAATATAAATGCCCATATGATTACTAGCATAACGGATACCCGCAGTATATGCGCTACCAATAGTGAGTCCAGTATCTAAATATTTACCTCCAGTAATACCACTTAAACCCTTATTAGATCCTGTTTCGGTATAATCTGATGATACAAAATTAGTATTAGCATCTGTAGTGTATCCATATGCTGTTCCCCCAT
>Ga0214917_10002342_pt1 | contig 23203 bp, 27 predicted proteins | sample LL_1208_BB_MetaG_FD_177983 | JGI IMG/M metagenome (GOLD analysis project Ga0214917, IMG submission 177983) | Freshwater microbial communities from Lake Lanier, Atlanta, Georgia, United States - LL_1208_BB | ecosystem: Environmental > Aquatic > Freshwater > Lake | place: USA: Georgia | collected...
GGTATTGGACACAAAGGGCGATAGGATATCCTTCAAGAATTTGGTGTATGGCTCTTCCTTTTTTGCGAATGCAATGACGTCATTTTCGGTCAAAACAATACTCATTTTTATTTATTTTTTTTTTTTGGAAAACTATTACCCAAACCCTGCGCAGGTCACGTTCACTTCGGATTTCATCGGATTTTGTCGGACCTCCCCCTCCTTATCTCAGTCCTTTATCTCTTTTGTATATCCACCTTAAGAATTAGATAGATAGTATTACCGTCGTTTCGACACAACCCCTATATTTCATAAAAAAAAGGCAACAATAAAGGCCATGACTCCTTGTTCGAACCAAGGGCTCTTTTTAGGTAGGGCAGGTGTTGTATCCATGAAGCCCTGAACGGATCGACTTTGGATTTTGTCGAGTTTGGTCATCTCGGTCTGTGGAGGATCCTCATTCGGATTATATCCTTCTCGGTATTTAAAGTGCCTGTGGAGCTTGTCTCGGCTATTGATGTAATGGGTGTTGGGTGTGTCATCTGTCTTTGTCTTCATAATGTGGCTTGGTCGTCCGTAAGTAGTATTATAATATAACCAGAAGATGCCTTTGATTATGGAAGAAGAGATAAGCGGTGGTCTTGAGGACTCCTCATATGCTGGTTGTGTAAAGACGACGAATATCTTGCATGGTTTTCCAAGATTATTGTGCAGCTGGGTGAGTTCATCCGCATAGATATCGCTGTTCGCTCTTGGGCCCGCAAGAGTAGGTGTGAACCACAGCACAAGCTTGGGCGATTTCTGCTTATATTCATCAATCTTTTTGGTGTCATATCGTTGTGCTTCTTGCGGCGGACCAGATAGGAAGGGATCCAAGATCTCCTCTGCGTATTGAGTGAAAGTTGGTAAGGGCAACCCGTCTGAAAATACGAGAATGTCGGTCGGGGCGAGTTGGATCCGTCGTGGTTCGAGGATGGCTTCGTCCTTCAAGACTTTTGTAATGACCTGACTTTTGAAATTTTGAATGTCTGAAGGTGGAGTGCTGAGTATATAGTCAATGTCTTGGGGAGTGAGCTGAGCGACAGACATGTTTTGATCTCAAGGAATTTTTTTTTTGTGGACACGAAATAAATTCAAGTCATGTCAAGATTTCCAATATTGGAACCTTCATCCTGGAAGTTTGAGACCAAGAGTCAGACCAGTCATCACAACATTGTCATTATCGGGTCGTTCAGTCTGTACGGCCTCATCATATCATGCATTATTGCCAACAATGTGCGCAGAGCGGACAGGTGGTTCATCGCGCTGACAATCATGGCGTACATCTTTTCGCTGATATCCTTCATAAATCTCATGATTCCTCTTTACCAACACCATTGGTTCAATCCGAATAAGGATTATACTGAAACCGAGAATGCTTACAAAATATCATTCGCGTGTCTGGTCATATCAACCATCCTGGCCATCATTGCGGTCAGTCTGAAGAAGCACGTCCGCGATTACGACGAGATGATGGGAGAACTCGTCAGCACGGTATGGTTCATGCTCATCCTCCAGATCGTCTTTATGTTGTGCTCATTTTATTTCGGCTACGAGGACTTTTTACGAATGACAGAAAATGATGAATGAATCAGGGTTGGAATCGCTTTAAAGCAATGACCGAAATGATTTAAAGACATATCACGTCTTTAAGCCGTCTTATCACAAAACTGAAGATGGTTTCAACCCTGATGAATTTCAGGGTTGGAATCGCTTTAAAGCAATGACCGAAATGATTTAAAGACATATCACGTCTTTAAGCCGTCTTATCACAAAACTGAAGATGGTTTCAACCCTGATGAATTTCATGAGAAGGTGATCCTGCATAAACTGATTCGTCAATTGTATATCGGACGTGATATGCGCACTTACAGGGTTGAAATTAACCCCCATTAAACTTTAATCCGGCTTAAGAATAAGATCACATTCTTAAGAAGGGCTAAAGTAGGTTGGAACCGGGTGTATATACAATATACAATATACAATATACAATATACACACTGACCCTGATTGTTCCTGACAGATGTGGCAGCGCCTGGACGTGGACCTGAGGGCGCACATATCGCAGTATCTGACGATACGGGAGGCCGAGAACTGGTTCAGTTGTGATTGGGAGTGTCTCGGGAGCAGCATGACGCACCCGGTCTATCGGGCACGACTGGCGAGGATGCTGGAAACAATGATCCGCGTGGTGTTGTACCACCGGGGCGACCCCTTATTCGGACTGGATCATCATATGGAGTGGGTCGGGGAGTGCAGGGGCGTCATCAAGATGCTGACGACACCGAGATTGTGTGTGCCGATAAGCATCTACACGGACCTGCCGGGCGTGCTGAGGTTATCGGCGCCCTGAGTGAGGAGGCGGGCGACCACGAGGACATCGAACATGCAGTATGCGGGATCATCGTGCAGGGCCCTGAACTTCTTCTTGACAATATGGAAGCGCTCATTGCTTATTGTGGGTCTGTCGGTGTCCCAGCCGTCGACTGAGAGAGCGGCGGCGGCGACCACGATCGGGCTGAACCCGGTGTCCAGGATACGCCTTAGCTCGCCGTCGACAATGTCCTGATTGGCGAGCGTGCTGCGGAGCTTTTCAGGACCGGACTCGATCGCCTGCCATACGCGTATGGACCACCTGTCGGTGGGCGTCAGCGCGGACCGGATCGACGGCCCCGTCCGTTCACGCCAGTTCCGTTCCATTCTTTGGTATCATGACAACATTTTTTTCATCATTCTGTCCCCCCGATTAAACTTACATCCGGCTTAAGAACATCTGCTGAAGCCGGGTTCAGCCATGTGGGATCTAAGGCATGACGATCTTCGGATTAATGATGAAGAAGGGCATCATTAGGAGACCGGGCACGCAGCAGATATTCAAGATCAGGCATTCATTTGGTCTGTTTGTATGGTGCGAGAAGACGCGGAGGTTCTTGGTTGTTCAGAATAGGGATTCGCACGCGTTCGTCTTCTTCTTCATGATTGACAGGATCGATCAGTGGACGACGGAGCGCATGAGGGCTCTCCTTGAGGAATTCACGAGCGATGAGATCAACAGGCTGCTCTTTTTTTCGTTCGATGATATTTACAATGATCTGTACCTGAACCACGACCCGGTCGGATACCACCGTCAGGAGGTGAGGGCCCGGAGGAATTACGACACATTCCATCGCAAGGACGAATGGGTCTCCATCGCAAGGACTATAACGGGCATCGGGATCCCGTGGGAACTACCCAAGGGCCGCCTGAATCATGTGACGGAGAATTCACTGGACTGTGCCATCCGGGAGACGCGCGAGGAGACGAACATCTCGCTGACCCTCAATGATCCATCGCAGACGCCCGGTGTGGTCATTGAGCACATCAAGTACAAGAAGCACATCGGGCAGCAGGTCCATGTGCACCTGTTTGGCATGTCCGTCCGTGAGGAGGCCCCCATCGTGTACCGGTGCTTCAATAAGAGGATCCGTGGGATCAGCGTCTCGGACGAGATTATGCATGCGCGATGGGTGGATCTCGATGAGGCGTCGGTGCTCCTCCCGACCGGGCTTATCGAGATTGTCCGATCCCTCTATTCGGACATTATCACCGGCAACGGCCCTCAGCTGGTCCCCTGCTCGTGGACCATTGATACCGCCTGAGTGATCTAAGAGACGGACAGAAGAAGAAAGAAAAAAAATCATGGGTGATCTGCTCAAGGATTTGCCGACGGATTATATCCCGCCGTCGGCGGAAGAGAGTGATGTGCTGAGGGTCCTTTATGATGATTCGGAGGTGATCAAGCAGCAGAACCGACCACCGAGTGCTCCTGGTGGATCGCGCACACTGGCCGACGAGATTACGACGGCCGCGACGCTCGCGATTGTCTTTGCGGTGTTTGCGGGCGGGTGGTGGGACGACATTATCGGTCGGATGATCCCGCCGACCAAGGGATCGGCGGTGTCTGTGCTCATTGTCAAGTCCGTGGTATTCATGATGGTCGCGTACATTATGCTGAACAGCGGGCTCCTGGGTCGTCCGACCACCAGCACCGGCTCATGAGGATGCAGTCGGCGACATCGTCCTTCTTGGGGAGCGCCATGAACCAGTCCAGACCGACGGGATCATCGGCGAGCCACTCGGACACCACCCGGACAGCCTCGCGCTTGCGCTGCGCGTAGCTCAGGCCGTGGCCCAGGTATCGGGACTTTTGGGTCGACGGGTACTCCCGGACCACGAGGTCGGGGTGGCGGTTGAGGAAGAAGGCGAGGACGTGCTGGGACATTTTGAGTGCCTTGACGTTGGTCCTGTGCTTGGACTGCATCTGCTTCTCGATGATGATGTGGGGTCTGTGCTCGACAAAGATCCATTCGATCGATCGGAGGTGCGAGATCAGGTTGCGGAAGCACCCGTTGGCTCCCCTCCCCGTCAGATCGCAGACGCTCATGTAGCCGACTTGTGGTTGGCCCCTGCCGTCATCCCGCAGCCATGCGATCGCAAAGTTGACCGTGCCCACATCGATCGCCACCACGCCCGTCATTTAGTGTCTCTCGGAAACAAATTTTAGATCCCCGCGCAGCCATTCTGAAGACGCATGTGCAAAATAATTATTTATTCAGGGTCAAGACGGTCTCTTTTGGATGGAGGATACGCAGCAGACGGTGTCCAGGGTTCATCAGATGCTTCAGAGGGCGGGAGTGAGCCGTCAGAAGCAGGATATACGTAGATTTATGCGGGCGACCATGACGGTGGATGATTTGGGACGGTCGGACAGGGTGTCCATGATTGCGGGTCAGATGATCCGCACGCAGCGTGGGAGACAGCTCCGATCGGATGTGGCGGAGAGGAGACGGAGGCTGTCTCAGTTATGCACGAGCATATTCGGGAGTGTTTTTATCGCCAAGATGGCCGATGCGAGCACCGAAAATAATGGATACATTCAGCTCTATGTCGGCCTGTGCCCGAATCCATCGGCAACGGTCGATGTATCCGAGATTATACAGCGAGCAGCGAATGACGAGCCAATTAATGGTGAGGATGATCTATACTTTTTGGATCATTACTTTGGTCTTGTGCTGTATGCATACCTGGACACAAAATCCCTTCCACGTGATTTTTTTGCGGTCAACATGTTTTTTGTGCATTCGGAGTTGCCCAGACAGGAATCGGGTTCATCCATCTTTGAAAAGATTGATTTGTTGGCATGGGCGTTCCCATTCGAGGCCGGCATGATCGATAATGACCAGCACGCCTTTGTCATACGGAATGCGGAGGATGGGAGGCATACTTCAGCCAGGTCTGACATCTTTGGGCTGCTGACACACCCATCGGAACAAAAATATTATCAGCGACGGTGGAAGCAGTCGATGCCCCTGTCCTCCAAATCATTCTGGTCCGCGTTCGGGACCACCGGAGGCCAGGTCATCGTGCCCCCCAAATCCCGACAGCAGAGACAGTCCCTGCGTTCGCTCTTGGATACGATAAGTATGCAGGACATTCTCAATCTGTTCTCGGTAATGCTCCACAACCTTCATGCCATCCCTGAAGGCACAGAGAAGCAGTATTATCTCCGGACGAACCTCGATCATCTCAGAAAAATTACCATGAAAGCAGCACAATCCGTCTCGCTCCGCACCTTTCTGCTCTCTGTGAATGATGCGCTCCGGAATGATGCTGTTCCCTACTCAACAAAAAAAGAATTATCCGACATGACGGAAGCTCTCCGCATCCTTCTGCTCGCCGATCTGCCTTCCGATATCCGAATCCCAGATAACCTGAGGGAGGCCATCCGCCTCTTCCGCAGCTACGTCAATGACACCGACACGGTCGGCAAGTTATACACCGGTGGAGCCGCCGCATGAAAAACTGAAATCTGCCAAACATACAGTGTTGAAACCAACTTTAATACGGCTTAAGAACAAGATCGTCTTCTTAAGCCGGCCTAAAGTTGGTTTCAACCCTGATTACATACATATCGTATCCGGATCATGCTGACCAACGTCCCATCTCGTTCCATCTCGTCCAGGATGATGCTATCATTGCTCCCGGGTGATGTCCGCTCCCACATCTTTGGGTTTGATCCGACCTTCCATCATTTCCTGCGAGAGCGTGTCCTGCCGGAGATCCGGTTCTTCCGATGCCGGCGCGTCGCATCGCACCTCCGTATCGAGGAGCCCATCGAGTTCATCCTGGACAACATGTTCTCGTTCTATCGCCATGATGAGCGGCACACGGTGGTATTTGTCGATAGCATCATAAAAGTATGCCACGAAAAGAGCGGCACGGTTCAAACCAACTTTTGCCCGGCTTAATGAGGTATTTTGTCCTTAAGTTGGTGTCAGGGATCATCAGATGACAGATTGGATAGATGGGAGCACCATTCGAAGATGGACGATTCGTCCTTGTCGGCGTCGGTCTGGATGAAGAGAATGTCGTCATACCAGATATCGTGCACCTCGCTACAAAACTCGCGGAATGTTGTCCTGGCGATTCGTCTTCGTTCACGCTCCATCTCTTTCCTGGATGCAAAATAGTGTGCGGCGTAATTGTTCAATTCGGCGGTCAGCTTATCAATGGCCTCCTTCTTTGCCCTCTTCCACTCTGTCAACATTGCCCTGCGTGTTCCGATCCTCGCCTCACAGAACACCCAATACTCTCCCTCCACCGCGAGCTTGTCCTCGGCGACCGCAAACTCGATGTGGGAATATTCCGGTGTGCACTCCATGACATCCGAAATATAAACACCCTGATCGAACCGCAGGTGGATCATGCCGTTGTCGTATGTCAGCGATGCCAGATGCCTCAGGGCCGCATCATGTCTTGATCGGATCCTGGATGGGATGAAGGAGAGGATATGCCAGATGATGTCCTCCGGGAGGGTGCCCCACATTTTTATTATTCCCCCGACAATAAAAATGGCCAAGACCCTGGTGTTGTATGCGTACTATCACACGCCGTCGACATACATGAACATGCTCTTCTTCATGAGGAACGGCATCGTCCCCGGCGTCGACTACATCATGATCCTCAACGGGGACGGGTGGGAGCCCTCGATCCCATTACATGGGGTGTCTGTCGTTAGACGGCCGAACACCGGCTTTGACTTTGGTGCATACGGTAGTGTCCTCACCCCCGAGCTTGTCGAGCGGTACGATTACTTTGTCTGCATGAACGCATCCGTCATCGGGCCCCTGTGGTCGTCGCCGGATCATCCCGATGATTGGACGACCGTCTTTACAGGCATGCTGTCGGACGAGGTCGCCCTCGCGGGGACATCGATCGTCTGCCTCCCGGAGAGCGATGCGGGGGGACCGGGGCCGAGGGTCGAGGGCTTTATTTGGTGCACCGACAGGAGGGGTATGCGCCTCCTGATGGAGAGCCCGTGTGTGTTTTCGGAGCACAGGACCAAGACGGATGCGATACTGAGGGGGGAGTACGAGATCTCCAAGATCATGCTCTCCCACGGCCTCAACCTCGCGTGTCTCTTGGGGAGATACAAGGGCATCGACTGGCGGCTGCCCGAGAATCATCGCATGAACGGTTGCATCCACCCATCACGCCTCGGCTCGTATTTCGGGGGAACCATCAACCCGTTCGAGGTCGTTTTCCACAAGTGGAGGTGGCACGGCCTCCCCAATGTCCTTTACGATGAGGTCGTCCTCCCCCACGTGCGTGCAGCGAACCGGGAGCAGTATTCAGGCCCCCCATTCGATCCATCCGCTTACAGATCCCGATATCCCGATCTCGCCGCGCTGAATGATGAACAGGCCGGTGAGCACTTCTGGACCCTCGGATTCCTGGAGGGGAGGACACTCCAATGAATCTAACGGTGCTCACTGCCATTCCAAGTCAATCACATTATACGCATATAGAGCCCAAATCATGTTTCCCGATACACATATCGCTTGGAGAACGACCGTTGTCCACAACAGGCCGTGCACCGCATCACTCAATCCCGTTTCTTCCCCACCTGATGGTCTTATAGACAATGCGGTGATGCCCAGTGCACATACAATGATCCCCAGCACTATACAGATGATACTTATGATACTTATCCACTGTAGGTATATGTAAACATATTACCCAGTAAGTGCTGATGACAATGGTTAATGCGGAGGTCGCTTCTGTAAGGATGAGGTAGGCACTTCTCTCCGGTCGAGGGATCGTGCTGTGGAGGATAGCCGTGGTATTGACCCCAACGATTCCAATGATGAAAGATAGCGGGATGATGATAAAACATATTGATACTAAAAATAACTTTGCGAACATTTTTAAATAATCTATGGAGGCGTTCGAGGACATTTTTTTATTCTTTCTGAATAAAAAATATAGACGAAATGGGTTTTCTGGAGGATGATTCCAAACCCTATCTGAGTCTTTAAACCTGTCCCCACCTTAAGGATTAGATAGTTAAATATCCTTAAGTGTCTTCAAAATCGAGTTTTATTTGGGTTGAATCCGAACAGGTCTCGGATGATCCAAACCCTGCACGGGTCAACTCTGGAGGGACTCGGATCTCATCGGAGATCCTCTCTCCTGTCTTCAAAACCACCTTAAGGATTAGATAGATAAAATATCCTTAAGTGTCATGAAAGTTTGGGTTTAATTTGCACATGTCTCGGATGATCAGTCATGTTGGAGCTGGCTGCGGGTGTGTTCGGGGAATGTCTCCAGGAACTCGGCAAATGATATCTGGTCGTTTGGTATGATGATGGGATTGGTTATGTTGACATTGAGAGCAGAGAGTCGTCTGATCAGTTCGTCGTGTTCGTGGCGCGGAGCGAGGAGGCGGCGGCTCAGGGGATGCCTCTCGATGGTTTGTAAGATGGGGAGATTAGGATGGCGTCTGAGAAAGATTATTTCGTTGGACTGGCTGCCGTAGGACCACATGCCGAACTCACAGCAGAGGCGGTGCAGGAGCGACAGGACCCGGTAATCATTATGGCCCGGACGGGGATTGATGTATTCATACCGATGATTGTCGATCGTTATCGTCGTGTGCGCCCTATCCCGTCTGGTCAGGATAAGAGAGAAGCGGTCAAAGTCGATCTCGAGGTGGTCGCTCATCGGGTTCTGTGTGAGAATGTAGGCGTAGACCGTCGTGAACCACTCGCACCAGGTCTTGGTTCGCGGGGGGATGAACCCGATAATGTGCCTGGCAACGGTCTGCGGGGTGTTCCGTTTAAAGAGCATCTGGCTGTGGACCCTCTCCATATCGGTTTTTTGGCTTACACAAAATAAAATTCCACATCCCCCATTCATTCATTCGTGGCGTAGCTTCTTGTGTGTGTCTGCCGCCCTCAGAACGCACGAGCCGACATGATGCTGTGCCGCCCACAATGCATGCACCGGTGCTCAATATGATAACACTCCGAATCGTCCATGACCGCGACGCCATCAACATCATAACCGAATGACCTAATGTCCAGCTTCTCCTTGTCAGGAGAACGGATGCTCACGATATAATCCATAATCTCCATCCGACGATCCACCAGTATACTCATTCTTCTTAAATATCAATCGGTCTAATATTTAAGTCATGCGGTTTTATTAGGCAGGGTTGAAACCAACTTTAACACGGCTTAAGAACAACATCGTCTTCTTAAGCCGGCCTAAGGTTGGTTTTCAACGCTGTTATTAGGGATTTGATTTTGACATGCTGTATTTATTTACGAGTCATCCTCGTCGTCGTCCTTGTCTGGGAAGAAGCCGTCTTCTTCTTCCTGGTCAAAGATCCGACAGATGACCGAGTAGGGGATTTCGGCCCGACAAACGGGGCATGTGCGGCAGGCGCCGTGCTCCATCCTGTTCATGCAGGTCTTGTGGAACATGTGGCCGCACGGCAGGGTGAACCGGAAGACGCTTTCGTGGCAGATGGCGCAGACGGTCGGCTCGACATTCTTGTAGCGGACATACTCGACAAAGAACTCGCACGACCGGCAGACCCTGCTCCCGTGCGCACCGACGTCGCCGCACTCGACGCATGCGGAGTGGTTCTCGAGGAATGAGAACGCCCACGTCTTGGCCTCCTTATGCGTCCGGAAGCTTGTCGAGGTGTGCTTCTGTGTCAGAACCGAGTTATTGCACCTCGTCCATACGATGGTCGTGTGATTGTCCTCGATTCGCACCGCCTCGATGGCCATGTTTTCGCCTCGGAAGACCGAATCGCGGGTGTTCCACTCCATTATTTATTCTGTCATGCCCCTATATCCTTAATCAATCCGATTCGATCATACCCGATGCTTCGGCCATTAAAAATGTTTTACTATCATAAAATATGAATTCATCCTGGCTAATCCTTATCCCTCTGATATTAGTCCACCTGATCTTTTGGGCAGTAAACATGGCTCTTCTATATGGCCTCGTCAAGGCAAAAGACATTGCGCTACCGTCATCTGCCCAGGGAAAAATGAGGGATAAGAAGGATCGTCTTTTGGGTTTCCTCCTAAATTTTATCGATATAGTGGGCGGCATCGTGTTCTTCATGGTCCCGTGTATCGGCCTGAGCAGTGCCCTGATCAGTCGCTCCAAGCGGATCATGGACAAGAAGGCTTCACGTGCCATTAGGATAGCCGCCATAACGCAGCTCGTGGTGGTGCTGTGCTTACCCTTATTTCTGATTTTAAAAAACATCCTACTCTGGGATTATTATACTGGAGCATCATACTTGACATTCCTTTATTATAAGATGATAGGAACAGCCTTGTCATTCCTGGTTTTGGTCTCAGTCAACATCCTCCAGGTGTGGGCGATCACCATGATACCCACCACGCTAAAGGAAGCCAGACTGTTGAGATCCCTCATCATAGGCAGCAGCATAACGGGCTTGCTGGCATGCTGGTGGTGGATCATACATCTGGAAGTGGGAGCATTTATTATAATATTGCCTATAGACGCCTACATATTCGGGAAAGAACATGTCGTATCCCAGAATTTTTTTGAGGAATGGAAATTTTTTACTAAAAATTGTTAGAACCTCTTCAAAGCTACCCGGAAAAGCACTTAGGAGAAGGTGATGGACATGAACGACCCTGCCCTGGAGTGGAAGGACGAATAGTTAGAAACAAAAAATAAATTTCAGACCCTGATGAATTTTAATCCGAGACATTAAACAAATGGACCGGTGCACTCATAAATTTTCACTCGACACATCCGTGCAGAGCACGATCTGCGATCCGATACCGACCGTCTTTCCGAGGACGCTCGTCATCATGGTATGCCACCCGGATTCGGCCTACCGGGTCGATGCATCCTTCTGCACGATAACGAACGTCATGTCGTCCTTCTCCGGCACAGGGGTCCGGCCGACGATATGGGTCGTCGTGTCGGAGGGTGCAAAGTGCGCGGAAATGCTGAGGACGTACATGGACGATATCGCATCGTCATGGATCGACGCGCCGAATTCGGAATGGCTCGACTATGGGAAGCTCGAGTTTGTGAGCACCAGGATCGATCGATCGGCTTACGACCGCATCATTGTGGTCAATGACTCCATCATCCTCGTGCAGCCCGTCCCCGCCTTTATCAACCTCGTCCTCCACTCTCAGCAGGACATGGTGGGATTCATGAACAGCGACGAGGTCCGGCCTCACTACCCCACCTTCCTGTTTGGTCTGACGACACCCGCCTTCTTCCGGATGATCGGCTTCATCCGGTCCGTCCAGGCGGTCCACCCCCCGTCGCGGGAGGCGTGCATCCACGAGATCGAGGTGAACCTATCGGATCAGTTCGATAAGAAGGTCGCCCATCTGGTCATTAGATCTGGCGATCTCAGGGGACGCAACGTGTTTTACGAGTGCGACAAGGTGTATTCGCTGGTTATCGGAGAGGTCCCCATCATCAAGCTGCGCCGGATTCTTCAGAAGCGCAGGACGCCTTTTGATCATCGCCTGAGGGAGCTAACAAGGACCGCATTGAACGAATAATGTGCGCGTGCATCCTCCCGCACGCCGGTCTCACGATGGACTCCCACTTCTGAGGGTCGTTGTTCATCATCCCGATGAACTCCGACACGTCCCTGAAGCCACCCGCGATCTGCTGAGCCGTCCTGAACGACACCTTTGGTGTGAGCGCGATCAGCATGCCCAATACCGTCGAGGGCGTGATTGCGTCCTGACGCCGCCTCATCGTCCTTGAGATGGAGCTCCACACGGCCTCGGCCTGGCATCTCTCGGCCTTCTTGGCGACCGCGGGCTCGTCGAGCCTCCTGATCATCTCCGCCGTCTCACATATGCCGTCCGATCGACGGATCATCATGACGCTCTCACCGGCGCGCTCATCGGTCCTGGTGAGGAGGGTCATGAGGGCCTCCCTGGGCATATCGCAGGGCGTCTTTTCCATCTCGATCAGCAGGATATACCTGATGGGACCGTCCGCCGCGGGCCTTTCCATGTATTCACGGGCCCTGTCGTGCTGCTCGTGGAATCGGCCGTCCCTGATGCTGGCCCACAGATCACTCAGGGTCTTTCTCTCGATAATGACGCGCAGCACACCGTCCGCCGTCGCCACCCACACATCACCGATGAGGAGGCTGCGCACCTCGATATCGTGCCTCTGACTGACATTGGGTCGGAGGATCGATGAGTCGTTCCCTCTAAGGAGCCGGATCAGTGCTTCCTCCCTGTAATCGAGGAATATCATTTATTTTCTTCTCCTCGTCTGTATTCGGCTTAGATAGATACCCGTCTGTCATCAAGGATTTGAATGTGCCATGCCGCCCTCTATCATACTGCGTGTGGGTGATGATGTGGATCGATCCGATATTATCGGGCGTTATGCCGAAAGCTACCGGATAAACGGCTGCATGCCGGTCGTCCATGCCGCCGCTGTGTCGATCGATATTGGTCGTGTCATGAGGAAATTGCCCGTTCATTCGATCATGTGGTCGATCGCGGGGAGATCGGGGCCGTTCTTTGATCAGCGTCTCGATCATGCCCTGATGCGGTGCGGGGTCTCCCGGGTGCACTGCTTCATACTCGACGGTCCCGATCCGGGAATGGCGCTGGAGGATGTCCTTGCGGATATCGATCATGCGCACGGCAGGTTCACGATATGGGGGGTATCGGGGTTTTCGGCCGAACAGTGCGGTCGGATAACGGAGATCTGCGTGAATAATGGCTTCACCCACCCGAGCGTTCTTGTCGGGCATCCGTCCGAGGATATTGTGGGGTGGGTAAGACATCATGGCATGTCCATGTGGGTTCCCGACCCTGATGCCATCGTGAATCCCGTGCTAACCGACTATGACAGGGTCATTGTCGATATTGATCGATTCGATGAGGCTGTCGATGTCTGGATGGCTTCGGCCTTCAGAGGCTTAATGATGATGGAGAAGTAAAGAAAAAAAATGCGGTCGATTATGCTGCTGATCATTATGGGATGCATCGCACTGATCCGATCCGATAATGCAATGGACTGCGACAAGTGCGCGAGGGAGTGTCCCGGCATCTTTGCCGACTCGTTCTGTCGTCGGTGCAGGTATTATTGTGATGACCGACGGAGCCTCCGCCGACACCGGTGCATCGAGCACTGGTACTACACCGGCTGCAAACAAGGCTGATACCAACCAGTCTCCTTCAACAGGGTTGAAACCAACTTTAGGCCGGCTTAAGAAGCCGATGTTGTTCTTAAGCCGTGTTAAAGTTTGATGGGGTTCTTCAATCAGGGTTGAAACCAACTTTAGGCCGGCTTAAGAAGACGACCTTGTTCTTAAGCCGTATTAAAGTTTGATGGGGTTCTTCAATACTCTAAATAAGGGGTATTTAAGAATTTTCACTGGGTTGAAACCAACTTTAGGCCGGCTTAAGAAGCAGGGTTGAAACCGCTTTAAAGCAATGACCGAAATGATTTAAAGACATATCGCGTCTTTAAGCCGTATCATCAATAATTTGTAGATGGTTTCAACCCTGTTAAGAAGACGATGTTGTTCTTAAGCCGTGTTAAAGTTTGATGGGGGTTGGTTTCAACCGTGCCCACGTCAAACCCAAAACTCGACTTTGATGACACTTAAGGATCCATCTAATCCTTAAGGTGGGTTTGAAGACAGGGGATCCGACGAAATCCAAAGTTAACCGGTGCAGGGTTTGGAATGAATTATCACCAGAGGTGGCGACCGGGTATGACTCATGCCATGATCTTAAAACATGTATCTCTTTAAGCCGTTTTATCTGAGGATGGCTACGAGCCTGACGTGTATGGAGGATGAAATAATGAATCAGAAAGATTCCTTGGAGTCATTATTACAGTTTTTTCCGATTATAAGTTTGGGATACAGAAGTAGTCGTGGATGATCCGTCCCAGTCCTGACACATGACACACCCTGTCATGCTCTACCGCATAATGGAGCATCTCATGAATCTTGGGAGATGTCAGGCTTAGGGGTGCGCAAACGACGCACAACAATCTCGTGTCCGGATGGTCCTTGTGAAAAATGTATTTTGTGCCCCTGTTGAGCTGAGCGCCGCCCGTCCACAGATCCATCTGGACCATGCCGTACATGGTCTTTTGTGAATTGCGAATGACAAAGTCCGGGACCTCCGTTATGCCGTGATCCTTGTAGGACGCATCCATCCGCCGCCCCCCGAACATGACCGAGAACTCGTCATCCGGTAGATTCATACCCATGATGGTGTCCCGGACAATGCCCTCAAAGACCCTCCCACGCACCGCACCCTTCGTTCCAGGCGGCACAAGGGACGGCATGCACGCGTTAACGACACGATCAATCTCGTTGCTGGTCAGTGCCGTCTCGACGCGCAGGACGGATTCCAAGCGATCGACACGGTCCATGACGCTCCTGGTGCGTCTGTACGTGGAGAGCGGGATCTCCATGACCTGCCGGTAGACGCAGTGGTCGAATCGGGTGATGGGAATGAGCATATTCTGATAATAAATGCACTCGGATACCATCATTTTTACACACGATTCAAATAAGATGTGCCCGGAGGAAATCAGGTCTTGTCGATTGCTTCATTGATGGCGGCAATGACCTCGGCCTTGGAGAGGGATCGTGGGCCGACGGTATCATCCCGGCCTGGGGGGCATCTGAACCTGTCGATGATGGGATGGCCCGGATTGAATCGGACAAAATAATGGGACTGCTCCGACTTGTCGTGGGCTTCTCTGGATATCCTGCCGGCGTAGAACCCGACCCTGCGGATGGCGATGTGGGGATCCTCGGTCTTCCTGACGAAGCGGAAGCCCCTCGGTTGTTCCGGGGGAGGCACCTCCCGTCTGGGACCGTCCGTGCGAACCCACACCTGAAACACGCATGGCACATGATGGGGCTTGTCATCGATCGTGAAGGAGTCCGGTGGGAGCATAATCTCGCTGACCAGATGGAATGTGTCGGGGATCCTGGCGTGCATCGACGGCTTGCGGAACGATCTGGGGAGGATAAAGGCGATCGTCGCCGCGAACCCTGCTGCATGTCGGATGAACCGGATGGCCATCGCCGACTGCCTCCCGAACGGTGGGTTGCCCACTACATGGATGCGTCGTCGCTGTTCCGGTGTATATTCGAGAAAGTCCATCGCCTCGACATCCGGGTGATCCGGATGGGTGTCGTAGCAGAACAGATGATCCGTCATGGCACGCAGGAACGGGATGAACACCCCGGCACCCGCACTGGGCTCGATAATGACATCATCCCGGGATATCGACACCGATTCCCTCAAGTTGTTCATGCACATCTCGACCACATGACCACGCGTGTAAAACTTGTCCATTTCGATCTTGAATACCGCTTTGCTTAGATTCTCTTCATGGATGGATTATCAGATTTATGAGCCATTTTATAAACTAAAAATTATAAAATGGGTGTTTTAAATATCCGTCAGTGTAAATGATTTTGCGTAAGAAATGATATGTTTGTAAATCTTATTCACGGCGTCATTATTTTGATTATAGTCCAAGATTATTCCTGCATTAATTTTTGAGAACGCAGGTAAATCACTCGCATCCGATATACTCTGGCTACTTATTCTTAATTGAAACAGCACCATATACACATCCACAAGACTTGGATTACAAATATCGACTTGTTTATTGCCTTTAGGATTTACCTCAAGTTGTGCTATTGTGTCTTTATTTGGCACCATCAGATAGATATCCACATATCGTTCGTTGACAAAAAATGTAAAATCGCCCAACATGGACGTTTGCACCTTTATACAATATCTTGTCGTCATTATTGAATCTTTCCAGTGGTATCCATTTTGGTAATACTGGTGGTTCTTGATCGCCACTTACCTCCAGATTAAAAAAATGCGACTTGGGGATTAATTTAGACATGAGCTTGATGAACCCGTAAATCTTCTGAATCTTCATCGCCTTGTTCCTTCGCTGTCATGTGGACGTATAAATTTGTGGGAACGCCGTCTGGTTGATATTCTGGTCGTGTCCTCCCCCGAAGAACTTGGTAAACGACCTCCACCATCTCTTCTACCACTCATTGTCCCTTACCTTCTCAGACAACTGCGCAATATCATGAGCCGCACTAAATTGTGTTGATCGGTTGGCCTTCTTAAAGGCGTGCTGGAGATGAGCGTGGGCGACACGGGACATGGACTGCTGTTTCTTAGGACGATCACCATCAATGGTGGTGGCTCGTTCTGTTGTTGGCATTTTTTTGTTTTAAAGCAGGACAAAAAAAATAATGATACAAACATTGTTTTTCGAGACGAGTCGTCATTATTGATCATTCATTGGTTGGTCATGGCATGATGGGGGACGGTTCGCCTCGGAAGCCGTAGGCCCACAGCATCTGGGACAGCTGGACGGCGACGGGGTCGGGGAGGATGGGTGGGAGGGCTTCCCGTGGGAATCCCGGGCTGAACCGGAGGGGGGTCTTGATCTTGACGAGCTTTTCCTTCTTCTTCGGGTCGGTGTTCATGTTGATGACGACGGTCCTCACCCTGGGGAACAGCTGGGATCGGGCATTCTTGCCCGTCATGACATCGAGGGCGTGGATGATCATGGTGTCCTGCCACTGATCCCCCATTCCCTCGTAGAGGCGCACGATCGAATCGATAATCTCTGTCGGTGAGTTTTGGACGGACGAGGCATCATGGATATCGCACCCGGGAACGACCCACGACTCGACGCCCGAGGACGTGATGCGCAGGCATCGGGCGTAGGATGACGCGTGCGCGAGCAGTCCGGCATTGACGGGGGCTCTGACGGTTGATGAGCCGTTCAGAAAGTCAAAGAGGGGCGTCGTATCGGATAGCCCCCTGACTTTTGTCCTGATGGTGTGAATGTCGGGGAAGAGGACGGAGAACCACAGATCGATATCGGGGGGTTCACCGAAGGACGAGAACCATGCCGTGTACGCCGCCCACACGCGGGACCACACGACAATCATGCGGGAGATCTGCTCGGGCTCCAGAAAGTTGCCAAAGTGGTGCACCAGCGCATGGAGGAGGGGGAAGAGTGTATCGGATGTGGCGCTGATCATGGCCCCGATCTCATCGTCCTGATCGGGGCCCAAGGCGATCGGCACGAGCGCGGGATTGTCGCGCAGGCGCAGGGCGACGGCCTCGTAGTAATGGGAGCGCCTCCGCCTGGAGACCAGGTCATTGAATCGTTCGGACAGCTCATTGGATTGGATCATCCGGTTGGTGGTCGGGAACATGGCGGTGTGATAGAGCGCGTCGTCCTCGTGATAATAGAGGGCCAGCGCCCTGAAGTAGATGTAGTGGAGGACGGTGGGGAAGAGCCGCCCGTTGATGTTGAGGTCCCATACATACGCCGGACTGAGGGAGTCCACCGGGTCGTCCTTGTCCAGGTAGTCAAACACAAACACGGGGTTCAGTGCACCCGCCAGCTGTTGGAGGACGTACACCCTGGGCACGAATGCGACGGCGTCCCGACGTATGTTCTCCGACTCCATCAGCTTCGGGAAGATCTCAATCAGGCTATTTGGCGGGCTACGCACAAAGAGGCGTCCGTCGGCGTACATGCGCATCAGCTTGTCCACGATAGGGCGTGGGACGGTCGTCAGGGCATTTGGTGGGGTCGAGGCGCTTGCGATCCGTGCGGCCTCTTCCGCCGAGCAGCCCTCCTTCTTCTGGACAATCTTTGTGCCCACAATCATCAGGAGGGTGCGGGCGACGATCGTGTGGCACGCGTCCAGGTACAGCGTGATGCCGTGCTTGCGGAGGAATCCCGCGAGGTTGCCGGGGTATGCAATCTCCATATCAATGACATCGGAAATGTCATCCCATGTCATCGGACTCAGGGAGGAGATGGCGATGTGGGCCCTGAAGGACCTCCCGATCGATTCGGCCATGGACTTGTCATTCTTGATTCCCAGGGATGCCATGATCTCAAACACGGACCTGCCCAGCATGCCCATGAGATCGTCCCTGGCCGTCTTCAGGAGGCCCCACATGGCCATCATGGCCGTCAGGATCGAGCCCGTCAGGTATAGGCTGCGCCTCGTCCTGCTGTCTCTGAGGGACTGCAGCGTCTTGCCGATAATGTTGAAGCCGTAGCCGTCCTGATGCGTCATGTCCAGAATCAGGCGACGGAATCCCCCCCCGATGTAATAGATGGGGGACGATCCGGTGTCGGCCAGTATCTCCCGCACATCCGGGTGCTCCTCGATGATGAGCGAATAGGCCTCATGCGCCGCATCGCGCGCGGCCTTGTAGAACTGAGCCTCATCGAGGCGGTGGAACAGCTCGCTCGGATCCCCCGGCTGTGCAAGGATGCGCGCCCTCCCATGCTGACTCCGGATCATCTCGTGCATGACCAAACGCCCGGGGCTGTCAAACGTCATGTCGTCTTTTATACATGCGCCGCTCATCCTGCCGTGCATACACCATGATGGCGCCGTCAGTTCCATTATTTTATTTATCTAAGCAGATTGTTTCTTTTGGAAAAAAACTATTTCTCGTTCCATGAGCGGTATCCTGTTCTTAAATCAGAACGATTTTGAGATAAGGAAGTCGACGAAGGGGGACATGCTGGCGTTGCGGTATGAGAAGAAGGGGTTGTGTCTCGTATTGTTTTATTCGAAGGAGCTGCAGAAGACGTCGTGTGATCTGTTGCTGAACAACTTCAAGACGCTGCCCGGGATTATCAATGGGTGTAGTTTCGCCATGGTCAATATGAACATGAACATAGGGTTGGTGGAGACTTCGAAGAACACCATTGCCCCGATAACGTATGTCCCTGATCTGATTTTGTTTGTGAATGGGTGTCCGTTTGTCCGTTATGATGGCAATCACAATGTCGATGACATTTGTCGCTTCCTCGAGGACGTTTACAACAAGATTCACAAGCTGCAGTTCACGGAGGAGGGTTCGCCGATATCCAAGCCCGATCAGCCAACGAGGGCTGCTGCTGGTGTGCCTCCGCCGACGTATCAGACGTCCATGACGAATCAGTTTTACAATGAGCGCATGCAGCAGAACATGGAGGCGGCGACGCAGCAGGGCGTCGTCGTCCCGCCGCAGCAGGTTGTCCAGCAGGTCAATGCGCCGCCCAAGGCCGTGCCTGATTACACGATCGGTGTGCCAAAGACCGGGGGGGGTGGCAAGGGCAGCTACAAGAATTTTTATGATGCCTATGCGACCACGGCGTGAATCACATGAGGAAGAGGCGGGATGACGGCTTGAAGCGGATGACTGGCGCCGCATTCGTAGTGGGGTCTTTCATAGCGGCGACGCACTTGTCGCGGAGAGCGGAGAGCCGGTCGGACCACTCGTCATCGGGTGTGATCTCATTGGCGCCCCAGTGATCGATGCTGCGCACGCTCGGTGAGGGTATGCCTGTGCACGGCCTGTCGGGCAGATCGAACTTTTCGCGATGGGGGTGGTTGAGGACATTGAACATGACGCCGGTCGACAGCCTCTTGGTGGCAATCTCGTGCAGACGGAAGAAGACGTCGAGGGGGGTCATCGACCTCGGCATGGGTTCCACGACCGCGGTCCACAGCATGCGGCTGAATTTCTTGCGGACCGCCAGGGTCTTCATGATGCTGTTGATGGACCGTATACGCTCCGGCATGATGATCCTGAGAATGTCGCGGATGACGTCGGCTTCACGGCACTCATCGGGGATATTGTGATGACGCAGGATGAGGTAGACGGAGTTGATCATGAGTGTGAGGATGTCGTGCATCCTCGAATGGATGGCGGGCGTGCAGTTCTGGTGCAGGACTCCGTCGATGAGCCCCGATGACCTGCCAAAGTCGATCATGCCCACCCTCCACGACGGTCGGGGCATGATGATGGTCGTGTAATCCCACACGTCGTTCCTCTTCATAAACACCGGGAGCATCAGGGGCTGTCTGTCGACGACGGGTCTGATCATCAGGTTCCAGGCGTACATGTCCATGTGCGCGAACCCGTGCATGTCCTGGCCCCAGTCCACGATGAGGCATGCCTGCATGAGCACCTCGAGGAGACCGCGTATCAGGAGGCGGGTGGACGACCACGGCGACTGGATCCACTTGTCCATCGTTCTGCCGGGCACATAATCCATGATGATCGAGGCGGATCCGTCCTCGTTCGTGGTGATGCCGTGGGTGGCGCCGTGTGCCTGATTGAACCCAGTATTCCACGGTCGGATGATCCTGCTCCCGATGAGGTTTTCGTGCCGAAAGTCGCAGTCCTTGGTGGTCTTGCTGCACATACCCTCGCCGTGCAGTCGGACCACTGTCGATCGCGTCCTCATCAGCTCCGTCCCTGCCCCGATATCGGCAATGATCGGTGGCTGCTGTGGTGGATCCATCCTGACGGATGTGAATCCCCTGATGGATGTGGACGGGTACCTGACCCTTGGTAGGGATCGTATGCACGCCTCGAGATGATCGAGGATGGCGTCCTTGTCGAGGTGCTCGTTGTAAAAGTCGAGGGCGTTTTGTGCAATCTTCTTCATATCCTCATCGCGCCCGAGGCATTCCTCGATCTGTTCGATGAGAGGCCTCGATGGGTCGATGGGGACGTAGTGGACCCATGGTCGGAGCATGTGCGAGAACCACAGCCGGTGCTCGCAGGGGTAGATCATGACCGCACTCCCCGTCGATAGCTCGTACGACAGCCGGTACGCGCACGAATGGCCGGGGAGGTGGAGGATCAGTCGGAAGCCGGCCTGGTCCTGGAGGCTCATGTATGGCTTGATCTCGAGTGCATTCATGACGGCCTGATCGATCGTGTCGAACGGTTTGTCGGGTGATGGTCTCCTGGGGCGCAGGTTCCACTTGGTTATCCCCGCGTCCAGGATATCGGGGTGATTGATGGATAAGAGGGATGCCATCAGCCGGGGATTGTTCTCCCCGGTAGTGCCCAGCCCCGTCGATGCTCCCCTGAACACGGCGGCACGCTTCTTCTGGTCCCATGGGATGGGCTGTATACGGGGGAATTCCCGCATCTCCTTGGGGAAGACCCGCCCGTCAGCCTGGTACGATGCCCTGCACCAGTCCTCCCATGTGGGGATGGGGATGTCGGCATGGTCATCGGTCGTCGTCATGCCCAGCACCGCGATCTTCGGCCTGTATGGGCCGATAAGACAGGGGCCCTTGTCGGGTGGGAACATGGCATGATACGGATGACGCATGGGATCCTTGCTGACGAGCGGAAAGTCCCTCTTGTTGATGAAGAAGTCAGCGTCCGGCAGCCGCCTTTCTTGGGATAGCGTCATGATCATGTCCCGTATCATGTTGACGCCGGAGTCGCCCTCGGATATCGGGTGCTCACACCGTATCAGCCCGTCGTTGGCATACCACTCCTGGACGTTGCGATGGATCCGCCCGGACCTGAACTGTCTGCCACTCATCCTGCAGATCCACGAGAACATGTTGTCCATTGTTGCGAAGCGCTTCTTGTTCCAACCGAAGAATGGATGCCAGGCGTTGTGATAGTCGACCTTGCTGAAGGGGAGGAATGTCCGAACCTCGCCGTCCACGATCCTCACATAGATCCCCTTCTTCATGTTGTGAAAAATATACCCAAAGGTGTCAAACACGTCCGATGGCGTCAGGTCGCCCTTGTCGGACGGACTCGCATCCCAATACCGGATGAACTGCTCCTCGTCCCCCGCGGTAAAATGACGCTGGCAGAAGTGGCGATAACGCGGATTCGACGATATCCAAGGTTCGATCGGCACACAATCGGGCGCCCTCTGCATCTCATCGGTGTTGGGCATTTATCTGTATGACAACAAAGACCTTTAGTTCAGATCGATACTCTGTTCCTAAGCCCGCCTCCACGATAATCATTTTTACATATGGTATAATGGTAATACGCAGGGCTGAAATCAACTTTAATACGGCTTAAGAACATCATCGTCTCCTTAAGCCGGTCTAAAGTTGATTTCAACCCTGGTAATATGGTATAAGCAGAAGCCTTATAGGATGTAATCATGGTGTTGTCGGCTGCGACCAGCATCATTGCGGCGTGTTCCGTCGTGGTTATAGTGGGTCGCATATTCACCAGGAGAAAGATGATCCCGCTTGTCCAGTCCACGGCGTCCCTGGTTGTTGCCGCCCAGATCTATTCCTACGACATGCGATGGGTGTGGCCCATCATGTCCATCGTTGGCGATGCGCCCATCATGTGGATTCTGGGCTACGCCAATTACATCTCGATTGTCAACATTATGATCATCATCATCCTCGATTCTCTCCGCTTGATGCTGGCGGCCCTCGTCATTGTGTCGGAGGCTATCATCTTCAAGTGGCTCATGTGGACGATGAGCATAATTTCGTACGTTCCCGTCTTGTTCTTTGTGTTTGGTGATGTCGAGCTCGATGTCTTTATCGACCACGACTCTCAGAACCATCGTGTCGATCGGATCTTATCCATCGGCAATTACCTGCTAATGTCATGGGCGGCATTCCCTATCGTGGGAACGATCGATCTCATTATTCACGGCGATCTCAATGTCGATCATATGATGATCATCGACCTCTTCAACAGGATCTTCCTGCCGTTATGGCTCATCTTTGCTACCTGAGATCTTGGAAGTCTGAATATTCTTCTCGGCTGAATACAAAATTCATGAATGTCCTTGACTTGAATTCAAACAGGATTATCATGGAGCCTAACCGCAGGGTTGAAACCAACTTTACGCCGGCTTAAGAAGACGATGTTGTTCTTAAGCCGTATTAAAGTTTGATGGGGGTTGGTTTCAGCCCTGCCTAACCGAACAAGTTCTGAAAGAATCCCTTCTGCTTGACCGGTTGAAGAGGCTTCATCTGCTG
>Ga0214917_10002344_pt1 | contig 23199 bp, 20 predicted proteins | sample LL_1208_BB_MetaG_FD_177983 | JGI IMG/M metagenome (GOLD analysis project Ga0214917, IMG submission 177983) | Freshwater microbial communities from Lake Lanier, Atlanta, Georgia, United States - LL_1208_BB | ecosystem: Environmental > Aquatic > Freshwater > Lake | place: USA: Georgia | collected...
CAAGGCCTTTCGCGAGCAGAACGTGAGTTTGGCGGCCGTGGGCGAGCGCCATCACTGGCTCTACGACTTCCATCAGCTGCAGCGCCTGTTGGCCGCCGCCGGCTTTGTGGCGATCGAGCGGTGCACAGCGGCAACCAGCCGTGTGCCCCACTTTCCCTTCCATCCCCTCGACCTCGCAGCCGATGGCCAGCCGCGCAAGGGCGCCGAGTCGCTGTTCATCGAAGCGCAAAAGCCCGGATAAGCCGATGGCATCAGACAGCAGCCGGCCTCCAGCTCCTTGGAGGTCGGCATGGTTGAGCTCGAGCGCTTCGTTCCTCCCCTGGTCTGCGCCCACCTGGAGCCCTCTGAGTCTGCCTATCTTTCAGACGTCTTTGAGCGCTGTGATGGCTATCCCAGCCTTCACCAGCTCTGGCAGCTGATGGATCAGCCCTGGCAGGAGCTCGGCTGTGATCCGTTGCAGATGGATGAGCGGGTTACCGCCTACTACAACCATCCGGTGTGGCTGCTCAACGGCCTGTTCATCGAACAGGATCCGCAGAGCCTGGCGCACCGCCGGGATTTCACCGATTGGGTGACGACCAAGCGGCCGCTGAGGGTGGCTGATTATGGCGGTGGCTTTGGTGGCCTCGCGCGCATGATCGGCGCCGCACTTCCTCAGACCCAGGTGGAGGTTGTGGAGCCGCATCCACATCCAGCGGCGATTGCGTTGGCAGCCAGCACACCCTATGTGCGCTACGTGCCCGAACTCACCGGCATCTATGACATGCTGATCGCCACTGATGTGTTCGAACATGTGCCCGATCCGCTTGGCCTGGCGGCCGCTACGGCAGATCATCTGCCAGTGGGTGGTCTTTATTTGATGGCGAACTGCTTTGCGCCGGTGATTCAATGCCACCTGCCCCAGTTGTTCCATTTGCAGATCGGCTGGGACGAGGCCATGCGGGCCATGGGCCTGGCACCCCGCCAGAGAGTCCAGTACGGCCGTGCCTATGAACGCCAGGGCGACTTCGATCTTGCGGCAGCTCGATCCGTCGCGCTGGTGGCCCAAGCCGTTGATCCCTGGGTGCACCGTTTGCCCAAGGGGCGTTCACGGGTTGGCCAGGCACTTTTGCGTGTTCTCTCTGCCGTAGCACCCCGTTGAAGATTTTCCAGCTCAACCACTCCGACATCAACGGTGGCGCCGCCCGCGCAGCCTACCGAATCCACCACGCCCTGCGTGCCAGCGGCATCGACTCCCAGATGCTGGTGAATCAAGCATCAGCTGGCGACTGGACGGTGCAGGGCCCCACCGGCCAAGCGGCGAAGGCGATGAGCCGCATCCGTCCCCAGCTCACCAAGCCACTGCGGGCCTTGCTGCGCAGCGGCAATCCGATCATCCATTCGCCAGCGATCGTGCCCAGCACCTGGCCGCAGCGGCTCAACGCCTTGGATGCCGATGTGGTGCACCTGCACTGGGTGCAGGGCGAGATGCTGTCGGTTGCAGACATCGCCCGCATACGCAAGCCGATCGTGTGGACTCTGCACGACATGTGGGCTTTCTGCGGCGCCGAGCACTACACCACCGATCAGCGTTGGCGTGATGGCTATCGCCCCGGCAATCGCCCAGACCATGAGAGTGGTATTGATATTAACCGTATTACTTGGCAGCGGAAGCGGAATCACTGGCGCCGGCCGCTGCAGATCGTTTGCCCCAGCCAGTGGTTAGCTGACTGCGTACAAGCCAGCGCACTGATGGGTAACTGGCCCGTGGCCGTGGTTCCCAATCCGATTGACATCGATCGTTGGAAACCGATCGATCAGCATCTCGCCCGCCAGTTGCTCTGCCTCCCGCAGGATTGCTTGCTATTGCTGTTCGGCGCCATTGGCGGCGGCAACGATCCACGAAAGGGGATTGACCTACTGCTTTCTGCCCTTACCCACCTGCGGACAGAAGGCAATCTGCAAGATCTTCAGCTGGTGGTGTTCGGTCAATCCGCTCCGCAATCACCTCCTCAACTTGGCTTGCCGGTTCATTTTGCCGGCCACCTGCATGACGAGCTCAGTCTTCGCGCTCTCTACAGCGCTGCAGATGTGATGGTGATCCCTTCTCGGCAGGACAACTTGCCCAACACAGGTCTGGAAGCCCACGCCTGTGGTACCCCAGTGGTGGCATTTAAAACTGGTGGTCTTCCCGACATCGTGGAAGATCGTGTGACCGGTGCTCTTGCCGAGCATTTCACACCAGCGTCTCTTGCTGCCTCAATTTCCTGGGTTCTTGAGGATTCGCTCCGCCTTAAGCAGCTTGGTTCCTCAGCTCGTTGCCGTGCAGAACGATTGTGGTCTTATAAAAAAGTAGCGTCAATGTACAGTAGCTTATATCTAAATCGGGCTTCCTGAGAAAGAGAGTCCGAGGCCAAGCCGCCAAAGGACCGAACTCGACCAAGCTGTTGCCTGGCTGTTTATGCCGAGCTGAGCTGAGTACTCAGACACGCCAATCGCGACTCCTTGCCGGCTTGATTGCTGAGGACAAGGTATAGCCAGGATGCAAAAAGGACAAAAAGAAGCTCCAGCAGCTTCTCGAGGTTCATCCCCAGAACATTCAGTGCAATGGTTGAACCCTGCGTCGCAGGGAGCTTCTCACGAATCAGGCCCAGCCCAAAACGCCGCTTGCCTTGTCCAATCTTGCCTTCAACGGCATTCCTCTGGCGCTGGTCATCGATGAACTGCTGCTTCTCAGCGGCCACCAACTCAGGATCGCTCTTTGGCCGCCCCAGGCGCGGGCCACTCAAACGAATTCCATGGCGCTGACAGAATGCACGGTTCGCTCTGGTCCGGTAGATCTGGTCAGCACAACGGAATGAGCTCAGCCAGCTTGATCCAGCGATTGTCACCCGAGAGTTTGCCGCCAAACGGCAGGAAGAAGTCTTCGAACGAGAGCTGATGACGATGCTCACGCCGGTACATGTGGAAAACTCCGGACCGCTTTTGGGCTCAAGACGGCCCGTTCGGGTACGATTTTACCGTCAGAAACTAGTGAGATCCACTGCGCCGCAGTGGATCTAGCCTTGTTCAGGAAGCCCTAAATCGCACTCCTTCCTCATAAAAGTAAGAAATCCTAGCACAAAAGCATTACGCGTTCATGAACAGTTTATATAAAGCCCTTCTTCTTCTTCCAGCCTCAATTAAGTTCTTTCTGCTACGATCAGTAATTATTTCGTTCTTTGCTGCTTTGGCAGACTTTGTGACGTTAGTTCTAATTTCTCCAGTTATTCAAAGTTACGGCAATCAAGTCGCTTCAGCGGATTCAAGTAATGTCCTTACCATTGATTTGCCGTTTCCACTCCATAACATTAGTGTATCACCGTTAATATTTGCGCTAATATTTGTTTCTCTTGTTTCAATATCATCGCTGCTCAAGAGCGCAACATTATACGCCTGCTTGAAATCTGGAGCAAAGATTGGTACGTTTTTCTCCGCCAAGCTTTATCAAAAGATTCTATACATTCCTTATGAGAAGTTTCTTCAAATTAGCTCGTCTTCGATTACTAATCTTTTGACCAATGTTACAGCGCAATGCGCATTAGCAGCTAACTATTTTTTGCAGCTCATTACCTCAATATCTATTTCGTTCATGATACTTGTTTCTATGTTTATAGTTGATTTTAACGCCTCTGCCTTCTTGTTAACAGCTTTATCATTTGCTTATTTGATGACTGCAATAATATTGCAGCCAAAATTTGTTTCAAATAATAAAAATGTTGTTTTACGCAATGACTTGCAACTCCAATCGGTTAACGATACCCTTGGAGGTATTAAGCAAATAGCCCTCTCGAATTACAAATCTCAATGGTTGACTGACTATCGTCGACTTGACAGGGAAATGCGTGTATTCCAATTGTTTAATGTATTTTATTCTGCGTTGCCTCGTTTTATTATTGAGTCTTTTGCAATTATTATATTAATTCTAATTGGTTTCCTTACTTATTATTATTCCTCTAGTGTATCTAAGTCCGTATCAGTTGTTGTTACTTTTACCGTTGCATTGCAGAAGCTTTTGCCGGTTTCACAGAATATATTTGCGGGCTGGTCTGGAATTAAAAGCTCAAGTGTTTCTCTTGGTTTAATGGTTAAGTCTCTTTCTGAATTCAGTGAATACACTTCTGAAGCAGTAACTCGTCATCCGATTGAATTTGAATCTTTATATGATGAATCTAAAAGAATCTCGTCACTTTCACTTTTGGATGTCTCATACAAATATCCAAGTCGGCCAAACCTGTCTTTAGTAGGTGCTTCTTTGCGTATAGAAGCCGGTGAGCTGATTGGCCTCGTTGGGGAGTCTGGTTCGGGCAAAACTACCTTGATGGATTTGATGTGTTCACTTGTACAACCAACGTATGGAGAAATCTCATTAAAACTCGGCGATAAAGACTTCAACCTACAATCAGTTAAAGAATATTATCGTGAACATATCGCTTTGGTGTCTCAAGAGTTTCATGTAAGTAATGATTCGATAGCATCAAATATTGCCTTTGATAAGCCAATTGATGACGAAAAACTAATATTTTGTGCGCAATATGCCTGCATTCTTTCTTTTGTGGAGTCATTACCTGAAGGATTCAGTTTTATTGTCGGTGATAATGGTAAGAGTTTGAGCGGTGGCCAAAAGCAGCGTCTTGCTATTGCTCGAGCTTTATACCAGTCACCGTCTATTCTGTTTCTGGATGAAGCAACAAGTGCATTGGATGTTGAGACACAAAAAGACCTTATCAATAATTTAAAAGAATTTGCTTCAATTACACAATCTACAGTTGTCATGATTGCGCACCGCTTTGAATCCCTTCAATTCTGCGATCGCATCATTCATCTCAAAAACGGGAGAATCGCTAATGATAATCTTACCTTTCATCAACTTATGCAACCTACTTTTAAACTATGACGGTCCCTTCCGATCAACTTCTTCGTTTTTGGCAGCATTCACATGTTCATCCAAAGATTTTTGAGAAGTTTGACCAGTATTATGAACAGTGGGAGCAATTAGCCCAATTCTCTGACCTCACTTTCATATATTCGCATTCTTTTGATTCCGATAATCATCCTCATAATATACCGAGAATCCCTGAAGTTATTCACCAGGTATGGCTTGGAAAGCCTATGCCCAAGCATTATGTAGAATTTTGCAATTCGCTAAAACAACTCAATCCTGATTTCAATTATAAATTATGGTCGGATTCAGATCTGCAAGGTCTTAAAGTTGTTGATTCATATCTTTTTAAAGCAACTAATAATTATGGTATCAAATCAGATCTCCTGCGTTATGAAATTCTCTTGAACGAGGGCGGATGGTATTTCGATTGTGATTTCGAGGCAATCAGGCCTCTGAATAATATCAATACATCTAAATTCAATCTTATATTATCTCCAATACCTGAGCCATTCCCTTTTTTAGCCAATGGCTTTATGGCCTGCAGCCCTTCGCATCCCTTCATTCGTTCACTTTTCGATCATCTTTTATCAATTGATTCTTTGCAAGATAATATAGATGATCCAAATGAGGTTTTGAATCTTACTGGGCCAGCTAAATTAACGAAGCATTACTACAGTTTAGTAAAGAATTTAAACACTGAAGAAACACTAGTGTTGCCAACCAACTTTATGTATGCTCTGCCAGGTTACTTGAGATTGTCAAACGATAAACTAAAGCGCACATTTTCTTCCTCTGATTCTCTTGCTTTGCACCACTGGGGATGTAGCTGGATTTCAAAGCCCAGTTTGATTCATAGAGTTTTGGCTAAAATCAAGCGTTTCACATTTGCTTAAAATCTTCTAGATCTACTCAAACAGATAAATTATGAGCGTTATCTCATCATCTCTCAGCCCAACTCAAAAGTTCTCGTGAGAATTCTGATAGCAAACAGACACGGCATTAGAAGTACACTGATAGTAGTTTTTTTCTTAATCTTTTCATTTTTTCGCATTCCCCTCTTTCTTTCTATACCTTTATGTTCGTTAACCCTTTCCATACTTCTTTTAAACTCTACGCTCTCGAAAAAAACTTGCCTTAATATCTGGTTATTTTCATTTCTGCCCCTAACGCTTTTCAACTTATTAGCAGATCCATCTATAATCTATAACTCTCCACCAGGTGATTTTCAGGCTTACTACTCCCACTCTTTGGATTTAAATCCTCAATATTCATCCAAAGCCTACGCCAGCCCTATCAATACTCTCTGGCTTACTGAACCTGTAATTCGTATCTTTTATTTTTTAGCATCGAGGTTTTCAGATGAAAATTTCTATCTTGTTACTTTATCACTTTTCTTTACGGTCTCCTATCTTTATATTTGCTACAAAATATCGCCAACAAAAAATCATTTCGTGCTTTTAGCCTTCTTTGTTTTCTCGTTTAAAGTCCCATTTTTTGTTCAAGGTATTTGGCTTGTCCGTCAAGATATTTCCTGGCTTTTCTTTTGGCTTTCTATCGCATGTAACGATCGAAAGTTCTTGCGAATTATATTTCTCACCTTCTCTGTTCTAAGCCACAATACAATCGTCGCGATGTTTGCTTTAACTTATGTCAGCAGCCCTTTTCAGCCTTTCATAGAAAATGTATTCTCCCTTAAGCCAAGCATCTTTTTGGTGATTAGACTTAGGCAACTCGTTGTAAGACTAGTGCTATCAATTTCACTTTTCACCCTATTGTATTTAGCATATTCCTTGATAGAGGCAAGAGGTTCATTGGAGACAAATTCGTTGATTCAAACTTCTCCTCCTGTCTTCGTCTTTGCCTACTCGCTGCTTGCATGCTTATTCTTTTTCTACAGATCTTCTTTTCATCCTCGTGAGTTACTATACCTATCCGAAACTGTATGGGGCTTATTTGTTACTACTATCTGCGGCTTGGCTCTAATACCTTTTGGTGGCATATTCTCAATGAGACAAGCCTCTGGCGTGGTGATGGTTGCACCGATTGTGCTTGTTTCAATTCTGCTAACATATCTTTCGAAGCAACCCTCTCTTAAGTCTAACTATAATATTTACGGAACTATTCTACTCCTCTTTTCGTTCTTTAAATTTTCTCAGAATCTTTACAGCCCTGCTTCGTATCAAACCTATTTGATCCCCATTACCCATTCCAGTATATTTAATCTCTTAACGTGAATAGCACGAAAAGATCAACATCCTTTGACTTATATCGACTTCTTCTTGCATTCTTTGTTGTTTTTATCCATTTATCTCCTGCTTATACCAGCACCGTCTGTGACTCTGTTTTAGGCTTCAAAAGTTCTTTTGAGTATCTGTACTGTGATCTTAACGCGATATGCCGCATTGCCGTTCCTTCGTTCTTTATGTTGACTGGCTACTTTTTTAAATTTCCGATTCAACCATTTAAAGCTTTTAAAAAAGCTCTCGTTCTTTTCGTAGTTGGTTTTGTTGCTAATCTTTTTTATTTAGCCGTTAATGAGCCCTCTGATTCTCTCTTTGCTCACTGGTTTACTCTTTTAAATCTTTCATAGCTTCCACTCCTTATTACCATCTATGGTTTATATCCTTTCTTGCTTATTTCTATCTAATACTTTCTTGTATTGGATGTTTTACTAAGATATTCCATTGCGATCCTGTAAAAGTTCGTTTTTTCTTCTTGTCGTTTGCTGTTCTTGTTTTGTTAATAATGTATAAACTGCGCTATTTCGCTTATCAAGATTTTACCTTTGTGCTCTCTGGTGTTTATGTAGTTCCATTCTTTGTTCTTGGATTCTTATGCAAATCTTTAACTCAGTCTTTACTGAAATCCTTCCCGAGCAACATATGGCGTCTAGGTACTTTGTCGGTTAATTTTCTTTTTGCGCTAATAACTGTTTGCCTCTTGTCTACATCTCCCGTTGAAAACTACTATTGGTTCCCCACAATCTATCTTTCTTCATCTCTACTAATCCTTTTGGCGAGTATATATCAACAGATAGATTCTGTTTTTGACGCGTTTTTTACAAGACTTAAGTCATCCTTCCCGTTTTCTTTTGACCCGCCCATTAGTCTTTCTTCGCTACCGCTACTTATCTATTTGTCTCATATTCAAGTTATCTATCTCATTAAGTCAATGATGTAAATTAACAGTGCACCCAATATCTCTTTCAATCATCACACTTACAAAAGATCCATCCAAGTCCTTTGCGGATTTAGCTTTTGATTTGGCATCCCAGACATCTCTTAGCTTTAAATGGATTATCGTTGATTCTTATGATGCTAATAACATCAAAGAATACTTATCTCCTTACCCGCACTTGCTGAATAACACTTCTTTGTACACGCAACCTTCAGACCAGCCTGGTCTCTATGCGGCGCTTAATTTTGCTGTCCTCCAGTGTGACACTCCTTTTTATCTGGTGATTGGTAGTGATGATCGCTTGTTTCCGTTTGCAGTATCCAATATCTTAGAATCATTGCGTAGATTTCCTGAGTGTTCTTTTTTATCTTATGACGTATTTTCGAATGGTCGCCTCATTAAGCCGTTGATTTGTAGGCCCTATTTATTCGTTGGGCCTCGTAAGTATTTTTCATCCCATTCAATTGGTATTGTTATCCGCAAATCTCTTCATAACTTGTATGGTGGCTATCCTTCAGATTATTGCATAGCAGGTGATGAATACTTTCTTCATCGTTCCCTTGTTGATTCTCCCAATATACAAACAATTGCTCTGCCTTTGGGGGTATTCGGTGTCTCTGGCCTAAGTTCCACAAAAATTGGCTTGATGTTGCGTGAAAGTTGGCGTGCAAAGCGAAGTCTTGGCTTATTGCATACCTTATTGTTTTATGCACGTTACCTCAAGTATTTGATGACACGATGATGCACTATATTCTGGTTAAGGATTCACACCCATCTGATGTTCGTTTTCGTAAGGCACTTCAAGCCTTTTCTGATCATCTTTTGTACGATCAGTGTTCTCTAGTCACGGTTATCTTTTGGGATCGACATCGAGCTTCTGCTCTATTGCCTCTTTCGCCGCGTATAAAGTATGTCTCCATCTATCCCTTTTTATTTGGCTCTAAATCTCATTCACTTTTGAAGCCGGTTTGGTCTCTTACTGTTTTTGTTTATGTGTGTTTGCTTAGGGCGCGTGATTTATTCATGCGTGTTGAAACTCTTTTGTATTGCGCCGATTTCTTGGCTGCGTTCTCTTGTTCTTTTTCTTGCTTAATCGGTCGTCGACGCTGCAAATTTATTTACGATATTTACGATGAGGTTGGTTTGCTTTTTTGCAATAAGTTTCTTGCGCATCCTTTGACTTTCCTAGACTTCTTCCCCCATCTTGTGGCTGATCGAATAGTTAAAGTTTCTCAAAATAGAGTTTCATATTCAGAGCAATTTGCATTTAGGCGTCCTTCTGGTGTCAACTCTGATTTTGAGAATATTTATGCCATTATACCCAACTCCCCCTCTTGTTCTCCCGACTATGAAGAGCTAAGAGTCCGCGAGTTTCCCGGGCTTAGCCCATTAAGTCCTTCTACGAACAAGATCAATAAACCAGAATCTGAGTTCTTCCATTGCGACTACTTTGTTGTCTCAGGTTATTTGTCGGACGCAAGGGGGATTGCTTCCATATTGAAATTTGCTAAAGATTTCCCTGAGTATCAATTTTCTATTTTCGGCTCAGGTCTTTCCTCTTTCTCTCGTCAAATAATTGATAATCTACCTAATGTCATTCTATTTAAGCCGCTCTCCCAGCTTGATCTGTTTAGAGTCCAGCTCGATTCGATAGGTATTTTTGCTCTTTATGATCCCAAGATTCCTATTAATCGAGTTGCTGTCCCGAATAAAGTTTGGGATAGTGTCATTTGCAGGGTTCCTCTGATTGTTAACGCCGAGATTCTGGCTACAGCTGATGCACGTCTTGCTGATCATTCCGTTGCGGTTCCTTACCATTATGATCCTTTTTCTTGGGCTGACTTGAGATCAACTTGCCTTCGTCAAAGGCATTTATTGTTAAATTCCACATATCAAACTTCTATACCAGATACTGTTTCTCTTTACTCTAGCCTTATTAGGGGCTTGGCTTGACTGTAGATCCTTTATGGGTACTCGATTTCCACTGATTGCCTCAATGCGGCCAAGGCAGTGGACCAAAAACCTGCTGGTGTTTGCAGCTCCGTTGTTCACCTTCATTGTCGATGCAGACATTTGGCTTGCCGCTTTTGGATTTCAGCTAAAACCTTGATGGCTTCACTTTATATGATTCCTGTCTTGATTCTTGTATTTGTTAATCGAAAGCTTTTAACAGTCTTTTCAAAATGTTCGCTAATAGCCTTCGTTTTACTTCCTTTTGTACTTCATTTATTGACAATATTTCCTGATAATCATATTAGCAGGTACTTGATATACCCTTACGCGATCTTGTTTATTGTTTTTGCAAAAGATATAATTTCTAGCGTGTCTTCAGCCTCGGCAATCCTTGCCTCTCTGTTTATCTTGCTCATATCAAGCCAAGAGTTTGCTGCAAGGCAGCATTTGTCAAAAATTTCAGTCTTTCAATCCATTGATTCAATGTCTCCAACATATATAAAGGATTATTCTGACTATTTGTTTGGGGTTCTAAGTACTAAGCCGGACCAAGAAGTCGTTATCGCAGCTACAGAAGTTCAAATAAGAGGTCGATTAGATAATCGTTTTGTTGTCTGGTCCTTGGATGGCATCACAGACTCCAAACTTTCCGCGTTTGCCAATCAATCCTCCATCGATCATGAATCATATTTGAAAAATCGAAAAGTGAATTACATTCAAGATAGACCAAACTATAATCGTAATCCTAATGCCCCATCTCTATCATCGTTGCCTGTGTATACTCAAGGCGACCCAAATCTAGCAAACTCTGACAAGTTCTCCGTAACAGAGGTGCCCATACGTGATGGGCACAAATTCTACAGGTTGAATTTTCTTAATTGATTATTGCCGTTATGAATATAAACTACGACGATGCAAAGCAAGCTTGGCTTGAAAGAATGGAACAATTCTCTTCGGCTTCAAGAGAAGATCCATGGCTCAACAAAAAATCATTAGATGCCTATCGTCATTTCCGAATGCGATTTCCATTGAAGTTTTTAATCAATAGCGATCAAACCTTTTTGACACTCGGTGATGGTCGCTATGGATCAGATGCACAATTCATTATCGAAGCAGGTGGAAATGTTCATGCATCTGATCTTGATTCAACTTTGTTGGAACTTGCAGCTGGCAAGGGCTTAATAAATACTTATAGCGCACAAAATGCTGAAGATCTTGATTTTTCAGATAATTCTTTCGATTATGTTGTCATCAAGGAAGCCTTGCACCACTTTCCTCGGCCTTATTTGGCGCTTTACGAATCATTCAGGGTTTGTCGATTAGGTGTCATTCTTATTGAGCCAACAGATCCGCCTCGAAAAGCAATCATGCGCATTCTAAAGGATATTATGAATAGCTTTCTTCGAAAAAAAGTGAGATTTCAATCTGATTTTGGTTTTGAACCAGCAGGTAACTTTGTGTACACACTTAGTATCCGCGAGCTCCAAAAATTTCTCTTGCTAAGGCAGCAGGTATTTATCAACATTGTTGTTCAATGATGTTTATCTGCCTGGTGGTGAAAATATTCCGCTGAATTCTCAACAACCCCCTCATCTCCTCTTCAAAACAAAATATCACCTAATCCTTTCACTCAGAAATATTTTGAGTCGTCTCGGTTTTTTAAATTGGACCATGCATTTCACTATCTTGTATAAGCAAAATCCTGACTCACGAATTCTCGCGAGGCTTCAAAAGTATGGATTTGATAATCAGATCTTGCCTCTCAATCCTTACCGTACCTGAGTTCAAAGAGCTATGCTTACAACAGTTTTTGCGATTAATTCGTATCAGCAAGTTGCAGAGATCCGGCAATCAATTCAACGTGCTATGTCCTTTCATCCTGTGATTTCAGGCTGGAGTCCATCCACAGCGCGTCATATTGTTGTGAAACCAAATTGGGTTCAAGAAAGTCACGAATATATTCCAGATCGGTGGGAGTGCGTCATAAGCCATCCTGTTGTTGTTCAAATCGTTTTGGATGAGCTTGCACGCAAGCTCTCGGGGCAAGGAACTATTTCAATCTGTGATGCACCACATACATATGCTAACTTTTCAAATATCGTTGCTAGAGGCGGCTTAGATAAATATATTCAGAATTTAGGCGAAGTTTACCCTGATCTTCGAATTGAGTTGATAGATCTTCGTCGGGAGATCTGGATTCGAGAGGATGAAGTGGTCATTGAACGTGAATCGAATATTTGTGATCCAAGAGGTTATGCACGCTATAACTTGAGTTCAAACAGTCTTTTCTATCGACACCCTGGTGAAGGTAAATACTACGGTGCTGATTACGACTCCTCAATTGTTAATGATCACCATCGCGGCGATACTCAGGAATACTTAATTGCTGGAACCCCAATATGCGCTGATTTGTTTATCAATATTGCTAAATTGAAAACCCATAAAAAGACAGGCATTACCTGCTGTTTAAAAAATCTTGTTGGTATTAATGGTGACAAAAATTGGCTTCCTCATCATACCAAAGGCTATCCCTCGATTGGTGGTGATGAATTTCCAGATGTTTCACTTAAAGCAGTATTTGAATCAAAGGTAAAGAGTGCAGGTATAAAAATAGCTTTAAATATACCATTTTTAGGGCCAAAATTTTATGCGCAGATGCGTTCCGCTGGCAAGCAATTGCTTGGTGACAGTTCTAGGACCATACGCAACGGTAATTGGTTCGGCAACAATACCTGTTGGCGTATGGTGCTTGACCTAAATCGCTGCTTGCTTTACGGAAACATGGACGGAAGTTTAGACCAAGCAAAAAGAAAACCATATCTTGGCATTGTGGATGGCATTCAAGGTGGTGAAGGGAATGGCCCTATCTGCCCTGACCCTGTTGAATCGAATGTGCTTATTGCCGGAGACGACCCTGCATCCATCGATGCGGTGTGTGCAGTGTTAATGGGTTTTGATCCGATGCTAATTCCTGTTGTGAAAAACGCTTTTAACATGAATGTCACGTACCCAGTTGCTTCCACTGAATTTGATCGGCTTAAGGTCTTGGATTGCCGAAAGGTGAGTAGTGATGAGGTCACTCTTTGTTCTCTTTCCCCTGCTGATAATACGCCTTTCCAGCCTCACTTTGGATGGGCCAATCATTTGCTCTCTGATTAATTTCAAATAAATGCAAGACGATCTATACTTAAGGCTTTCTCCTGGGGCGCAGAACGTTCTCTCTTCTCTGCACGGTTATCGACAAAGGGTTGTTCGATATGGCTCGAGTTTTGATTCTATTTTGTCTGCTGCTCATCAAAGAAGCATTTTACCCCCTGATGAGTTGAAAAACTATCAGAACAATAGATTGCTTTTAATGTTGAGGACGGCTTCTTTTGCGCCGTACTGGTCGGAAAGATTTTCTGATTATTCAATCAATTTAAACTCTGATGACGGTTTTGCAGAGTTAAAAAAACTTCCGATTTTAGTGAAGTCTGACATTCAGTCTTGCTCCAATAAGCTCTTGCCGGATAAATCTGTTCTTAAGGCTATGACTCGTTATCCTTTGATTTCTGTAAAAACTAGTGGAACTACCGGAGCGGGTCTGCGATTCTTTTCAACTCGTGAAGCTGAAAAGGAGCGTTGGGCTATGTGGTGGCGCTATCGCCAGTCAAACGGTATTCAGAGGACAATGTGGTGCCTTACTTTTGCAGGGCGTGCAGTCGTTTCGCCAAAACAGAGCAAGCCACCTTACTGGAGATATAATTACCCCGGAAGACAGATCCTTTTCTCTGCTTATCACCTTTCCGATTTGACAGCTGAACTTTATCTCCGAAAAATAAGAGAAAGCCGTGCTCCTTGGCTTCATGGATATCCCTCGTTTCTTGCGCTAATTGCAGGCTACGTTCTTGATTGTGGTATCGACTTTCCTTGTATTCGATACGTGACTACTGGAGCTGAAAAGTTGCACGGCTTTCAGCGTCGACTGATTGAAAAGGCATTTAAAGTTAAGGTGTATGATCACTACGGTCAGGCAGAGGGGGTTGCAAACTTCTCCCAATTTTCAAGTTTCAATCATTATGTCGTCGACGAAGACTATGCCTTTGTTGAATTTATTCCTTCGACCACTTCCTCCCAATTGCGAATTGTAGGGACTAACTTGGTTAATCCTGCTTTTCCTCTCTTTCGGTATGAAGTTGGAGATATTGCTCTTCCGGCTGCTAATGAGTCTCCTCCTTACGGTTCGTTCCAAAGATGTTTGGCGGGTATTGATGGCCGCTCCGAGGATTATTTAGTTCTTTCAGATGGTTCTAGAGTTGGCCGTCTTGATCATATTTTCAAGGATTTAACAGATATTGTTGAGGCACAGTTCGTCCAGCATTGCGCGGGAGAGGTTGACTTGTTGTATGTCACCAAAGTGGATGATGATGCTTTGATCCAGCAAAAATTGATTTTAATGACCCGTCGTTACCTTGGTGATAAAATCTCTGTCTACTTGCGCCGTGTTCCCTCCGTTCCTCGCACTTCTGCTGGAAAATTAAAATTCGTTGTCTCGAGTGTCTCGCTTTCTTTTTTCATGAATTAATGAAACAGCTTTTATGTGGTCTTGATGGTTCTGGGATTTATGCCAGCGACCTGCCTTCTCCAAAAGTTTTACCTAATTCAATCTTGTGCCGAAGTGCCTTTTCATTGGTTAGCGCAGGTACTGAGCGGATGCTTCTCGAATTTGGCAAAGCTGGTTTGCTTGATAAGGCGCGTCAGCAGCCAGACAAAGTAAAACAGGTGTTGGAGAAAGTGCGTTCTGACGGCTTGTTCACCACCCTCGATGCGGTGCGCAGCAAGCTCGATCAGCCTCTTCCTCTCGGCTATTGCAATGTCGGTACGGTGGTGGCTGTTGGTTCTGGTATTTCCGGCTTTCAGGTTGGTGATCGGGTCGCCTCCAATGGCCCCCATGCCGAGTTGGTGGCCGTGCCCCAGCACCTATGTGCCCTAATCCCGCCTGACGTGAGCGATGAGGGCGCCTCTTTCACGGTGTTGGCCTCCATCGGTTTGCAGGGCATTCGTTTGGCCAATCCCACTTTGGGCGAAACCTTTGTGGTCAGTGGTCTGGGCCTGATCGGCCAGCTCACAGGGCAGCTCCTCGTTGCTCAAGGTTGTCGCGTGCTCGGGCTCGATCCCGACCTCTCTAAATGTGCACTTGCTGAATCGCTGGGCATCACTGCACTGCCTCTCGCCAACGGTGTAGACCCTGTTGCCTGGTGTCTGGAACACACCGCCGGCATCGGTGTAGATGGCGTGTTAATCACCGCAGCCACTTCATCCAGTGAACCGGTGCATGTTGCCGCCCAGGCCTGCCGTCAGCGGGGGCGCATCGTCCTGGTGGGAGTGACCGGCCTCGAACTCCGCCGCGATCTCTTTTACAAAAAAGAGCTCTCCTTTCAGGTGAGCTGTTCCTACGGCCCTGGCCGGTATGACCCGGCCTACGAGCAGCAGGGCCACGATTACCCGATTGGCTTTGTGCGCTGGACTGAGCAGCGGAACTTTCAGGCCGTCCTTCACGCCCTGGCCACCGGTGCCCTCCGCACCGAGCCGCTGATTTCCCATCGCTTCCCGATCGAGGAGGCCTCTGAGGCCTATGAGCTGCTCAGTAGCCCTGAGCCTTCTCTAGGAATCCTGCTTCAATACCCCGGCACTGCTGATCCTCAGAAGCGGGAGATTCAGTTGTCAGCTGCGTCCGAGTCTGTTGCTCCTAGCCAGCCGCTGTTGAGTGTGATCGGTGCGGGCAACTACGCCAGCCGCACTCTGATCCCCGAATTCGCGAAGGCCGGTGCCCGCTTCCACACCCTGGCCGCCTCCTCTGGCATCGGCCCTGTGCATGTGGGCCGCAAGTTCGGCTTCCGCCAGGCCAGCACCGATATCTCCGCCCTATTGGCGGATCCCAGCGCCAATAGCGTGGTGATCGCCACCCGCCACGACAGCCACGCCACCCTGGTGCAGCAAGCCCTGGCTGCTGGCAAACACGTGTTTGTGGAGAAACCGCTCTGCCTCACCGCCGCTGAACTCACCGCTGTCGAAGCTGCTCACACCGGCCAGGCACTGCTGATGGTTGGCTTCAATCGTCGCTTTGCTCCATTGCTGCTGGATATGCAGAAGCAGCTTTCCCCTCTTCATGGCCCTAAGGCCTTCGTCTACACCTGCAATGCTGGCGCCATCCCCGAAGACCATTGGACCCAGGATCCAGCCGCTGGTGGCGGCCGCCTGCTCGGTGAGGCCTGCCACTTCGTGGACCTGCTTCGCCATTTGGCCGACAGCCCCATCGTAGACCTGCAGCTGATCAACGCCGCCGATCGCAAACCCTGCCCCGACACCTTCTCCCTGCAGCTGCGCTTCACCGATGGATCCATCGGCACCGTGCACTACTTCGCCAACGGCAGCAAGGCCTTCCCCAAAGAGCGCCTCGAGGTGTTTGCTGATGGCAAGGTGCTTCAGCTCGACAATTATCGAAAGCTCAAGGCCTGGGGTATTCCTGGCTTCAGCACCCGCCGGCTTTTGTCGCAAGACAAAGGTCAGGAGTCTTGCTGTGCAGCTTTCCTTAAAGCGATTGAAACCGGAGGGTCACCGCCGATTCCAGTCGGCGAGATCTTTGAAGTGCAGCGATGGCTCCTGCAGGCGGTGAACCGATGACGACCTGCTGCATCATCGGCCTCGGCTATATCGGCTTGCCCACCGCTGCCGTGCTCGCCCGCGCCGGCCATCGCGTGATTGGTGTAGATGTGAACGCCCAAGTGGTGGCCACCGTGAATCAGGGCCAAATCCACATTGTGGAGCTTGCTCTCGATCAGGCGGTGGCTGATGCCGTGGCATCCGGTGCCCTCGGCGCCCAGCTCACGCCGGCACCGGCCGATGTATTCCTGATCGCCGTGCCCACCCCATTCCGCAGTGGTGTGGATGGCATCCCCCAACCAAACATCGACTACGTGCTGGCCGCAGCCCGCGCGATAGCACCGGTGCTGCAGCCCGGCAATCTCGTGCTGCTGGAATCCACCTCACCGGTTGGTACCACCGAGCAGGTGGCCCAGGTGATCGCAGAGCTTTCTGGTCTGAACATCGATCAGCTGCATATCGCCTACTGTCCCGAGCGTGTGCTGCCCGGCCGCATCCTGCAGGAACTGGTCAGCAATGATCGTGTAATCGGTGGGCTCACTCCCGCTGCGGCAGAAGCCGGTAAGGCCTTCTACGCAAGCTTCTGTCAGGGCGCGTTGCTCACCACCACCGCTCGCACAGCTGAGCTGGTGAAGCTCACAGAAAACAGCTTCCGCGATGTGAACATCGCCTTCGCCAATGAGCTCTCACTGGTGTGTGATCGCCTTGGCATCAACGTGCGTGAGCTGATCCGCCTCGCTAATCACCACCCCCGTGTGAATGTGCTGCAACCCGGGTGCGGTGTCGGTGGCCATTGCATCGCCGTCGATCCCTGGTTCATTGCTGCAGAAGCTCCCGACTGCACTCCCCTGATTCAAACGGCACGCCGCGTGAACGACGGCAAGAGCCGCTGGGTGATCGAGCAGGTGCAGGCCCGCGCCGCCGCCCTGGAAGATCAGCTCGGCCGCCCGGCCCGCATTGGCTGCCTGGGCCTTGCCTTCAAGCCCGATGTGGATGATTTGCGCGAATCTCCAGCCCTGCACATCACCACCGAGCTGCTGGTGGTTGGCGTGGAGGTCCTCGCCTGCGAACCCAACCTCCACGACCACCCCACCATCAAGCTCCACAGCCTCGAGCAGGTGCTCGCCGATGCAGATCTGCTGGTGTTCCTCGTGGCCCATAGCCCCTTCCGCAATCTGGATCTCACCGGCCGCACCGTGTTTGACCTATGCGGTGTGACTGAACCAACATGAGCTTGCCCAGCAGGCTTGCTTTGCTCGGGCGGCTATATCACACCCTCGTGGATATCGGCCCCGTTCGGCTGCAGCGCCGGTTCCGCTACGAACTGAAGCAGCGGCTCGACCGCCGCTTGCCACCCCAGATTGCTTTGGTTTGGGCTGGTGCCCATCGTCATCAACCCGGATGGCGAACGACTAATTCCTCGGAATCTGGTGATGGTGTCCTGGCGCCACCGCTGCCAGCTGTCGACCTGCTTGTTGTCAGCTTCAGTTTCCTAAACCAGGAGCGCCAGCTGCCTTGGCCGATCCAGTGGAACGACCCCCAATGGCCCCGCCTCTGGCAGTTTCATCTCTACTACTTCGACTGGGCCCGTGAATGGCTCAAGGATGCTCTCAACACTGGGTGTTGGCCTGATCAGGCAGTAGCCCTCCAGCCACTCTTGGATTCCTGGATTGCTGCCAATCCTCCGGGCCGTGGTGACGGCTGGCACAGTTACACCCTCTCCCTGAGAACTCGCAACTGGGTTGCTCTCTTCCGGGGGTGTCCTTCATTAGCAACCCCAGAGCGGTTGCAGTCGCTCTGGCAGCAGTTGTGTTGGTTGCAGGCCCACCCCGAGCACTGCCATGGCGGTAATCATTGGCTCGAAAACCTCACCGCCCTGGCCGTAGGCGGGCTGCAGTTTGAGGGCCCCAACGCCAGCCGCATGCATCGCCGAGCGATGCGCCTGCTGCAGCGGGAGCTCAGACAGCAGGTGCTGGGCGATGGCGGCCATGAGGAGCGCAGCGCCAGCTATCACCTGCTCATGCTCGATCGCCTGGCTGAACTGGCCCATGCCCTGCAGAGCACCAATGGTGATCAGCCTCCATGGTTGGTCGAGGCCATTGAGGCCATGGCCCACTGGGTCCAGCTGGTTCGCCTCGAGACTGGTCAGGCCCCGCGCTTCAACGACAGTGCGGCCGATGCTGCTCCACCCCTCGATGCGGTGTTGGCGTTCGCCACAGCATTACTGCCACAGAGCTCCCCCTCGGCCGAGCATCCGCTGCCTGAGGTTGCTGTGTCGGATCTGCCCGATACGGGTTGGACGTTTCTGCGGCCAGGCCACGGTTGGGAACTCGTGTTCAAGTGCGGCATTCCCTGCCCCAACCATCTCCCGCCCCACGTCCATTCCGATCAGCTGAGCTTCGAACTCTGCCACCACGGCCGTTGGCTGCTCAGCGAAGCTGGCACCAGCATCTATGGCAATGGCCCCGATCGTGCCTACGAACGCTCAGGTGCTGCCCACAACGTGTTGCAGTTAGGTGTCGAACGCGCGCCCGGAGTGATTCGTTGGATCGAACCGGTCGATGTTTGGGGTGGTTTTCGTGCCGGACGAAAAGCCCAGCCCCGTGATCGCTCTTGCGGGCAAACAGCGCAAGGCGTCTGCTTTGCTGCTGGCAGCCACAACGGCTTTGATCACATCGGTGCCAGCCATCACCGCTGCGTCACCATCCGCGATCCCCAGCCCAGCCAGATCAACATCGACGTGCTCGACACCGTGATCACGCGCGTTCCCCTGCACGTGCGGCAGTGGTGGCATCTCGGGCCGGAGATAGATCACGAGCTGCTCGGGCAGCTTGAGCTGCAAGCACCCACCCTGGCAGCGGCTGAATCCACCTGGCATTCCACCTGGTTTGCCACGGGCTTCGGCCAGCGCCTACCCAGGCAGAGCCTCTGCCTGGCCGGGCGTCTGCCTGCTGGCGAGCACCAGCTCCGTTGTTCCGTTCCTCTCATTCACCTCAATCCCCCGGCATGCCGCGCCTCTGGCTGATCAATCAGTTCGCGAACACCCCTGATCTGCCTGGGCATACCCGCCAATACGAGGTAGCTGCCGGTTTGGTGCGCCTCGGTTGGCGTGTCGGTGTCTTCGCCTCTGATTTCAATCTCACCCAGCGGTGTTACCGCCGTCTGCGCTTCCTATCGCTTGTCGCAAGCGAACGCCCAGCCGGCATCCGTTGGATCTGGCTTTGGGTGTCTCCCTACCGGCAGAACAACTGGAAGCGTCAGCTCAACATGCTGAGCTTTAGCCTCCACCTGCTGCTTCGCCTGTTGCCGGCGGCCTTGCTCGGCCGACTCAGCGGTCGGGCTCCTGATCTCATCCTGGCCAGCTCACCGCAGTTGCCCGCAGCCTTCACCTGCCTTTGGATCGCCCGTCTGAGCGGTATTCCCTTCGTGCTGGAAGTGCGGGATCTCTGGCCCCAGGTGTTGATTGATCAGGGTGGAAAAACACCAGACAGTCCGATGGTGCGGCTGCTTGGGTGGATGGAACGACAGCTTTACAGCAACGCTCACACTGTGGTGGTGCTGGCCCAGGGAGCAGAGCGCTATGTGCGCGAGCGTGGCGCCCGTCGCACCGCCTGGCTGCCCAATGGCCCGGATCTGGAGTTGTTTTCGGCTCAGCCCCTCTCTCCCGATCAGGCCACGTTCACCGTGCTGTACGCCGGCGCCCATGGGGATGCCAATGCCCTGGAAAATGTGATCGAAGCCGCGCGGCTGCTAGAGCGCCGTAATAGCCCCGTTCGCTTTCAGTTCATCGGCGATGGCCCTGAGAAGCAGGCCCTGATCCAGCTGTCTGCTGGCCTCAAGACCGTTGCCTTCAACGATCCAGTTCCTAAAGCTGAGATCCCCGCCCGCATGGCACAAGCCGATGCCATTCTTCTCTCTCTGCGGGATGTTCCTCTCTTTCGCTACGGGGTGTCACCCAACAAGCTCTATGACGCCTATGCCATCGGCCGGCCTGTGATCACCACGGTGGCCGGTGCGATCAACGCGGAAGTAGAGAACCACCGTTTGGGAGTCACAGCCGAGCCTGGCGATCCCCAGGCTCTGGCGGATGTGATTCTTCGCCTTGCCCAAACCCCGCGGGCGGAACGCGAGGCGATGGCTGTACGCGCCACACAATTGGCCCACTCCACTTACTCCCGTCAACGCATCAATGCTGAATACAACCGCCTTCTGCGTGAGGTGATTGCTCGATGACGGTTGCTATCTCCGGTGCGAATGGATTCACTGGCCGTTTTGTCTGCGCCGAGCTGCAACGCCGCAAGATCCCTTTCGTCGCCCTGCTGCGACCTGGCAGTGATGTCTCTTGGATGGCGGCACGTGAGATCTCTGTGCGTTTTGCAGACCTCACAGATACTCACCAGCTGGCCGAGCAGTTGTGCGGTTGCCGGGCCCTGCTCAATGTGGCTTCGATCGGATTTGGCGCTGCTCCTGCCATCCTTCAAGCGTGCCATTCAGCGGGAGTACGCCGTGCCGTGTTCGTGAGCACCACAGCGATATTCACCCAGCTGAATGCCCGCTCCAAGACCATCCGCCAGGCAGCAGAAGCTGCCATCCTGGCCAGTGGCCTAGACACCACCATTCTTCGCCCCACGATGATTTATGGCACTCCAGGCGATCGCAATATGATTCGTCTGGTGCAGTGGATCAATCGTTGGCCTGTTCTTCCGGTGTTCGGAAGTGGCCGATCGCTGCAACAACCCGTCCACGTTTCTGATGTGGCCTGGGCTGTCGTGCAGGCCCTCGAGTCGCCAGCCGCGATCAATCGCCAGTTCAATCTTTCTGGCGCTGAACCACTGACCTACAACGACGTGGTTCGTGTTACCGCGCAAGCTCTGGGCCGGCGCACCCGGCGTCTGCATATCCCGGCTCAACTGGTGGTGAGCCTGCTGGATTTCACGGAACGCCTGGGCATCACCTTGCCGATCAAGGCTGAACAAATTCTCCGCCTGAATGAAGACAAGGCCTTCAGTCATGTCGAGGCCCAGGAGGCCTTCGGCTATGCCCCCATCGCTTTTGAAGAGGGGATTCGCAAAGAAGTCGCCCTTTGTCGTGCGGGCCGCGACGGACTGAGCGCCTGATGCCTGTTGCTGCAGCCGTGCTTTTGTTCCCAATCAGTGCAGCTCTGGCGATTCCACTGGCCGGCGCGTGGACCTGGTTGTTGCTGGCCGCCTTGATCCCCCAGCTGCGCCGGCGCCTCCTCGATCAGCCCAACGCTCGCAGCTCTCATCGCCAGCCCACCCCGCGTGGTGGTGGAGTGGCCTTTGTATTGGTCGCCGCAGTTGCCAGCGCGCTGGCTTTGTTGGCCAGCTCCAGCTCCGCTTCGGCGCCCCTACCCCTGCTTGCTGCTCCCTTGCTCGCCTTGCCACTTGCCCTGGTCGGTTTTCTCGACGATCGCCACAACCTCCCCGCCACGTGGCGCTACGGAGTACAGCTCCCTACAGCCTTGGTGGTGATCTTGGTGAGCCCGCTCGTGGTGCCGTCTTTTGGTCTGCTGCCCCTTCTGGCGTTGTTGGTGATTGCCGTCACTGCGGTGATCAACTTCACCAATTTTATGGACGGTCTCGATGGCTTGGTGGCTGGTTGCATGGCCGTTTCGATGTCTGCGGCGGCGATCCAGCTGTCTACTCCCTGGCCTATCTGGGGCTTGGTAGGTGCCTTGCTGGGCTTCCTGTTCTGGAACTGGAGTCCCGCGAAGGTGTTCATGGGAGATGTAGGCAGCACGTTTCTTGGCGCCGTGTTTGCCGTGCTGGTGCTTCAGGCATCCACCTGGTCTGAAGCGGGCGCCTTGCTGCTGGTGGCCACCCCGCTTCTGGGCGATGCCTGTCTTTGCGTGCCAAGGCGTTTGATGGCCAGGCAGCAGGTGTTTCAGGCCCATCGCCTACATCTGTTCCAGCGCCTGCACCAGGCCGGCTGGAGCCATACCCGCGTCTCCAGCCTCTACATCGCCGCTACCGCTGTGCTTGCCATTGCCCTCCTCTTGGGTGGCTTGCCTTGGGTGATCACCTTTGCAGCCGTTGAGCTACTGGTCGGAGTCTGGCTGGATCAGAGGGTGGCTGTTCCCTTTGCCGTGGCATCCCGCAGCTGATGGTCCAGCGTTGGTTGATTCTTGTCGCAGGCAGCCATGGCCGCTATGTGGCTGATGCCATTGCCGCCCATGGCGACCTGGTGATGGGCTTTCTCGACGATGGTCTGCCCGTGGGTTCTCTGGTGAATGGCATTCCAGTTTTGGGAGCCCTGTCGCACGCCCGGGAGCTGGATCGGGTCTTTGCTGGATCTGATCAGGCACCTCCCGACCAAGTGGTGGTGGCCATCGGCAATCAAACGCTTCGTCAAACCTGGCAGCAGGTGCTGGAGCAGGTGTCCGCACCCCTCGGCGTGGTGATCCATCCCCGAGCCAGCGTGAGCGCAGCGGCCCAGATCGCCCCTGGTTGTGTGGTGCTGGCCGGCGCTGTGGTGAACTCCAATGCTTCTTTGCATGCCGGCGT
>Ga0214917_10002345_pt1 | contig 23193 bp, 6 predicted proteins | sample LL_1208_BB_MetaG_FD_177983 | JGI IMG/M metagenome (GOLD analysis project Ga0214917, IMG submission 177983) | Freshwater microbial communities from Lake Lanier, Atlanta, Georgia, United States - LL_1208_BB | ecosystem: Environmental > Aquatic > Freshwater > Lake | place: USA: Georgia | collected...
TTCTTCAGAAACTAATGAAATAATTTTATCACAAGTTTCTGGAATTTTTCAATCTGGAGAAACAATTCTTTCTGAACTTGATGGAACATCTACGCCTTATAATTTTATTGAAGATGATGGATCTATTGCGTATTTAAAACCAGTATCATTTGGTAGTGGATATACATCGGCTAGTGGAGTAACAATTAATATTAATGGAACTAATGTAACTTCTGCAATTGGATATTCAAATATTAAATTATCAAACAATCAGTTAAGATCTATTAAAATTACAGCAGCAGCTCGTTTAAGTATTGGTAAATTTGATACATCACCTACTGTTTCTATTACTTCTTCTTCTGGTTCTGGAGCAAGTTATATTGCAGTTTTAAATAAAAATAATGTAATTAATTACGATTCTTCTTTAATCAAAAGTTTTTTTAATTCTAATACTGGAAATTCATTTACTGGTGATATTTCATCTCTTCAAGATACTTTTAATGTTGCTGGTGGAGCAACATTCAGTGCTGTGGAAAATTCCTATTATATAACTTCAGATAATTTAAATTCAAGACCAGATTTTGATCTTGTGAATGGTGATATTATTAAAATTACTGATGATTCTGGAACAATAAGAAAATATTTGGTCAAATTTGCAACAAAATCTGGCACTTCTTCAACAGCAAGAATTTATGTTTATGGTTTTATATTGAGTAATTTTACCGCCAAAACTGTAGAACGTTTGAGATCTAAACTAAATGGTGTTTCTGGAAATACTCTTCTTCTTCCATTACCAAATAAGAATGTAAAAACTACAATTCTTGATCCAAATAACACTAATATTAATTATACTGTTCAAAGAGAATTTTTAGGAAATCTTGATGGATCTGGTACAGTAACTCTTTCAGTTGGAACTAATGAAACATTTTTATCATATTCTTCAAATAATTGGATTTTTGCAAATCCTCAAACTGGAAATTTATTAGATCTTAGTGGAGCAGTAACTCTTGGCAGCAATGCTCAATCTGCAACTATTAATCTAGGTGCATCATTTGCAACTCTTGCATATAAAATTATTGCTCCCGTAGTAAAATCAGATACAGCACCGAAAACAAAAACTTTGATTGAAAATCAAGAATATCAAATTTCAACAGGATTTTCATATTCAACAATTCCACTTAATTATGCTGATGGATATAAACTCAAAGGTGTTTATATGTCAGCATCTTCAGCAGATGCAACTGCAAATGATGTAGACATTACAGATAGATTTATTTTTGATGGCGGCCAAAGAGATACTCATTATGATCTTGCAAGATTAATTAGAAAACCAGGAGCAATTGTTCCCACAAATAAAATGCTTGTAGTGTTTGATTATTTTAAGCATATTGGTTCAAGCGGAACTGGAGATTATTTTACTGTCGATTCTTATACATTTACAGATAATTTTACATATAAAAATATTCCAGATTATAATTCTAGTGTATATGGAAAAATTTCATTGCGTGATGTAGTTGATTTCAGACCAAGAGTTTCTGATTATACTGGGCTTAATACTGAAACAGTTCTTCCTGGGTATAATGGATTTACTACAATTAATGCATTAAAATTTAATGGAACTGGTTCCGCAATTTCTACATTTCCTTTATATGGAACTTCTTATTATACTGGTTATGAATATTATTTGGATAGAATTGATGCTCTTTATATTACTAAAGATGGCACATTTAAAGTTTCTAAAGGAACTCCATCTTTAAATCCCCAAACACCAGCAGAACTTTCTAATGGTATTTTATTATATTATTTCAATATTCCAGCATATACTTTTGATTTGAAAGATATTCAAATTAAAAATATTGACAATAAACGCTATACAATGAGAGATATTGGAAAGCTTGAAAAAAGAATTGAAAAATTAGAATATTATACTGTATTAAGTTTACTTGAACAAGATACTTTTAACACTCAAGTTAGAGATTCTTTAGGAAATGAAAGATTTAAAAATGGCGTTTTAGTAGATAATTTTGAAGGTCATAATGTAGGAAATACAAATTCTCTTGATTATTCTTGTTCGATTGATACTCAAACTGGAGTTTTGAGACCATCATATTATGCATCTCAAACTAAATTGATTGAAAAAAATCTAAATGATTCTCAGAGAATTGCAAATGGATATCAGAAAACGGGGGAATTATTAACACTTCCGTTTACAGAACAATTAACTGTAAGTAATCCATATGCAACAAAAACAATTAATATTAATCCAGGAAAATCTTCTAAGTTTTCTGGCATATTGACTTTAGACCCCGCTATTGATGAATGGAAAGATACTGATAGATCACCAGAATTAATTGTAAATGAAAATTCTATATTTGATACCATTCAAAATAATAATAGTAATCTTTGGGGAAGTATTTGGAATGAGTGGCAAATTCTTTGGACAGGAACTCCAAATTATGCATTAAATAATTCTTCTGGAACAACTCAATTTAATTCTACAGTTACATCTGTAATTAAAGGTAAAACAAGAACAAGAACTAGAAATGGTACTCAAAATAGATTAACGCCATATGGTTCTCCAAATTCTTCTGTACAACAAAGAGTAGTATCTAATGCATATATTCCATATGCTCGAACAAATGTTGTTAAATTTGTAGCAAAGGGATTAGAACCAGGAACTCGTCTATATGCATTTTTTGATGGTATTGAAGTTTCTTCTTGGGTAAATCCAGATGATGTTACGGGAATTACAACTCCATTTACTGGAATTGCTGGATATGCTGAAAAAGGATTTGGTACATCAATTATTACAGATACCAATGGAAATGTTAGTGGTATTTTCTTAGTTCCAGCAGGATATGCTCCAGCAGCAGGTAAAAAATTATATGATAGGGAAATTTCTGCAACAACATTTTATAATACTTCCAGCACACCAAGAAACTTTACTATTGGAGTAAAAACTTTTAGATTAACATCTAGCAATACAAATAGTTCTTCTAATTCAGACGTAAAAACATTTGCTGAAACTGAATATGTAATTTCTGGAGCGCCAAATAATAATCAATCTACAAGATCTGCTAATATTAGTAGAAATTCTGTAGATACAAATGATACAGTTCAAACTATCAATGGTGTTAGAGTAAATATCAATCAAGATGGATTATTAGATCCACTTGCTCAAACATTTACCATTAGTGGATATGAAGAAGGATTATTTGCATCTAGTATTGATCTTTATTTTAATTCCAAAACAAATTCTTCTGGTGATGATACGGACAGACCAGTATCAGTTTATCTTACAGAAACCTCTGCGGGAATTCCCACAAGAAATATCATTCCATTTAGTCAAACATCTTTAAATCCAGATACAATTCTTCGCATTAAACTTGGAAATGATGTTCCTACTGGAATTACATTTAATGCTGGAGAAACAATTACTGGAAAAACTTCAGGTGCCATTGGAACTATAAAAACAAATCTATCTGTATCCTCAGTAAACACTAGATATAATTTAATTCTTTCCAATCATAATGGAATAAGTTTTATTGCTGGAGAAGAAATTATACTTAATCGTTCACCTTTGATTACATCAACTAAATTTTATATTGATCAAGATTGTGGTATTGTAGAAAAAATTAGAGTTACTAATTTTGGTTCGGGATATTCTTCAAATTCAACTACTATTTCTATTACTGGTGATAATGGCGGATCTTTTGGCAGTGTTGCAACTGCATCTGCAAAAATTTATAATGGCAAAATTTATGATATCACAGTGACTAATAATGGATCTGGATATTATACTTCACCAACAGTAATCATTACTGGCGGCGATACTCTCGCCACTGCTGAATCTGTAATTAGAATTACAAATCCTTCAGTAAAAATGGGCATTTCTACTTCATCAAATGCTACTGCAAAAACAAATTTTAAATTTCCTTCGCCAGTATATCTTGAAAATAATAAAACTTATGCATTGATTGTAAAAAGTTCTTCTCCTGATTATCAACTTTATAGTTCAAAAGTTGGCGATCAATTATTGAATAGTATTGTTGTTGCTTCAAATCAACCAAGAGTGGGATCAATTTATAAGGCACAAAATTCCTTTTCCTTTATTGAAGATTCTTTAGAAGACCTCAAATTTACAGTAAATAGATGCGTATTTGATACTAAATCAACTGCTACTGTAGAGTTGGTTAATAGTGAAATAGAATATGTAAGTTTGCCAAATAATCCAATTTTAATTGATAATACTCTGGGAATTTCATCATTGTTTGGATCTAACCAAAAAGTTGTTAGAATAAATCATCCAAATCACGGCATGAAAACAGGAGATACTGTAATACTTTCCGACATTATTGGTACTGGATCTCCTTCAAATATCTATGGTGTTCCCGTAAGTTTATTAAATGGAATTCATTCAATCAGTAATGTAGGATTAGATGAATATTGCATTTTAATTGATTCTACACTTTGGAATACTGCTAATGTTGCAGTAACTGGTTCTGGTTCTGGTGGTGGAAATTATGTTCGTGCCACCACCAATAAACTTTATCAAATTATTCAATCACAAATTGAAACTCTTTCTTTCCCATCAAGTTCAATTTCTCATAATATAAAAACAATTTATGGCAAAGCAGTTGATTCTTCTACATCTAATGAATATTCTCTTGCAACTTCTGTAGAAATTTCTCCAGGTGATAATTATTATTTTGATGATAGCAGAGTAATTGCTTCCAAAAATAATGAAATTTATAGAGGTCTTACTTCAAGTTCTGGTAAGAGATCTATTTTATATTCACTTACAATGAAATCTAATAGAGATAATATTTCTCCAGTAATTGATGTGAATAGAACTAATATCATCACAGTTGGATCAAGAATAGATAATCCTATTGGAAATGAAGATAGATACGGTGCTTCTTCACAGACATTAATACTTCCAACTTCTTCTGCATATACAATTACTAATACTACAAAAACTATTAAATCGGCTATTGTTAGTTATTCGACATCTAGTGGTGGCAATTTTGTAAATACAGTAGATAGTAATACTAGAGTTACACAATCTTTATCTGGAGCATCTGCACAAATTGTTAGTGTAGATTTGGCAAATAAAAAATTAAAATTAATTGATATAATTGGTGATTTTGTTGCTACTTCTCCCATTACACAAGGATCTGTAACTACAACTCCAACTTCTTTTGTAGTTAAAAGTGGTGTGATTATTGGTTGGGATTCTGGAACTGGATCATTAAAACTTAAATTAACTTCTTCAACAAAATTTGAAGTTGGGGATATTGTAAATGACAATGATGCTGGAACTTCTCCAGTTACAGGAAGAACTGTTTCTGCTGTCTCTAACACTGGAGGATTTCTTTTTGTTCCCGATACAAATCCATATGGAAGCTCCGCTGCTTCAAAATATGTAACTAAAGAAGTTGTTCTTGATACACCAGGAACAGCACTTAATTGCAAAATTACTGCAAATCTGTTTAATAATACAGATATTAAAGTTCTTTATAAAATTAAACCAGATGGAAGTACAGCTGATATGAATAATATTAATTGGCAATATTTTAATGCAACTGGATATTCTGATAATGTTGGAAGTATAATTCCAAGCAATTTAGAAGCATTATCTCCATCATCAGAAGATCTTGATTCTTATATTGAATATTCTTATACTGCATCTAACTTAAAACCATTTAAAGCATTTGCCATTAAAATTGTATTTACTGGATCTAATCCAGCACTTGCTCCACGTCTTGAAGATTTAAGAGTAATTGCTAATTCATAATGGATAGATTGAAAGTAGAAGGTCATAGTAATCTTTATCGTGATCTTAATAGTGGTGCTGTGATTAATTGTAATCGTGATGAATATGACCTTTATATAAAAGCAAAAGCAAATAGAGAGAATATGATAAACGAGATAAATACTTTGAAGCAGGAACTTGATGAAGTCAAGCAATTATTAAAGAAAATTACCGATGACAATTAGACAAGTTTTATTAAGCAATACTTTTGAACAACAACGTCAATTAATTAATTTAATTGGTACGGATATTGGTGATTGCCAATATTTGGTGACTGCAGATAAAACAATTGTAGGTTCAATTGATGGTGTAGTTGCTGGCGCAGTAACTCTTTCTGGACAAACCATTCAACTTAAAACTGGTACTAAATCTTTACCATCTTTATCTTTTGATAGTGCAGTTGATTTAGGGATTTATAAATTTGATTCCACTACACTAGGAGTTAGTAAAAATTTATATGTTGGCGGTGATATTACTGCTGATGGAAATATTACTTTTAAAGCTGGTAATGATACTAATGGCACATTAACATTTGGCGATTTAAATACTGATAATATTGTTTTCAATGCAGATTTAAACTCACACATAATTCCCAATCAAGATAATACTTTTGATTTGGGTAGTACTAATCAAGGATGGAGAAACTTATATGTTAATACTACTTCCTTTCTGAATACATTAAATGTTTCTGGAACAGTCACTATTTCTGGAAATGTAAATATAAATTCAGGTGTAATTGATACTATAGCAACTACGGGATATGTTTTTAATTATAATGCAACAACTATCAATGCCTTTGGTGCTAGTACTAATTTAAATATTGGCGCAACTACAGGAGTTTGTACTATAAAAAGTCCTACAATAATTGGATCTCAAACAACACAAAATCTTTATAATACCGTAGCAACTACTGTGAATGCTTTTGGTGCGGCGACTGACATTACTATGGGTTCTGCTACTGTTAGTGGAACATTTAGAGTCAGAAATTTAGCGTCGTATTTTGATGGTACAGTTAATGTAAATGGTGGTGAAATTTTATCATCAGTTAATAATTTTAAACTATTAGCTAATAATAGTGGAGTTAATATTGGTTCTTCTATTGGAACTGGAACAACAACAATTAATAATTCATTTCAAGTAAAAGGTTCAACAATTGATTTGACAAATCAAGGTGTCAATATTACAGTTAAAGATAATATTAATCCAGCTTTAAGTATTAAAGAAGGTTCAAATAGTTACTTAGATTTTCAAACAAGTGATGGGTTTGAAAAAATTATTGCATATAAAAATTTAAATCTTTTGGGTAGTTTAAGTGGTACTTCAGCATCTTTTACTGGAAATTTAACTGCTTCTGGCGTCACAGTTAACGGTGATTTGACAGTCAATGGAACTACAACTACAATTAATTCTACCGTATTAAGTATTGACGATCTTAATATTATTCTTGCTGATGGTGCAGCAACATCGGCCTTAGTTGATGGTGCTGGAATTACATTAGGAACAACAGGAATTACTTTCACGTATTCTAATACTGGAACTCGTTGGTCATCAACAGAAAACTTAAATATTGCAAATACTAAAACTTATCAAATTAATGGAACTACTGTTCTTTCAAGTACTCAAGTTTTAGGAAAGGGGTTTACTAATGCTGCGGGAGAAATAGTCACAACTGATGGAACACAGACATTATCTAACAAAACTTTAACCACACCAACTATTTCTAGTATTGTAAATACTGGAACATTAAATTTACCAACTACTAATGATACTTTAGTTGGTAGGGCAACATCCGATACACTTACAAATAAAACTTACGGCAATTCAAGTTCAACTACTGATGCAGATGCTACAGTAGATTCAGCAACCACTTCATATTATGCATATGTACAGAGTGCCACTGGTACTGCAAGAACAATTAATATCAGTAATCTTACCGCAGGTAGAGTTATTACACTTTATTTAAGAAATACTAACGCCTCCACAAAACAAATTAATATTACAGCTAGTACAACAACCACAGGATTTGCAGCAGTAAGTTTATCTCCAGGTTCATCTGCTGGTGGTGCTAGTGTTACTTCAGTTACATTAGCAGCAACTTCTGGCACTGCAGTTGTAACGGTATTTAATGCTAATAGTACAATTGGAGGAAGCATCGCATAATTCGTTCTTGACAACTCTTATAAATTATAGTATGATGTGTCTAACCCCCTTATGGTTTTTATGAGTAAAAAGAAAATATTATGGTTAGGTGACTGTGTTATTCCAAGTGGATTTGGCAGAGTTACTGAATCTATTTTAACAAGAATTCATCAAGAATTTAACACCAATGTGATGGGCATTAATTATTTTGGACAAAAGCATGATTTCCCATTCAACATTTTTGCGGCATCCACAAAAAGTGGGCAGCAAGTAGATCCATATGGATTTAAGTATCTTGAAGAACTTTATAATGCTATTAAGCCAGATATTATTATCGCCTTTAATGATGTTTGGATTATTAAATATTACTGGGAAATTTTAAAAAAATATAAAGAAGAAGATGAATTTAAGTTTGTTGCTTATTTTCCTGTAGATGGTGGTGGTTGGTTTCCTGAGGTAGTGGAATTCCTTAATGATATTGATCTTTCAATTACATATACAAATTTTGCTGCTAATGTAATTAAAGAAGCTGGTTATACTGGCAGAATTGAAACTTTAGAGCATGGTATTGATAGTGATATTTTTTATAGAAAAAATAAACAAGAATGTAGAGATATCATTGGCAGCATGAAAAAAGATGATTTTATTGTTTTTAATGGCAATAGAAATCAACCACGCAAAAGAATTGATCTAACCATCATGGCATTTGCAAAATTTGCTGTTGGAAAACCGAATACTAAACTTTATCTTCATATGGGGATTAAAGATTGTGGTTGGGATATTGTTCCACTTTTTAATGTGGAAATGGCAAAAAATGGTGTTGATTCTGAAGGAAGATTATATCTTTCGGGAACTGATATTACTCCAGAAAAAAATAATATTACTCCAGAAGTTTTAAATATTGTTTATAACTCTTGTGATGTTGGTATCAATACTTCTGAGGGTGAAGGTTGGGGTCTAGTGCCATTTGAAATGGCAGCAACTGGTTGCCCACAAATTATTCCTAATTATGCAGCAAGTGCTGAAATTTTTGCAGATTGTGGAGAACTTGCTGACATTGCCTTTATGGGAAAAGATATAAATTATGGTATTGATAGAGCTTATGTTTCTATTGATAGTGTAGTAGAAAAACTGAATAAATTATATTCAAATAAAAAATATTATGCAACACAAGCAAAGGCATGTGCTAAGATGACTCAAAATCCCGCATATCAATGGGATAACGTTGCTAAAAAAATGCTCACATATTTACAATCTATTTGAGGAAAATTATGACACCACAAGAACTTAAAGAAAATTTTACAAATCAATTTAATACTATTGTTGATGAAATTCACAATCTTGAAAGTCAATTGACTACAAAAAAAGAAATGGCATTAAAACTTAAAGGTGCTCTTGAAGCATTGAGTATTTTAGAACCATCAGAAGCTGTAGAACCTTTAGAACAAAAGCCTGAAGAATAATAATCAAACCTTCCTTATAAATAAAAGGAAGGTCTTTTTTTATAAATGTCTGCTATAACCATCAATATTGTCATTGAGAAAAATACAGATTTCTCTGCAACTTTTACTATTAGAAATTTTGATGGTTCGTATCTGAATCTAACTGGATATACTGCAGAAGCAAAAATGAAAAAAAGTTATTATACTTCTAATTCTGTTCCTCTTACAGTAGGATTTGTTGATAGAATTAAAGGTATAATTTCTTTGTCGTTACCTGCTGCAACTACTGCAACTTTAGATCCTAAACGTTATGTTTATGATATTGTTTTAACTTCTCCTGCTAGTATTAAAACCCGAGTAGTAGAAGGAATTGCTACAGTAACTCCAGGGGTAACATAGTGTCTGATTATCAAGTAACATTAAATCAACCATCTTATTTGGTAACTGGTGAAAATCCAGATCTTTATAGGGTCGGTATTGATTATCAATCTCCACCAAAATCAATTCAATATCAAAATTTAATTATTGATGATCTTTCTGGTCAATTTGATTGCATTAAAAAAACTTTTGATATTAGAATTGGTGGAATTTTGTATAATGCTTTGAATGATCAACAACTTATCATATCTATAAATAACATTATATTGCAGCCTGGTGTAGGATATTCTGTATCAGGAAATCAGATTACGTTTGCTACTGCTCCCTGTAATGTTCCTTTTTTTGGTATTGCTTTAGCAAATACTGCTGATTTAACAAGAACTATTAATTATGTTGTTGATTATGGTTCAAGTGCAATCACTATTGGTGATAAAGGTTGTCTTGCAATTGATGTCACAGGTGTGATAGAATCTTGGGTATTGGTTGCTGATAAAATTGGTAGTTTAGTTTTGGATATTAAAAAATCATCATATGCTGATTATCCAAACGTTACTACAATATGTGGGGGAAATAGACCCTCATTAGTAACTCAAAATAAAAATACCAGCGATAATTTAAGTGCTTGGAATAAAGTTCTTAACGCTGGCGACATTCTTAATTATAATGTTATTTCAGCGGCGGGAATTAATAAATTTTCAATCGCACTGAAAATAAAATTATAAATAGATTTGAACTAATTACAAAAATCAATTTTTTCCTTGGAGGAACTTTTACATGGCTCTTTTAGTCCCAAATATTGGTGAGGTAGATTCGCTTCGCACTTTGCTAAATGCGACACATCAGATCCCAAGAAACTTGGTTCTGAAGCTTTTTACTTCTAACACAACTCCTGCTGAAGGTGATGTTCCTTCGGCAACTGCTTATTTTGAACCATACAACTCAACCAATACAAATGGTTATGGTTCTGCTCCAACCACTGGTTATCCACTACTTGTAAATAATCGTTCTGATCAAGATTATACTGCTAACTACGGAGTTTTACTTAATGGCAATCGCTGGACAGTTACTACTGCTTCAGATCCTGTAGCTTCTTCTACTAATTCCACTGGTTCTTCTGGCGCATTTCAAATTACTGTGACTGGTCTTACTGGTACAGTTAGCGTAGGTAACATTGTTTCTGGTACTGGTATTGCTTCTGGTGCTAAAGTAAGTAATGTAAGTGGATCACTCATTACTTTAAATACGGCAAACACTGGTACTGTTTCTGGTGCTATTAGTTTTAGTGGTGGTGTTACAACTGCAACATATCCCGAGCAAGTATTTACTTTCACTGCCGCTGCTGGAAACATTTATGGTTATTATCTTTCCAGAGCACAGAATATGCCTGTTGCCATTCAAGGTGTAGCAGATGCTGCTACCTCTACTGCTAATGGCACTTCTGCAAAAGGTGATAATAGTAATCCTTGTATTGGCGTTGTTGGTAATAACTATATTACTCTTCCTAACGTTGCAAACGTAATGGACAATGTTACTGTAGGCCAAAGAATAACTGGTAACACTGCTGTTGCTTCTGGTACAACAATTACTGGTGTTGATAATGCTCTTAGAAGAATTTATCTGTCTTCTACTTTGACTGATAACATTCAGGTTGCTACTGACTCCAGTATTGATTTGAATTGGTCTGTAGTATCTACAGGTGCTACTGCACACAACCTTCAAGTTGGTGACGTAATTTATATTGCCGCTGGTTCTGGTGGTTCTACTGTAACTCCTGGTCACTATACTGTATTCAGCACAACTAGTACTAGTTTTACAACATCTCCTGCTCTTGCGGGTGCTGGTAATGCAACTCTGCTGCCAAGCATTCTGTTTGCTGAAAGATTTACAAATGGTCCATATCCCATTCAAAACAACGGCGACCAAATTAAGATCACTCTGAATGTTAGCCTTGACTGATTTTTGATAAAATTACTTATATTATTCAGTTTGAGGGATTGCCTATGGGTAATCCCTTTTTAATTTAGAGGTAGTATTAATGGTTGTATTTTCCTACAATTCAGAAATTAGCGAAACTTTGATTTCGTCAGTAGGAGATGTTGTACCTAATTTTGTATTCAGTTACAAAACTAATAATTCAGAAATTATAACAATTGTAGATTATTCTACTATTGATCAATCAATTGATACATTTATTGATTTAGGTAATTTAGATATTACTTATGAATATTTTGATTACAAATTTATTGATGCTTCATATACCAATAAAATATTTACTGCTGGAGGAAGTTCACAATCCTCTGCATCTTACAATAATATTGTCGCAGGAAATATTAGAGTTTATAATTATAAGTCAGAAAATAATATAATTTTTACTTGGGTAGGTAACGGTACTTTATTTGAAATGGGTGGTGATATTACCCTAATTGTTGCTCCTGGAATTACGGGACCCCCTCGACACACAAATGCATACATTGGAAACGGAAATATTAATTTTGAAGGAGAATCAGATACAGCAAAATATTATTATGGTGGAACATTACCATTAATTACTGGTCCAGTTACATATAATTACGATTCTATTGTTGTAAATGCACCTTACTCCACTGATTATGGACGTATTTACTCTACAACCACAAATGCGTTTGATTATGGTGCAATATCAGAAACAGAAACAAATAGAATTGATTATGCAAACGATTTAATTCAGACATATAAGTATCCATTTGGATCCGAATTCCTGTATTCGTATACAGAATATAATTTTGCACCATCCTATAATGGGTCTGGTGCTATTTCTATTATTAGAAGCGGCATAGAATTTAATTCATCTTCTCCAATTATTATTGGTGAAGGTACATTATTTGCTTTTAATAATATTAGCACATATTCCTTATTTACTCCCGCTCCATCTGGATTTGGATTATTTAATATTACAGGTACATCAAATAATTCTCATAATTATACCTATCAAGCATTTACAGAAACTCAAGTACCAGATTATAAAAATTATGGTGATTTAGATTTATATTCAATTTATTTTGATTATGGATTTATTAACAATGAAGTATTAGAACCTATTCAAGATTATGGATTACTTGAATATCCATTTAGATTTGGTTCATATAGATTTGATTCTTCTGCTGAAATAAGTTTACCAAAACTTTATGTTGGAGTTGGATCGTTCTCAACTATTTCGGGATCATCACAATCAAAAACAAATACTATTGAAATTAAATCAGAAACCTCTCTGTTTACGATTTCTGGTTCTGCTTACACTATTCAACCAAGAATTAATCAAACATACACATATACTGCTTCAGACGTTCTTTACACCTCTGGAAGCTTAAATGAAGCATTTGCATACAAATACTATAGAACAAAATCATTTAGTATTAATTCTATTGACCTGGGAGCAATTAATGATTATGCATCTACAACCGATTATGGTCTAATAACAGACATATTTACAAGTGCATATGATTATGAATACCTTGTAGATAAAAGTATCACTGATGGTAAAAACCTTACCAATATTATTGGAACTTCTGAACCTGTCATTAGAACTTTTGATTATACTGGAATTGGTCAAATTAGTACATTTAAATCTGCATCTATCACATTTGCAGAACCGACTACACAAGAAATTCTTGCTGAAGGATTTGAGTTATTTTCCTTTACTGGATCTTGTAACATTACGTTTAATTCCACATATCCTTATAATGGATCTGGATTTATATATTCTGATCTTGAGTCAAATAATTCTTTCTCAAGAAAATATATTTTTATTACACAATCTGAAGATCTTTACTCCACATTGGATCTTGGTAGTGTTGTTGAAAATGGATCTACAATTGATTATGGAACGATTAATGCAAGATCAACTTCTGGAATTAATTATGGATTAATTGTAGCAGAATCTGATCTTCCATATAAGGGTTATAGAGTTTTCTATGGATCTGCAGATTCTGATTATACACATTTATACATTAATTCTGGTTCTGGAACTAAAAAATTATTTGGTGGATCTGCACAAACAGAATCTATTATTACAAAACAACAAGAAACTACTGATCTTTTTGAAATCAATGGTTCTTCATCATCTAATACTACTTTAATACTTACTAGTACTGGTACTAGTTATGTGTATGGTGAATCTACAAACAAGTATACACACAGATATTCAAATTCTTCAATCAATACATTCTCGTTTGTTGATTTTGAAAATATTATAACTTCTGGTTCAACAACTAACTATGGTTCTATTGGTATTGATAGTGATCAAGAAATTGATTATGGTTACATCATCAATACTGATTATGTTTATCCATACGGTAAATTTATTTACTCTGGTTCGTGTAGTGAAGTTCGCACGCCACCAGCATATAATGGATCTGGTTCAAATAAAATTTCTGGAACAGCAACAGTTGCATTTATTGAACCAATTCCACAAATTTATGTTGAAAGAGATTATGGATTATATGCAATTAATGGTTCTGCAACAACTGCATATAAAACTTCTTATGCATATAATGGTTTTGGATCAATCTATGAAGATAGTGGTTGCAAATTCTCTGTCATTTATAATTATACTCTTGCTTCAACAATTTCATTCTCCACAGAAAATTACGGAGATCTTGGTTCTTATGGATTAACATCTGATTATGGTCTAATATCTCAATTTAATACTACAGCAATTAATTATGGATATGTAATTCATACTGAACCAGTTATACCTTATGGTTCTACAAGTATTTCTGGTTCGGGAATTACTACAAAATATAATATTTACAATCAAATTGGTTCTGGATTACTTTTCACATTCAAAGGATCTGCAGATTTTGCTCTTCCCCTTCTTGCAACAGATACATCAACATCTCTCTTTAGAACTCAAGGTGATGCATCTGTACTGTTTAGAAGTTCCTACACTGCATCAGGAAGCATTTATGTAGCAGATGGATATGAAATTGTACAGACATCTACAAGTACTGAAACATATAATTATAATTCTTCTTCTGTATCAGTATTCTCAACGTCTGATGCTGGAACAATTATTGATAGTGGTGATACAGCAAATTATGGTTCTGTAATTGTTGGTAGTGATGTTGGATTTGATTATGGTGTAATTATTAACACAAAAACCATTTATCCATATGGTTTACTGAATACAACAGGATCTTCTACAACTAAAAAATCCCAAGTTGTTGTTGGATCTGGAATTCTATCAACCATTGGAATTGCAACAGTTTCATTTGTTGAACCAGTACCACAAGTTTATGTTCCTGTTGAATATCAATTTAATTCTATTTACGGAAAACCAGCAATCATTGCAACTGGTTCTGCTTCAACAACCTTCTATAGTAGACCATCATATATTGGATCTGGATCTCTATTTGCGATCAACAGTTCAAATTATTCTATAAAATTTAATTATGATTTTAATTCAGTTAATTACTTTAACACATCTGATTATGGTGATGTAATTATTTCTGGATTAACCACTAATTATGGATTTATTTCTGTTGATAGTAGTAGCAAAATTGATAGTGGTTATATTATTAATACAACAACAGAATTCCCATACAGAGGTTATGTATCTGTAAGTAATTCTGCATCTGTTCAATTCTATAGAATACCTTCTTATATTGGTTCTGGTAATCTATTTACATTCAGCACTAAAGAACAAAATAGAATTGATACTGTTAGAACAGATACATCAACATCTCTCTTTAATGTTTATGGTTCTGCGATAACAAATCAAAGTCCTTCTTTTGTTAGTACTGGATCGCTGTTTGAGATTGGTGCAGTTACAAATTCTACAGTATACAGTTATAATTCTTCTTCAACAACAATATTCTCTACTAATAATTATGGATTGATCAACAACGTTGTTGATACAACTTCAAATTATGGAACAATTTCTGTTGGCAGTGATGTTGAAATTAATTATGGTTCTATTATTGACACCAAAAATAATTATCCATATGGAACTCTTTCTATTAACGGTTCTTATGGAATTTCCAATAGATCTTTTGGACATCAAACTACAGGATCTATTAGTATTTCTGGTGCTGCAACAACTGCTCAAGCACAACCAGTACCACAAATTTATATCTACAGAGATACCAATCTCTATGCTGTAAATGGAGTTGCTGCAACAGCATTTGTAAGAATTACTAAAGGTTCTGGAACACTCTTTACAATTAGTAATTCTTCTGAAGCAATTACATACAATTATAATACATCTTCAATTAAACCATTTGATAGTTCTGATTACGGTGCAATTACTGTTTCTGGAACTACAATTAATTATGGAATTGTTGGAAATCTTGGTGATGCATTCTTCAACTATGGATTAATTGAAGATACAACCACATATTATCCATTTGGATTACTTAAATTCTTTGGTTCTGCTGGAATTGCAAACCTTGCTGGTATTACATATTCTGGTTCTGGTTCAATTTCCACAATTCGTGGTGCTGCAACATCTGCAACATTTATTGCAAAACAACCAGAAAAAACTGATCTATTTAATATCAATGGTTCTATCACCGAAAAATATACAGGCAAATATTTTGGTTCTGGTTCTATTCTCACTGTTGGTGGTGAAGCAAACTCTGCTTCCTACAGTTACAACATATCATCGGTAGGAATATACACTATTAATGATCTTGGAACTATTACAACTTCTGGTTCCACAATCAATTATGGTTCGGTCATACTCGGCGCTGATATAGTTCTTAACTATGGTTCAGTTCAGGATAATCAAGACACATATCCTTATGGATCATTTATTATTACATCTGTTGCTACGAGTTCAAAAATTGCTGTATATATTGGCGTTGGAACAGAAACTCTTATCAAAGGATCTGCAAGCTCTTCAATATATACTGCCAAAAAACCAGAAACAACAGATCTTTATACAATTTTTGGTTCTGCAAATGTTCTTGCAGTCAACAAATTTATCACAACTGGATCACTCTTTACAGCGTCTGGTTCTGCAAACTCTGCAGCGTACAGTTACAATACTTCTTCAACAACAACCTTATCAACAAATGATTTTGGAACCATCACAACTTCTGGTTCTACAGTCAATTATGGTTCTATTGTTGTCGGAAGTGATATTGGAATTGATTATGGTTATGTAATTGATAGAACCAACAATTATCCATTTGGTAATTTTAATCTTAACGGTACTTATAAAACCACCAGAACGTTTGGATTTGCTGGTTCTGGTTCTGCAAATATCAGTGGTACTGCTGGAGTTACTTCCACACAACCATTTGTACAAATTTATGTTTATCCAGCATATCCTACAGAGTATGATTTAATTGTTGATGGAGATTATATTATTGAATATGATTATGAAATAATATATCAAGTTATTAAAACAAATAGTAATCTTTTCACTATAAGTGGTGCTGCTTCACTACCTTCTGCAATATCAACATACAAATCTTCTGGTTCGTTGTTTGCAATTGGTGGATCTGCATCTTCAATTACTTATGATTATACATTAGGTTCAATTGAATACTTATCAACAGTTGATTTTGGCACAATTAATACAATTGGAACAATCAATAATTATGGGTTAATTACTTCAAATCATAATGTAAAACTTGATTATGGTTATATTATTGTTACGCAAGCTGAATTTCCATATAGAGGAAATGTATCTATTACTGGTTCAGCAGTTACTAACAAATATAATGTTTATACGCAAATTGGGTCTGGGACGCTTAATGTTATTAGTGGATTTGCAAATGCAATTTACGAAGGCAAGAAAACTCTTGAATCAACAGATCTCTTTAATATTAGTGGAACTCCATATGTTACTCACACCAATAAATTCTTTGGTTCTGGATCTTTCTCAACTGCAAAACAATCTGTTAATACTGCAACATATAGTTATAATTCTTCTTCAATTACAACATATTCAACCAATGATCTTGGATTAATTACTAATCCATCACCATCAATACTTTCGGATTATCAATCTATTACGATTGGAAGTAGTGAAGAATATAATTTTGGATATATTGCTGATAATCGAATCAAATATCCTTATGGTACTTTCTCAATCAATGGTAACTATCAAAATTCTAACAGATCCTTTAATCATACAATTGTTGGATCTATTAGTATTTTTGGATCTGGAACACCTTTACTGTCTGAACCAGTACCACAAATTTATATTTACCCAGGATATCCTAGAGATTATGATTTAATTGTTGAAGGAGATTATATTATTGAATATGATTATGAAATATTATATGAATCTCAATATAAAGATATTAATTCTTACACTATTAGTGGAGTTGCTACACCAAAGAGAACATTTACTACTCGCACAACTGGATCACTATTTACATTAAATGGATCTGCACCATCTGTAACTTACAACTACAGTTCTATTACTACAGAATATACATTACTAATTGATTATGGAACTGTAACAACTACTGGAAATTCTATTGATAATGGATTGATTACAAATTCTGTAGATCTTTATACTGATTATATTTCAATTACAGTTGGTGAAAAAGCAACCAGATTTGGTTCTATCAATACTTCTGGTTCTTCAATTTCACTCAAAGCATTTACTCCAGTTTCTTCTGGTTCTCTGTTCACTACAAAAGGTGCAGCATTCTCTACGTTTAGGCCAGTTGATACAGATACTGTACTGTTTACAATTTCTGGTTCTGCAACCAATTTACTTCGTACTTTTGGACATACATCATTTGGTTCACTCTTTACAATTGGAGATCATACAGAAAGAGTTACTTACAATTATCACATTGATTCTGTCAGCACATACGGAACTCTTGATTATCAAACTATTACATCTACTGGAACTTCCGAGGATTATGGTTCTATTGCATTCAATTCAAGTGGAATTCAACCAGTTGATTATGGTTATATTAATGTATCAGAATCTGTACGTGCATATCAAGGATCTATTAAAATTGACGGTGCTCCCAAGATCACCTATATTCCTCTTCTTATTTACACCAGTACTGGTGGATTTAAGATTAGTGGTGCTGTCAATACAATTGGCATTCTTACTGCAAAAGCAAGACCAGAAAGTACAGATCTTTATAATGTTAGTGGTAGTGCAAATTCTAGTGTTACTAGACCAACATTTACAGAAACAGCTAAGTTCAGTACATTCTCTGGTGCTGCAGAAGCAGTAGCAAAAGTATATAATCAATTCTCAATTAATGAATTTATTAAAATTAATTATGAATTTATTACTGGATCTGGATCAACAATTGATTACGGATTAGTATCAAATAATACTGATTCAAGCATTAATTATGGATACATTATTGATACTCAAACTGTATTACCATATGGTAATATCACAATCAATGGTACAGTTCTTGATTCTAAATTTGTACCTAACCTTACATATAATGGTACTGGATCTCTGTTTACTGCAAAAGGTTCTGCAGAAACGAGAGTATTTGCTCAAACTCAAGATGCTGAAACTAGATTATTTAATGTCTATGGTTCATCTTCTACAACATTATTATCAGTTTATAGTTCTACTGGTTCTCTCTTTAATATTGGATCTAAGATTGAAAGTGCAACATATGCATATAATTCATCTTCCATTCTTACATTCACAAATAATGATTATGAATATGTTGTAAATGTTGCTGATACAACAATTGATTCTGGATTAATTTCCCAATCTTCTGTTGGTGATATTAATCTTGGTTATATTGTCAATCAAGAAACTTTATATCCATATGGAAGATTTACATTTGCTGGTCAATCTTCTGTTGAATTCTATAGAAGACCATCTTATGTTGGATCTGGACCTCTATTTACTACAAGCGGTTCTGCAGAAACAAGAGCATTTGCTCAAGGTAAAGATATTGAAACGAGATTGTTTAATGTTTATGGGTCTTCTAATACAGCATTCAGCAGACCTTATATTACAACAGGTTCTCTGTTTAATATTGGTTCTAAAGATGAAAGAAGAACTTATGTTTATGATCAATCTTCCATTACTTCGTTCTCTTCTTCTGACTATGAATATATCACATCTGTTGCTGATACAACCATTGATTCTGGATTAATTTCTCAATCTTCTGTTGGGGATATTAATTTTGGTTATATTATTCAAACTGATATTGTATATCCATACGGCAAATTTACTATTTCTGGTTCTGCCTCTACAGCAAAACCAACAATTTACAGTGGCACAGGATCTCTCTTCACTATTAATGGAACTGTTGAAGCAATAACAAAATCTCTCAGAGCAGAAACTTCGCTCTTTATTATTTCTGGTGTTTCCAGCAATATCAGAACATTTGGTTATGCTGGAACTGGATCTCTGTTTGATATTGGAACCAAGATTGAAAGTAGAACTTATTCGTATAATGAATCTTCTGCCACAACATTCTTTTATGGTAACTATGAATATATTACATCTGTTGCCGATACAACAATTGATTCTGGATTAATTTCTCAATCTTCAAATGAGAATATTAATTTTGGTTATATTGTTAATCAAGAAACTTTATATCCATATGGAAGATTTACATTTACTGGTCAATCTTCTGTTGAATTCTATAGAAGACCATCTTATGTTGGATCTGGATCTCTATTTGAATATTCAGGATCATCTGAAATAAGAGTATTTTCTCAAGGAAAAGATGTTGAAACAAGATTATTCAATGTTTATGGATCTGCTAATACAGCATTCAGCAGACCTTATATTACAACAGGTTCTCTGTTTGATATTGGAACCAAGATTGAAAGTAGAACCTATTCTTATAATGAATCTTCTGTTGCTTCATTCTCTTATGGTAACTATGAACATATCACATCTGTTGCTGATACAACAATTGATTCTGGATTAATTTCAGAAGTTTCTGTTGGTGATATTAATCTTGGTTATATTATTCAAACTGATATTGTATATCCATACGGTCGATTTAATATCACTGGAGGAGTTCAAGAAACATTTGTACCAATTCTTGCTTGGAAAGGATCTGGAAGTATCAATATTACTGGGCAAGTATACATTGTATTTAATCTTTCTGCAAAATCAAAACCAACATTTAATGATACTATTAAGATTTCAGGAACTTCCAGATGTCTCTTCTCACTCGGACATATTGGTTCTGGTAGTGTATTTAATATTGGTAAGAAGATTGAAAGAGCAACATATTCTTATAATGAATCTTCTGTCACAACATTCTCTTATGGTAACTATGAATATATCACATCTGTTGCTGATACAACAATTGATTCTGGATTAATTTCCCAATCTTCTGTTGGTGATATTAATCTTGGCTATATTATTCAAACTGATATTGTATATCCATACGGAAGATTTACATTTGTTGGACAATCTTCTGTTGAATTCTATAGAAGACCATCTTATGTTGGATCTGGACCTCTATTTACTACAAGCGGTTCTGCAGAAACAAGAGCATTTGCTCAAGGTAAAGATATTGAAACGAGATTGTTTAATGTTTATGGGTCTTCTAATACAGCATTCAGCAGACCTTATATTACAACAGGTTCTCTGTTTGATATTGGAACCAAGATTGAAAGTAGAACCTATTCTTATAATGAATCTTCTGTTGCTTCATTCTCTTCTTCTGACTATGAATATATTACATCTGTTGCTGATACAACAATTGATTCTGGATTAATTTCAGAAGTTTCTGTTGGTGATATTAATCTTGGTTATATTATTCAAACTGATATTGTATATCCATACGGAATATTTACATTTGCTGGTCAATCTTTTGTTGAATTCTATAGAAGACCATCTTATGTTGGATCTGGACCTCTATTTACTACAAGCGGTTCTGCAGAATCTTCTACAAAGATTATTCAAACCGAAACTTCGCTCTTTATTATTTCTGGTGCTTCCAGCAATATCAGAACATTTGGTTATGCTGGAACTGGATCTCTGTTTGATATTGGAACCAAGATTGAAAGTAAAACCTATTCTTATAATGAATCTTCTGTTGCTTCATTCTCTTCTTCTGACTATGAATATATTACATCTGTTGCTGATACAACAATTGATTCTGGATTAATTTCTCAATCTTCTGTTGGGGATATTAATTTTGGTTATATTATTAATCAAGAAACTTTATATCCATACGGAAGATTTACATTTACTGGTTCTTCCTTTATAGCAAAACCAACAATTTACAGTGGCACAGGATCACTATTTACATTCAGAGGTCTTACAGAATCTTCTACAAAGATTATTCAAACCGAAACTTCGCTCTTTATTATTTCTGGTGCTTCCAGCAATATCAGAACATTTGGTTATGCTGGAACTGGATCTCTGTTTGATATTGGAACAAAAATTGAGAAGATAACTTATTCTTATAATGAATCTTCTGTTGCTTCATTCTCTTCTTCTGACTATGAATATGTTGCAAGTGCTGTCGATACAACAATTGATTCTGGATTAATTTCTCAATTTTCAAATGAGAATATTAATCTTGGTTATATTATTCAAACTGATATTGTATATCCATACGGTAAATTTATTATTTCTGGTTCTGCCTCTACAGCAAAACCAACAATTTACAGTGGCACAGGATCTTTGTTTACTGTTGGTGGAAGTGTTCAAGCAACAAGAAAATCTCTTAGAGCAGAAACTTCGCTCTTTATTATTTCTGGTGCTTCCAGCAATATCAGAACATTTGGTTATGCTGGAACTGGATCTCTGTTTGATATTGGAACCAAGATTGAAAGTAGAACCTACGTTTATAATTCTCTTTCAATTCTTGATTATAACACCCTCGATTATGAAGATATTAAAGACGGTCCAACAGTATTTGAAAATTATGGAAATATTACAGAAGGATCTTCTGCATACTTTAATTATGAATCAGTAGCAGATACTGATATTGTATATCCATACGGTGGATTTAATATCACTGGAGAAGTTCAAGAAACATTTGCACCAATTCTTGCTTGGAGAGGATCTGGAAGTATCAGTGTTACTGGGCAAGTATACATTGTATTTAATCTTTCGGCAAAATCAAAACCAATATTTAATGATACTATTGAAATTTCGGGAACTTCCAGATGTCTTTTCTCACTTGCACATATTGGTTCTGGTAGTGTATTTAATATTGGTAAAAAAATTGAGAGAGCAACATATTCTTATAATGAATCTTCTGTTGCTTCATTCTCTTCTTCTGACTATGAATATGTTGCAAGTGCTGTCGATACAACAATTGATTCTGGGTTAATTTCAGAAGTTTCTGTTGGTGATATTAATCTTGGTTATATTATTAATCAAGAAACTTTATATCCATACGGAAGATTTACATTTGTTGGACAATCTTCTGTTGAATTCTATAGAAGACCATCTTATGTTGGATCTGGACCTCTATTTACTACAAGCGGTTCTGCAGAATCTTCTACAAAGATTATTCAAACCGAAACTTC
>Ga0214917_10002346_pt1 | contig 23188 bp, 25 predicted proteins | sample LL_1208_BB_MetaG_FD_177983 | JGI IMG/M metagenome (GOLD analysis project Ga0214917, IMG submission 177983) | Freshwater microbial communities from Lake Lanier, Atlanta, Georgia, United States - LL_1208_BB | ecosystem: Environmental > Aquatic > Freshwater > Lake | place: USA: Georgia | collected...
GCTTGCCGCTAGTCATAAGCTGTAAGTAATCGATCACAATTAATTTCAAATCATGGCGTTGCTTAAGCCGGCGTGATTTAGCGCGGATTTCCATCAATGAAAGATTTGGTGAATCATCAATAAATAACGGTGCATCTGAAATCTCACCCATACGCCGGGCCATCTTTGCCCACTCCTCTTCACCTAGTTGGCCAGAGCGGATGTTGTTAAGTGGCACGCGAGCCTCGGCGGAGAGCATTCTCATTGTGATTTCAGAGCGGCTCATTTCAAGTGAAAAAATAACTGAGGTCTCACGTTTGTGAATTGATGCGTAACGAGCAATATCTAATCCAAGTGTTGATTTGCCAACTGCCGGACGTGCGGCAAGCACAATCATATTTCCTGGGTGGAAACCATTTGTTAATGCATCTAGATCTTTAAATCCTGTCTTAACACCTTCACCAGCAACACCGGAGGAAATCTTTTCAATCTCATCATATGCAGCCGGAAGTAACTCTGATAACTGAACATAATCTTCTGATTCACGTCGCTCTGTTACTGCATAAACCTCTGCTTGTGCCTGATCAACTGCATCATCAACTTCACCCTCATCGGTGTAACCAAGTTGAACAATCTTTGTGCCAGCTTCAACTAAGCGGCGCATAATTGCGCGTTCGCGAATTATCTTTGCGTAGTAACCAGCATTAGCTGCAGTTGGTACTGATGAGATAAGTGTGTGCAGATATGGCGCACCACCTGCACGAACTAAATCACCGCGCTTGGTTAACTCAGCTGAAACAGTTACTGGGTCGGCTGGTTCGCCTCTGCCATATAAATCAACAATTGCGTCATAAATTAATTCATGTGCTGGTCTGTAAAAATCACGCTCTCTTAAAATTTCAACTACATCACTAATGGCATCCTTTGATAACAGCATGCCACCTAATACAGATTGTTCTGCAATTACATCTTGTGGTGGAGTACGCTCAAACTCAGCAGCGTTGTTTTTAGCTCTGTTGGAATCTCTTGGGAACTCGGCGATACTCATGTAACAAAGCCTCCCATCTGCCACTGACAATCAAAGAAAACTGCTTAAAATCAATTGTTTTACGCTAGGGGGCAAAGATAATCTCTATTTAAGGTGAGCAGTAATAAGAGTTCTAACCCTGTGCGCTCACCTGTGTAGTAACTGGGGATTGTGGTGGATGAAGATGTGGGTAAGTGTGAATAAGTAGTGGATAAGTATTTAATTTCAAAAAATTTAAGCGTGAATTTCTCCTTATTGCTGTGGAGAAAGAAATATCTGCCTATCTCATTATTTGATAACCAATAAAAAAGCCCCCCAATTTCTTGGAGGGCTTTAATAATTTACTAATTACTTATCGCTAACCACGCTGATTGGCACATTTGCCACAACTTGGGATTCAAGTGCGATCTTTACTGTGTACTTGCCAACTTTTTTAATGTGCTTATCCATCTTGATCTTATGGCGATCAACAGTCTCACCGGTTGCACTCTTAATTGCAGCAACAATTGCCTTATCTGTTACTGAACCAAACATGGTGCCGGTTGAGCCAATTTTGACCTTAACAATTACATTAGCTTTTTCAAGCTTTGTTTTAATCTCTTTGGCATGATCAAGATCGCGGATCTCACGAGTTGTGCGAGCGCGCTTGATTCCCTCAATCTGGCCCTCACCACCCTTGGTCCACAAAATTGCCACACCTCTTGCTAATAGAAAATTACGGCCATAACCATCTTTAACAGTTACAACATCGCCAGCGCCACCTAGGTTTGGTACTTCACGAGTAAGGATTAATTTCATTTTTGATTATCTCCTTATCGCGCAGTTGAGGTGTAAGGCAGAAGCGCCATCTCGCGGCTATTTTTAACCGCAGCGGCAACTGCTCGTTGGTGTTGGGTACAAGCACCGGTAATTCGGCGAGAGCGAATCTTGCCTCGATCGGTGATGTATTTGCGCAGGGTGGCAATATCTTTGTAATCGATATAAGTCACCTTGTCGCGACAAAAAGAACATGGTTTCTTTTTAAACTTCTTCATCGCCGCAGCTGCGGCTGCTGACTTTGATTGCTTAGCTTTTTCTCTAAGCGTTTTATTACTTCTTGCTCCCACTGTGGTGCTCCTTAGGTTAGGGCCCTGTTATTTAAAACAGGAATGGTTGGTTAGTTATTAAAAGGGTGGTGTGTCATCACTTGGTGTCGTTGACCAGCCGCCGCCTACTGGCGCTGCTGACCAAGGATCATCAGTTGATGCCGTTGGTGTCTCACTAGCTGGTGCGGAGTATCCGGTACCGGCTTGGCGAGCAGTTTTTGTTACCTTAGCTGTTGCATTGCGAAGTGAAGGTCCGACCTCATCAACTTCAACCTCAAACACAGTGCGCTTTTCACCCTCTTTAGTTTCATAAGAGCGTTGCTTCAATCGGCCAGAAACAATTACGCGCATGCCTTTTGTTAATGACTCAGCAACATTCTCAGCTGCTTGACGCCAAATTTGGCATTGTAAAAAGAGGCTGTCGCCATCTTTCCACTCATTTGTGTTCTTATCTAAGTAACGTGGTGTTGATGCCACAGTGAACTTTGCAACTGCCGCACCGCTTGGTGTGAAGCGCAACTCTGGGTCATTAACCAAATTACCGATCATGGTTAGGTTGGTATCGCCTGCTGCCATTTTATTTTCTCCCTTATCTACTTTGGATGCTTGTTATTTATTTTTGGGGATTTACTCTGGGCGTACAACTTTGGTGCGTAGAACCGACTCATTTAAATTAAGTTGACGATCCAACTCTTTAACTGGTGCTGGCTCTGACTGCATATCGATAACTGCGTAAATTCCTTCGCCCTTTTTATTTATTTCAAAGGACATCCGTCTTTTACCCCAGATATCTAACTTATTTACCTTACCGCCACCATCTTTGATTATCTTTAGATAAGTCTCAAGACTTGGGGATACGGTTTTCTCTTCTAAATCAGGATCTAAAATGACCATGAGTTCATAGCGACGCATTTAAAACCACCTCTGGACTAAAGCGGCCACGGGATTTCCGCGGCAGGTGTTGAGGCTAAGGATAACCGCGGCTGCCCTCAGCGCGAAATTGCGCTCAATTTTCCTGTGGAAGTACCGGCTAAATCACGCATTAATACGTAGGTAAGGCAGGAGATCCCAACTACCCGAAGTGCAATCGCAATTACATAACCACCTGTGGGCAAACCAAATTGTGCGCCGGTAAAGAGGGCTAAGTACTGCCAAATAGCTAGGTGATAAATAATCTCACTTGCTTGCCAGATCCAGAAAGTAATTTGTTGCCGGCTATTTGTTAAGGCAATTACTGCCAGTGGCGTAAGCCATAAAACAAACTGAGGGGAGTAAACCTTTCCAACTGTTGTAAAAATAACTACCGCGAATAATGCTACCTGCGCCAGCTTTGGTGTCCTCTTTAATTTGATCAGATAAATAGTAAAGCCAGCAAATAATCCGATTGAAAGTGCTGGATAGATCAAATTTAAGGATGCCGTGTCTATATTTAACAACGAGAGCCCATACCAAATAGAACCAAAATCAGCGCCTCGCTCCAGATTTAATTTATAAAACCGCCACCAACCATCAAAGTAGGTGAGCATGATTGGCAGATTAAAGGCTGCCCAAATTATGCCTGTGGTGAATAGGTATCTATATAAATCCTTTAATTTTTTATTACGATAGAAAATAACCGCAATTGGCAGCAGAAGTACGATTGGAAAGAATTTGGTAGCAATTGATACCCCAAGCCAGATTGCACTTGGCTCATATTTTTTCTGATCAAAGTAATAGATGGCAAGGAGTGCGGTAACTACTGCCCAAATATCCCAATTGATAAACAAACTAGCAATTACTGCCGGGGCAAAAATAAAGAGGTAGGTAAGTTGTGGTTGTATTTTTCGAACGATAAGTGCGCAACCAATAAATAAGATGGTGATTAATAAAACATTCATATCAAAAAACCAACGATAGGAATTTGTGGTTGGGGTAATAAAACTAATTAACCAGTTTCCTAAGCCAATAATTGGTGGGTACTCGATTGAGTTAGTAGCTGAAAGATAAGGAAAGGTATTGGTAGCTAAGCCGCGCTCGGAAAACAGGGCAGGAATATCGGTATAACAGGCGTGGATGTAATTATCTGGGTAAGCCCAATCATTAAGTCGGCAGTGATTAAATTTTAGAAACGAAAGAAGTGCGCTAGTAAAAACTGCTGCGATAAAGGATCTACTTACCATTTTGGTAAGCAAGATTTATCTCTTTTTCTTTGGTTTTGGCGTAGGTGATGGCGGAATTAATGCTGGATCCATCTCTGGAACTGCATTAATAAAATTAACTGGCTCTGTACCACCGATATTTGCCGCTGGTGGGAAATCTTGAATCGGGGCGTTTCCTAAATAACCTTTCACAAACTCTGCCCAAATTCGCGCTGGGAAGGATCCACCAGTTACCGAGGTTAATCCACCAATTCCATTTAATGATTCTGTTGCGTTGTCACGATAGAAGGCAACTGAGGCAGCAACCTCGGGGGTGTAACCGTTAAACCAAGCAGAAGCGTTGTCATTTGATGTTCCAGTTTTGCCGGCAGCTGGGCGGTTAAGGCGAGCGCCAACCACTGCCGCTGTTCCTTTAATTGTTATTTGATTTAGCGCATAGGTTAAATCAGCCATTACATCTTTTCTAAATACTTCTTGCGCTTGAATTCTTCCTTGATACAAGATTCCCTTATTAGGCCCTTGCACCTCGTTAATAATAAATGGTTTGGCGTAAACACCTTGCGCGGCGAAAGTAGCGTAAGCGTTTGCTAAATCGATTACGTGCGGGCTTGAAGATCCCAGTGATACTGAAGGGGACGCGATCATCTCAACTGATTCCGGAATACCAGCTCTTCTCGCCACATCAACCACCTTTTCAACCCCGGCTTTAATGCCAAGTGGAACATAAACAGTGTTTACGGAATGGATAGTTGCATTTAATAACGTAGTGTTTCCCCAGGTTTCACCGCCATAATTATTTACAACATAAGGTCTGCCAATTCCATCGTCGTAAACCTTTGGGGAATCACCGTTCCAAATTGAGGTGAGTGGAATTCCTTGTTCTAACGCGGCTACTAATGCGAAAGCCTTAAAGGATGAACCACCAGAGGCAATGCCTTGGGTAGCAGCATTAAACTGATACTTTAAATAATCTTGTCCACCATACATTGCCAAAATCTCGCCAGTACCAGGCTTAATTGCAGCTAAGCCAATATGTAAATTCTCAGGTGCTTTAGTTGGTGCCTCTTTATTAACTGCTGCAACTGCCGCCTCTTGGGCATCTTTTACTAATGTGGTTTTAATTATGTAACCACCTACTAGTAATTGTTCATCGGTAAAACCTAGCTTGTTTAACTCACTCTCAACCCATGAAATTACATAACCTTTAGGTCCAGCTAGAGCGCCAGAGGTAACTCGTGGATTAATTACTGGAAACTTTATTTTTTTAGCTTTTTCAGCATCTAGCCAGTTGGCCTCAACCATGCCATCGATTACATAGGTAAATCTCTTCTCTAACCGAGGTAAATTCTCTTTTTTAAATCCAGGATCATAAAGTCCAGGGCTTCTTAAAATACTAGCCAGCACCGCAGCTTGAGCAGTGGTTAATTGATCAACGGTAGTGCCAAAATAAACCTGCGATGCAGTCTGCACGCCATATGAGCCGCGGCCAAAGTAAATTGTATTTAAGTAGTTTTCAAGAATTTGATCTTTAGTAAATTGATTCTCTAGCTTTATTGCAATCACTAACTCTTTTATCTTTCGTTGAATTGATCGCTCCGGTGTTAAAAATGCGGTCTTGGCATACTGTTGAGTGATTGTTGAGCCGCCTTGTAGTGAACCACCTCTTAGGTTATTCCATACCGCTCTAGCGATACCGGTTGGGCTAAATGCTCGGTTTGAATAAAAACCTCTATCTTCAGCAGCCATCACTGCATTTCTTACCTGCACTGGAATCTCAGCTAAGGTAACAACGGTTCTATTTTCAGAACCAATTCGGCCAATCTCGCTGCCATCTGCATATTGAATAATGGTTGATTGACTATTTACATAAGCGTTTGGATCTGGAATTGAAACTGTGAAGTAAGCAAAGCCAAAAATAAGCACGCCGGCTACAAAAGAAAAGCCAGCTCCCAAAACTGCAAGCCTTGGTAGTTTTTCAATCAAATTGCTCACCTGACTAGATTACCGCTAATCCTCGTCGGCTAAGGTGCGAACCTTTCGTGGTGGCTTTCGATATTTACCATCACCTAGCAAAAAGGATTCAACTAGGTGGTTCCAATGACAATCGGTACAGATTTCAACAACATAGACGCGAAACTCACCATACTCACTTTGCATTTGGATTAACTCTTCCTGATTCTTAATCCGACCTGAGTATTGGCCGAGTTGATCGCCAAAGGCGTATCGCAGCTCAACAATTTTTAATTTCTTACAAACTGGACAAGAACGTTTGGTTAATTCGCCATGGTATTTAGCCGCTCTTCTTAAATATGGATCAGCATCACATGCATCCATCGCACTTGCCGCGCCTTGAAAGAGCGCAATCAGTGTTCTTCTTTTGCTCAATGAGTAATCGATTGAAGATCGCATCGTGGCTAACATAAGATCCAAGGTTAATCCTAAATTAATAACTACGCTTGCCCTATGGGAATTTGGCCGGTCGCTAAGGGCTCAAGATTAAATCGCATTCTCACAGTTCGCTGGAGTGGGCAGTTCACTGATGGTTTGTTTCAATCCGCCTTGGCTAGCTTTGTTTTATTCTCACCAGAACGAGCCCCTAATGCGGTTTCGGCAGCTCTTGCATTTTCAGTTGTGTTGTTGCCCTATTCTTTAATTGGCCCATATGTTGGCACATTTTTAGATCGCTACTCCCGGCAGCGAATAATCAGAAATTGTAATTATTTGCGAGCAATTGATTTATTAGTAATTGCCTGGTTGGTAAGTAATGGTCAAACTGGCATTGTTTTAACTTTATTTGTTTTGTTCGCCTTTGGAATCAACCGATTAATTCTGGCTGGATTATCAGCGGGATTGCCACTACTTGTTAAGAAAGAGGAGCTAATCGCAGCTAATGCCCTAGCTGTTACCGGCGGAACAATTTGGGTGGTAATCGGTGGTGGAGTTGGAATTGCAGTTAAGAACTTTGTTGATAAAAGATATGGGACTGATTTTGCAGATTCAGTAGTAATTATTGTGGCTGTGATTGGATTCTTATCAGCAGCTCTTAGTTGTTATCGGCTTAAGAAAAATGAAATTGGGCCTTCACCGCATGAGATGCCGGATGAAAATAAGGGATTTAAGGAAATCTTAGAAGGTTTAAAGATTTTGCGTCGTCACCCAGATGCATTACGGGGGATTTTTGCGGTTGGTATGCAGCGGAGTGGAATAACTGCTTTAACCTTAATGGCACTTTTGTTAGAGCGAAATACTTTTAATGACCCAGCAAATCCTGATGCAGGTCTTGCTGGTTTTGGCAGAGCGCTTGCGATTGCCGGAATTGGTATTGGTTTAGGTGCGGTAATTTCACCTTATGGGGTTTTAAAATTTGGTCGACATAAATGGATGAGAATCTTGATGTTTGCTTGTATTCCACCGCTTTTAATTTACTCATTTACAGTTAATGAAATCACCATGATTGGCAGTGCCTTCTTCGTTGGTTTATGTGGTCAGGGAATTAAGGTGACAAATGATGCGCTGGTGCAATCAAAAATTAATGATGAATTTCGTGGTCGTGTTTTTGCTTTTTATGATGTAGCGGTAAATGCTGGAATTGTGATTGGCGCAATCGGGGCGGCCTTGCTCTTGCCAGATTCTGGCGTTACTTCGGTTTTACCATTTGCAATCGCCTTGGTTTACTTATTTGCCGCCATAGTGTTAATGCGTAAGGCTACTTTTGCAGCTTCCACCAATTAAGTAACTCTGCCTTAGCTTTTTCTTCACCTAATGGCCCATGCTCAAGCCGTAATTCAAGTAAAAAGTCATACGCCTTACCAACAGCCGGGGATGGCTTAATATTTAAAATCTCCATAATTTGTTCACCAGATAAATCTGGACGAATTTTATTTAACTCCTCTTGCTCCATTAGCAACGCAATTCTCGCCTCTAATTGATCATAGGTTTTAGCTAAGCCCTCCGCCTTTTTTTGATTACGAGTTGTGCAATCAGCTCTAGTAAGTAGGTGCAGGTGAATTAGAAGCTCATCAGCATCTCTTACGTATCTGCGCACAGCAGAGTCGGTCCACTCACCATTGCCATAACCGTGAAAACGTAGGTGCAGAAAAACTAATTGCGCCACATCCTTAATGATGTGATTATCAAAGCGGAGTTTCTTCATTCGCTCTTTACATAACCTAGAACCAACAACTTCATGGTGGTGGAATGAAACTCCACCTCCTGCTATTAACTCTTTGGTTTTTGGCTTGCCAATGTCATGCAATAAGGCAGCCAGGCGCAGCGTTAAATTAGGTCCACCCAATCTTGGTTCAAGTGCAATTGCTTGCTCCAAAACGGTTAATGTGTGTTCGTAAACATCTTTATGGTGATGGTGTTCATCGATCTCTAATTTAAGTTTTGGAATCTCTGGTAGAAAAATATCAGCAAGACCGGTTTCGACTAATAAGGTAATACCAAGGCGTGGGTTATCGCTCATTATTATTTTTATAAACTCATCCCTGATTCGCTCAGCTGAAATTATTTCAAGACGAGCTGTCATGCTTTTAATTGCAGCGATAACTGCCGGATCAATTGTGAAATTTAATTGGCTCATAAATCTGGCAGCTCGCATCATTCGAAGTGGATCATCGCTAAATGAATCCTCTGGTTTGCCAGGTGTTTTAATTAATTTACTTTCAAGATCGCCAACTCCGTCATATAAATCAATAAAGGTTGGCTCATTAGTTGTTAACTCAAGTGCCATCGCATTAATTGTGAAATCGCGGCGTGATAAGTCTGCTTCAATTGTTTTACCAAATTCAACATTTGGTTTACGCGAATCTGCTTCATAACTTTCACTTCGATAGGTGGTAATTTCAACAGTAATATCGCCTTTTTTTCCGGCCACTGTGCCAAAGGCTGCGCCAATATCCCAAACTGAATCTGCCCACTTATTTAATATCTTTTCACAATCTTTCGGATGCGCATCAGTTGTGAAATCTAAATCATTTCCAAGTCTTCCTAATATTGCATCTCGCACTGGACCACCGACAAGTGCCAACTTAAATCCAGCTGCTTTAAATGCGATCGCTAAATTTGTTGCCTCTGGTGCTTGCTTGATCAGTGTGGTGATCGCAAGTTGTGCGGCAGCGTTGGTTGGAGTTTTCACGGTGGCACTAGGTTAGAGCAGAGTGGGTTGTAGCCGAGTGGGTTTGGGAGAAGGCAGTATCCTTGTCGTTATGACCCCAGCAGATAATGCGGGTGGCAATCAGGATTTAAGCAGTACCCGTAAGGGTGCGCAAAATGGTGGTTCTGGTAAGCCCGCTAAAAAACATAATTCAAGTAATCGCAAAAATAATAAGGGTAATCAGGGTGGGAAAAATACCCCACGGGCTAAGTATGCAAAACGAGTAGATGAAGTTAGTGCTGGCGGATTAGTTGTTGATAAGACCGGCACCAAAGGATTATTGATTGGCAGATTAGATCCAAAGGATGCATCCCATGAAAGATTGCTTTGGTCGCTACCAAAAGGTCATATTGAAACGGGTGAAACACCGGAGCAAGCTGCGATCCGTGAAGTAGCTGAAGAGACTGGAATTAAAAGTGAGATAACACGGCCGCTTGGTGTTATCGATTTTTGGTTTATGGCAAGTGGAAAACGAATCCACAAAACTGTTCATCATTACTTATTTACTGAAGTTGGTGGAAAGTTGGCGCCACAGGTAACTGAAGTTGATGATGTGGCATGGTTTCCAATTGATGAAATAGTTAGCAAACTGGCGTACCCCGATGAGCGAAAGTTAATTGCTAAGAGCGGGCCGTTAGTCCCGTGAGGAAACTTCTCACTTTAATAATTTCCTTTCTATTTATCTCTGTTTGTATATCACCGGCAGCAAATGGTGCTTCGGAGATCATAATCACTGAGCCAACTCATCGATTAAGTGATGGCGTATTTTTTGATGACCAACTCGCTACTGAACTCACACCAACTGGCCGGTTAGGTAGGTTGGTTTACCTACCAAATCAGGGAGTGAGATCCTGGCAGGTGGATCCAGCTACCATCTCTGAAATTGTTGCGATGAGTGCAGGTTATGGAGTTATAGATGGAGGTGTGGCATCTGGTCAAATAATTGCGCAACAGTGGTTAGCGCAATTTATTAAGGTTAGTAAATACACAAAAGTTTCATATATAACATATGGCAATCCATCTATTTATTGGGTGAATGAGATCTCAAAAAATCAACTAACTTATATAAATGCATTAAGTGAAATTAATTTGCAAGCATTTTTGGGCAAAGCAATTGTTGCAGCTGCTCCAGTAAGTGAAGTTCAACAAAGTTTAAGTAAGTCGGAGATAAATCAATTTAAATATGCTCAACGACAAATAAATCTATTATCAACTGTGGTAGGCCAGAAAGAGCTAGATCCAGATCAATTGCGGTTGATGCAACTTTTAAATCCAAACATTGATAGTAAGAAATTAAATATGTTAATAAAAGATTTTAATCAATCTATTACTAAAACGCGGAGTAAATTAAAGATTAAAAGCACAAAATTTACTGTGACCTCTGAAAATGAGCAGCTCCCAATAACTATTGTTAATGATTTTGACTCTGACGTTAAATTAAAATTCAGTAGTAGGGCGCTCAATAGTAAGGTAGAGGTGTTGCCCGTTGAAGAGATAACTGTTGCGGCTAAATCTAAGCAACAGCTTTTATTACCTCTAAAAGTTCTCGCTCCCGGTGATTCCCAATTACTAACTCAATTAACTAATCTTGATGATAAGCCGATTGGGTATCCTGTTTACATAAATCTAAGACTTGCAGTAATTAGCCCAGTGGCTACCTGGATTACCTCAGGGGCTGCGATACTTTTATTTATGGCAGCGTTAATACAAAGCGTGCGCAGAGTTAGGCGGCGGAAATAATGTCTGATGATCAATTAGTGCGTGATTCATCAGTGATGGCCCTTGGCACAATCGCTTCTAGAGTTACCGGTCTAATAAGAAATCTTTTGTTGGTGGCGCTATTAGGCACCGCGATATTGGGTGATACCTACAACGTGGCAAACACTATGCCAAATATTTTATATAACTTAATAATTGGTGGCGCACTTACTGCAGTTTTTGTACCACAAATAGTTAGATCTTTAAGAGATAGTGATCAAGGTGCAGCCTTTATCTCTAGGTTATTTACCGCCACCCTATCCTTTTTATTTTTACTCACCGCAGTCGGCGTCTTGTTTGCCGAGAAGATTGTAAACATTTATGCACCTGGATTCTCTGGTCGACCAGAGTTTGATGTAACAGTCTCGCTCATGCGTTACTGCCTGCCTCAAATATTTTTCTTAGGGTTATTTGCACTCCTTGGCCAAATAGCTAACGCAAAAGGAAAATTTGGCCCGATGATGTGGGCTCCAGTGATAAATAACTTAATAGTGATTGCACTTTTTTCTTACCTTTTACTAAATCAAGCTGATTTAAAATTAGCCACCATTTCTAGCGCTGATTTGTTGTGGCTTGGCCTTGGTACTACCGCCGGATATATCGCTCAGGCTTTAATTCTTTTTCCGGTAGTAATTAGATCTGGAGTTAAATTACGACTCAGATTTGATTGGCGAAATAGTCAAATTATTAAATCTTTTTCATTGGCTGGTTGGAGTTTTGTATACGCCGTAATCTCTCAACTTTCTTATTTGGTAACAGTTAATCTTGCAACCAGCGCAGCGGTTGAATCAGCGGCAAGTGGTATTACTACTGGAGTTGGTTTTACGCCATATGCAAATGCGTACCTGATTTTAATTTTGCCCCACTCGATTATTGCTGTGTCGGTAGTTACCGCGCTTTTGCCAAAACTTTCAAATTTAGTAATCGATAAAAAATTTGATGAGATTACCTCTTCGCTTACCTCGATTATTAAACTGGTGGGTGTATTCACCGTACCTGCAGCTCTTACTTTTCTTACCTTTGGTGAATTAATCTCTCATAATCTTTACTTCGGTATTTCTAATGACGATGCTAATTATTTAGGACTTACCCTTTCCGCCTTTGCGCTCGGATTAATTCCAGTAAGTATCAACTTGGTTTTGCTCCGTGGCTTAAATGCATTTGAGAATTTGAGGTCTCAAGTACTAGGTAATTTTGTTATGAACCTTATTTCAGTAATTCTCTCAATTGTCGCTGCAAAATATTTAGAGCCCAAATGGGTAGTAGTTGGCTTGGCTGGGATATTTACAGTTCATTACTTTATAGGTACAGCTATCTCATTTTATTTAATAAGTCGCCACCAAGTGAGCTTGCCGGTTGGCGCGATCATCTTTTTCTACCTTAAGTTAACTCTAGTTTTTGCAGTAGTTATCGCCCCACTCTGGTTATTGAGAGAGCAAATCCCGGGCGGGAATTTAATTCAACTGTTAATTGTTATTGGGATATCGGCTGTTTTATATCTTTTAATCGCTAAATTTTTAAAAATAACCGAGGTCACATATTTAATTAAAGTAATTAAGGGTAGAAGGGAATAGGCTTAATTTGTGAGTGAGATTAATGAGGTAGTAATTGTTGGCTCTGGCCCAGCTGGCTACACCGCGGCAATTTATGCCGCCCGCGCTCAATTAAAACCAATTATTTATGAAGGATCAGTTACTGCAGGTGGTGCGTTAATGAACACAACTGAGGTAGAAAATTTTCCAGGCTTTGCTGATGGCGTGATGGGTCCTGAGTTAATGGAGTCAATGCGCAAGCAGGTTGCACGTTTTGATGCAAAAATAATTACCGATGACATTGTTTCTATGAAATTAACTGGAGATATAAAAGAATTAACTGATGGTTCTGGCAACACTATTAAAACTAAATCTGTAATTTTGGCAATGGGCTCCGCCTATAAGGAGATTGGTTTGCCAAATGAAAAAAGATTATCTGGCCGAGGAGTTTCTTGGTGTGCAACTTGTGATGGATTCTTTTTTAGAGAACAGGTTATTGCTGTTGTAGGTGGTGGAGACTCTGCAATGGAAGAAGCAAATTTCTTAACCAAGTTTGCTAGCAAAGTAGTCTTAATTCATCGTCGTGATTCCTTTAGAGCTTCTAAAATTATGGTTGAACGCGCGCAGGCTAATCCAAAAATTGAATTTTTATTTAATCATGAAGTTATTGACGTGTTAGGGGACGAGAAAGTAGTTGGCTTAAAATTAAAAAACACAGTAACCGGTGAAGAGAGTGTTAAAGATTTCACTGGTCTATTTGTTGCAATTGGTCACCTACCCAGGAGTGAATTAGTTGTTGGACAGGTTGAGTTGAATTCTGATGGGTATGTCCAGGTTGATGGCAGAAGTACTAAAACTAAAATTCCAGGAGTATTTGCCTGTGGTGACCTAGTTGATTACACCTATCGCCAAGCAATTACCGCCGCTGGCTCTGGCTGCCAAGCAGCCTTAGATGCTGAGCGTTTTTTAGCTGGCCATTAATTTATAGTTTTAAAAGTAAGATAAGCGCAGAGAAAAAGGAGAATAAAATGGCAACAACAAAGGTAACTACTGCCGACTTTGAAGCGGTTGTTTTAAAGAGCGCAACTCCAGTTTTGGTTGATTTCTGGGCCGAGTGGTGTGGTCCGTGCCGTGCGGTTGGGCCAATTTTGGAAGAGATTTCAAATGAGCATGGTGACAAACTTAAGATTGTTAAGTTAAATACCGATGAGGAAGCAGCTATTGCCATGAAATATGGCATTTCATCAATTCCAACCATGAATGTCTTTGTTAACGGCGAGGTTGTTAAAACTATTGTGGGTGCAAAACCAAAGCCTGCTCTGCTGAAAGATCTTGAAAGTTATATTAAGTAATCTAAATTAACCAGCAAATCTCATGAACGATCAGTTAAATCCCGGTGATCGCTCTGATGCAATTGCATTAATTGCAAATACCTTAACAAGGTTAGGGTTTCTAACTACACCATCTGATTTATATGATGAGAATTTAACGCAAGGCATTAAAGCTTTTCAGCAAGAGCGTGGCCTGACTTCAACTGGAATAATTAATGAAATTACTAAACGTGCGTTAGAAGAGGCAAGATTTAAGTTAGGTGATCGAGTTTTATCTTTTAATCCCACAGCATTAATTCGTGGTGATGATGTTAGTAACTTGCAGCAGCGGTTGATCCAACTAGGTTTTAATTGCGGAAAAATTGATGGCGTTTTTGGGATTAAGACAGAGGTTGCAGTTAAGGAGTTTCAAAAATCAGTTGGAGTCTTTGTTGATGGCAAATGTGGTCCATCAACATTAATTGCGTTGATGAGATTAGTTAAAACTGTCTCCGGCGGTGCTCCTGGAGTATTACGAGAAAGCGCTAAACATGCAGTTAGATCCCCCGCTCTTGCTAACAAAGTAATTGTGATCGATCCAAGCTGGGGTGGTGAGTTCACTGGCGAGAGCAGTAATGGTGTTGTTGAATCTGAAATTGTTTTTGATTTAGCTCAACGCCTTGAAGGTAGATTGTTGGCTTTAGGGGTAAATGTTGTTTTAACAAGAAGTGCTAAAAACTCACCATTAGAAAAAGAGCGGATAGAGACTGCGAACTCTGTTAATGCTGACTTAGTTATTGCATTAAAGGTTGATAGTTATAAAAATGAAAAAGCTAGCGGAGTTGCTACTTATTACTACGGTCGAGATGATAAAAAAATTCATTCAGTTGTAGGTGAACGGTTTGCTAATTTAATGCAGCGAGAGATTTGTGCGCGAACTGACTTATTAAACTGCCGCACCCATGCAAAAAGTTGGGATTTATTGCGGCTAACTGTTGCCCCCACCGTGCGGGTTGATTTGGGATACCTTTCAAATCCGCAGGATGCAAAGCGGCTTTCTGATCCAGCTTTTCGAGATCAGTTGGCGGAAGCGATGATTGTGGCAATCCAACGGCTTTACCTATCAGCAGAAGATGATGCTAAAACTGGGACTTTACGCATATCTGATCTAAGAAGAGCAGGAATACGCAATTAGTTTTATCTGAGTGATTATTTGTGGCAAACTTAGTTAATGAATTCAGGCCGTGATTTAAGAGTTGTTAAGCCACTGCCTGCTGACCGAGTACATATCGGCGAACCAGAGAATCTGCCAGAACGGTTTGCAAACCGAGCGCTTGGAATGAAGGCAAGTGAGATTCGGTCTCTGTTTGCAGTAGCTAGTAGACCTGAGATTGTTTCATTAGCTGGTGGTATGCCAAATCTCTCTGCCCTACCAATGGAGATGATGGCATCGGTTACTCAAAAATTAATTTTAGAAAATGGCGCAGAAGCGTTGCAGTATGGAAGTGGCCAGGGACATCCAAAACTTCGCGAGCAGATCTGTGATGTGATGGCATTGGAAGGAATTAAAGCTCACCCAGATGATGTAATTATTACTACCGGCTCTCAACAAGCACTTGACCTAATCTCTCGAATCTTTATCGATCCAGGTGATGTGGTTTTAGTTGAAGCACCTTCCTATGTCGGCGCCCTCGGGACCTTTAAGCAGTATGAAGCCCAAGTTGTTCATGTTGGTATGGATCAAGATGGCTTAATCCCACAAGCGCTGCGAGATGCGATTGCTGCAACTCGGGCAACTGGACGCAAGATTAAATTTTTGTATTTAATTCCAAATTACCAAAATCCGGCTGGAGTATTACTACCAGCAGATCGTCGAACAGAGATTCTTGAAATCTGCCGCAGTGAAGAGATATTTATTGTCGAAGATAATCCATATGGCTTACTTGGTTTCGATAAACCATCACCTAATGCAATGCGAGCAAGTGATTCCGAAAATGTTATCTACCTTGGCACCTTCTCAAAAACTATTGCACCAGGACTTCGAGTTGGTTGGGCGCTAGTTCCACAATCACTAAAAGATAAAATGGTAATTGCCTCTGAATCTTCAATACTTTGCCCCTCTAACTTCACCCAACTTGTAATTTCAAGTTACTTAGCAAATCAGCCTTGGCGTGATCAAATTGCAAGCTTTGCCAAGTTGTACAAGGAGCGACGTGATGCCGCACTTGATGCATTAGATAAATACTTTCCTAAAAACGCTACTTGGACAAAGCCGGCTGGTGGTTTTTATATCTGGATTACCTTGCCGCCTGAGATTGATACCAATGCGCTAGTTCCTAAAGCAATTGCGGCAAAGGTTGCATATGTGCCCGGAACTGCGTTTTATGCAGATGGTTTTGGCTCATGGTCGATGCGTATCTCTTATTGCTACCCATCACCTGAGCGCATAACTGAAGGAATTAAATCATTAGCTGGGGTGATTAAATCTGAGATGGAAAGCCGCCAGATTAACTAGCTTTTTATTACCTGGTTTATCCGCTCTAAATCCTCAATAGTTGCAAACTCAATCACGATCTTTCCCTTTTGCTTGCCCAGTTCAACACTAACCCTGGTATCCAGGTGATCTGAGAGCTCACTAGCTATTTCTTTAAGTTTAGGCGCAATTATCTTTCCACTTCTAATTGAACCAGTTTTAACCTTGGCGCCACCAGAAGCAACAATCTCTTCAACAGCTCTGACTGTTAAGCCTTCGGCAACAATTCGGTTTGCTAAATTTTCAATCTCTTTCTCATCTGTAAGTGATAACAAAGCTCTGGCATGGCCTGCTGAAATAACACCGGCTGCAACTCTGCGTTGAACAGTAGGTGGCAAGTTAAGTAAACGCATGGTGTTGGTAATAACTGGACGGGATTTACTTAGTTTTGTTGCTAACTCATCATGGGTATAACCAAAATCATTTAACAACTGTTGATATGCCGCCGCCTCTTCAAGTGGATTTAGTTGGCTTCTGTGAATATTTTCAACTAACGCCTCTCTTAATAATTGATCATCAGATGTTTGGCGAATTATTACTGGAATAGATTTAAGGCCGGCAAGTTTGGCGGCGCGAAAGCGACGCTCTCCCATAATTAATTGGTATTTACCATTACCAATTGATCTAACAACTGGTGGTTGAAGCAGGCCAACCTCTTTGATAGATAACGCTAATTCAGTTAATTGGTCTTCATCAAAAACAGTTCTTGGTTGTTTTGGATTAGCGCTGATGTTATTAACATCAATCTCTTCCCGGTCTGCTGCAATTACACCGGCCCCGGTTTTAATCTCAGCTGGAATAACTGAGGTTGGAATCAATGCATCTAACCCCCGGCCTAAACCACCTTTGCGAGTGCTCATTTAATTACGCACTCTCATTTTTAATATTAATTGGCGCACCACCACGGTTTGCAATCTCACGTGCTACCGACATATATGCAATCGCTCCAGGGGAAGATGCATCATACGTCATTACGGTTTGACCATATGACGGAGCTTCTGAAACTCTTACTGCTCTTGGAATTGGAATATTTATTAACTCATTTGGAAAATGTTTTTTTACATTGTCGGCAACATCATTTGCAAGCCTGGTTCTGCTATCAAACATTGTTAAAACAATTGTGGTTAGTGAAATCTTTGGATTTAATCTCTTCTGCACTTCGCCTAATGTTTCAAGTAGTAATGACAAACCTTCAAGTGAGTAGTACTCGCATTGAATTGGTACTAACACTTCATCAGCTGCAGCTAATGCGTTAATAGTTAACAAGCCAAGACTTGGCGGGCAATCAATAAATACATAATCAAATCTTTGGCCAGCATTTTGTTTAGCTAATAAAAATGTTTGCAGCGCAGCTTGTAATCTAAACTCGCGGGCAACTGCTGGAACTAATTGAATCTCAGCCCCTGCTAAATCTGAATTAGCTGCGATTGCTTCTAAGTGCGGAAAGCCAGATACTTTTACGGCCGCATTTGCCATTGGTAGATCATTAATTAACACATCATAAATTCCGGCGGTGTTTACTCGATCAATTCCAAAAGCAGTTGATGCATTTCCTTGCGGATCTAAATCAATTACTAAAACCTTTAAGCCCCCCATAGAAAGGGCGGCGGCTAAATTAACTGCTGTGGTGGTTTTACCTACCCCGCCTTTTTGATTGGCGATGGTGAAGATCCGGGTTTTTAGTGGGGCGACCATTGGCTCTTTTAACCGCCTAACCCCAATAACCGGTTTTAAGCTGGCACCTGGTTGGTTGCCAGTTTCACGTGAAACATCATCTGCCCTCATGGGCGGAAGTTAAACACCTTTACGTACTTCAACCACTCTAGCCACGGGCAGATTAGGTAGTGATATCTCATGCACCTCGGCGGTTGAGCCTTTTTTGAGCTTGGTGGTGGCAAGTTCGGTAGCCGCACTCTCTCCTTTGATCGCAAGGAGTGCCCCACCCTTTGGGATCATGTGCCAGGAGATTTGAATTAGCTTTTCTAGGGGGGCAACCGCTCTAGCGGTTACTACCTCAAACTGCTTTTTGACTATCTCAGCCCTGCCTCTAATTACCTCAATTGGCAGATCAAGCTCGGCAACTACCTCGGTTAGGAAATCAACCCTTCTCTGCAGGGGCTCAACTAGGGTCATTTTTAGATCAGGCCGGGCTAGGGCGATTACGATGCCAGGAAGTCCAGCCCCTGAACCAATATCTACTACCCGCACCCCTACTGGAATCAGGGTTGTGACTGGAATTGAGTTGGCGATATGCCGCTCCCAGATTCGATCCCCCTCTTTGGGGCCGATTAAACCTCGCTCCATCCCGCGGGTGGTGAGAATTTGGGCAAAGGCTTGAATCTGATCCTCGTGATCCTTGAAATAGGACAGAAGTTCAGAGATTGGTTTCACGTGAAACCTTAGGCAGGAAGTACTACCACGCAGCGGTCTGGGTCTTCACCCTCAGATTCACTGGTTAGGCCAATCTCTTGAATAGTGTCATGGACAACCTTGCGTTCAAAGGCGTTCATTGGGCGAAGCTTTATTGCCTCCCCAGTGGACTTAACCTCTTCAGCGGTCTCCTTTGCCAGTTGGGCTAACTCGCTCTTTTTATCAGCTCTGAAGTTATCGATATCAAGCATTAACCGGCTGCGCTCACCTAGAGAGGTTTGAACCGCCAGGCGAGTTAACTCCTGCAGGGAATCTAGGACCTCACCGCGGCCGCCAACTAGGTGGCTTAATTTGCCCCCAGCAATCGCTAATGCTGCTCGGTCATTTTCAACATCGATATCAATATCGCCATCAAGGTCGGCAATATCAAGTAAGCCCTCTAGGTAGTCAGCGGCGACATCGCCCTCTTCCTCTAGTTGGGCGATCAAGCTCTTCTTTTCAACAACCTTTTCGCTCTTTACTTCACTCATTTTTCCTCCAAGATGGTATTTATGCTGTTTTGATAGTTTTTGTACTACTTTGTTATGTTTTTCTTAACGCTTTTTCTTCTTCCGTTTTGGCTGCTTTCGCTGCCCGCCAGTATCGGTTGGATTTTCGGTAATTGTTGTTCCGCTCTCATTATTACTTTTTTCATCGAGTAATCCTTTTGCAGCTTTTTTCTTTTGCAACTCTTCATAGGCAGGAGAGCCTGGTGTTGGGTTTCGCTTAATTACATAATATTGCTGGCCCCAGGTCCAAAGGTTTGTTGTTGACCAGTAAATTAAAACTCCAATTGGAAAGTTAACACCGGTTACTGCAAAAATAATTGGGAATAAATAAAGCATAATTTTTTGCTGTTGCAACATCATATTATTTGATGAGTCCATCTTTGGCATTCCTTTAACCATCAACTGGCGTTGAGTGGTGAAGGTGGTGGCGGACATGAAAATAATTAAGGCGATTGCAATTAATTTTGTGCCACCATCGGTTGATCCTAAGAATGTGCCAGATAATGGGGCGCCAAAAAAGTGGGCCTCTTGAGCTGATAACAAGTACTCACCCTTTAACAAACCATGTGGTTTGTTTTGGCTAATTCCATTTAATACAGTGAAGAGGGCAAAGAAGATTGGGGCTTGGGCCAAAATTGGAAAACAGGAGGCAAAGGGATTTGTTTTATGCTCTTTATAGAGCTTCATCATCTCCTCGGATTGCTTCTGACGATCATCTTTATGTTTCTTTTGAATCGCCTTCATATGTGGTTGCAGGGCGGTTAGCGCGCGCTGGGATTTAATTTGTTTAACAAATAATGGGATTAAAATAATGCGGATTAAAATAACAAGTGCGATGATTCCAATTGACCATTGCAGATCCTCGTTGTTAGTAAAACTTAATAGATCATGGAAGGTAATAATTACCCAGGAAACAGCGGTGTATAGCGGGTTTAAAATAGCTCCCATTAGATTAATTGCCTCTCTTTAACTGTTAACACAGCTTGTTTTGATGGATAATCAACACCGCCGTGGGAAAAAGGGTTACATCTAATTAATCGCCAACTAGCCATAAATAATCCTTTGATACCAAACTCGGTGATCGCAAGCTCGGCGTAGGTAGAACATGATGGGTAGTACTTACAACGGGGAGCAAAGTAAGGTGAGATAAGTTTTTGATAACCCTTAATTACCAATACAAGTATTTTTCTCACGCATCCGCCTTTTTGTTAGAAAGCTTTGCGATAGTTTTTTCAACACTAGTAGCAACCTCGGTGGTGTAATCATCTTGTTGTTTTAAAACTCTAACCACCAACATTGATTTATTTGGTAGGGATTTAATATGGGAGGCAAAGTTGTGACGAAGTTTTCTAGTAACTAAATGTCTAGTTACTGATCCACCAACTGAACGGTTTACGATAAATCCGATTTGTGGATGGTCTTCGCCAGCAAGGGCTGCATAAATAACAAGGTTTTCGCTATTAATTCGCACGCCTGTTTTTGTGATGCGGTTAAAATCTGATCCCACCCGCAGGCGGTTGGATTTAGGTAACACGTGTTGGGTTGTTAATTAAGCAGAGATTTTGGCGCGGCCTTTAGCGCGACGAGCTGATAAAACACCTCGTCCACCTCTTGAGGCCATGCGAGCACGGAAACCATGTTTTTTAGCCCGCTTGCGAACATTGGGCTGGAAGGTGCGCTTCATAAATATCTCCTAAAGTAGAACTACTCCCATTTAAGGGTCACAGCGGTACGGGTGGTAAGGGTAGGGGCTGGGGACAAGGTGGGTCAAACCACCCGATTTGGCCAATCAGGGCCTGGGTTGATGTGGATAACCACTTGCATTCCTGAGAGGTACCCCCTATGTTCGCCCTCTATCCACAGATTTTCCCCTCTATGGCTGGAAATTGAAGTTAAAGGACAGGTTTAGACCACAGCCTGTGGATAACTATGTGGGTAACTTTTTAGGGCTTTTGGCCGGAATTTGGGTGGATTAGATGGCAACTCTTGCACAGGTAGATCTGCAAAAACTTTGGGATCAGGTTGTCTCATCTGTCTCAACTCCGCAATACAGCGCTTTTTTAATTAGAACCAAACCGCTTGGTTTACTTCCTGGTGAGGGTGATGAAGGATCAAATCTGCTTTTATCAGCGCCAGATCTTTTTACAAAGGATGTTTTAGAGACCAGGCTTCGCGCAATTCTCACCGAGGAGCTAACAAATCAGTTTGGTGAAAAGATAAATATTGCTGTAACTGTTATTGCTGATTCAAAGGTTGATTCTTATGAAGATTCAACTACTGATTCGTTAGAAAATTTCTCTGAAACCCCAATCGAGACTAAAGGTGGCACAGGAAGAAATTCAACCTCACTTACAAATAATGAAAGTGCGCAATTAAACCCTCGATATATTTTTGAATCATTTGTAATTGGTGCCTCAAATCGATTTGCACACGCCGCCGCCGTTGCAGTGGCTGAGGCGCCCGCAAAGGCTTATAACCCGCTATTTATTTATGGTGAGTCCGGACTTGGTAAAACCCATTTATTACACGCTATTGGCGCTTACGCCAAAGAGTTATATGGCTCAACCAGGGTTCGCTATGTCTCCTCTGAAGAGTTCACTAATGACTTTATTAACTCGATTCGTGATGATAAAGCTTCGGTTTTCCAAAAGCGCTACCGCGACCTAGATATTTTGTTGGTTGATGATATTCAATTTTTAGAAAACAAGGAGCGGACTCAAGAGGAGTTCTTCCATACCTTTAATACTCTTTATAACGCGAACAAACAGATTGTTATCTCAAGTGATCGTCCGCCAAAACAATTAACAACTTTGGAAGATCGCCTACGCTCCCGATTTGAGTGGGGTTTAATTACTGATATTCAACCACCAGAGCTTGAAACTAGAATTGCAATTCTTCGCAAAAAAGCTGCGCAGGATAAATTAAACGCACCTGATGATGTTCTTGAATATATTGCCAGCAAGATCTCGACAAATATCCGCGAGTTAGAGGGTGCATTAATTCGCGTAACCGCGTTTGCTTCCTTAAATCGCCAAGGTGTTGATTTATCACTTGCCGAGATTGTGCTTAAGGATTTAATTCCAGAGGAGGGTGGGCCGGAAATAACTGGACCTGTGATTATGGCTCAGACCGCCTCTTACTTCTCGCTCTCTGTTGATGATCTTTGTGGCACATCGAGATCTCGGGTTTTAGTTAATGCCCGTCAGATTGCGATGTATCTCTGCCGAGAGATGACTGAGCTCTCCCTTCCTAAAATTGGACAGGCTTTTGGGGGAAGAGATCACACCACTGTGATGCATGCTGACCGCAAAATCCGCCAGTTGATGGCAGAGCGTCGTTCGATTTATAACCAGGTAACTGAGTTAACTAACCGAATCAAGCAACAAGCTAAAAAGTAAGGTTTTATCCCAACTAAATATTGAAAAGTTCTCCATACCCTCTACCCCCAGTCTGGGGATAAGGTGTGGATAACTGTGGATACGGGTGTTTATAACTGGTTTTCGTGCTGGTTTTAAACACTCCGCCCACACTCCGCCCACAGTTTTTGGGGGTAACTTTATTGTGTGTGACCTGCGGTTTTACCCGCTTTCCACATTTTTCGCTCTAGTTACTACTAACCACTATATAAAGAGATAAAGGGTGGATGGATACGAACTGTTGGTTAAAACTTTAAGTAGTTAAGATTTGAAGGATAGATAAAGAAAAGGTGAGCGATGAAGTTTGTAGTTGAAAGAGATTCCTTAGTTGACG
>Ga0214917_10002347_pt1 | contig 23182 bp, 21 predicted proteins | sample LL_1208_BB_MetaG_FD_177983 | JGI IMG/M metagenome (GOLD analysis project Ga0214917, IMG submission 177983) | Freshwater microbial communities from Lake Lanier, Atlanta, Georgia, United States - LL_1208_BB | ecosystem: Environmental > Aquatic > Freshwater > Lake | place: USA: Georgia | collected...
AGCTAAATTTCAGATCTTGCTGTAGCGCAGCCAACAAAGCCGCGAGTGCCAGACAGGCCGCTGACAATCCAAGCCCAAGCGAGAGACCGCCGAAAAAATCGGTGATCAGGCCCACTAGCACTGGCCCAAAGGTCTGCCCAACGCTGAAGGTGATCGTCATGACGCCGATACCGCGCGGCCAGAGCCGTTGCGGATAATTCTTCCGCACGAAGGCTGTTGTCCCGGCCACAACGGCAAAGAAGGAACTCCCAAATAACAACGCCGAAATGGCCAGCACCAACGCATGGGAGGAGAACAAGGGCAACACCGACCCCGTCATGGTGATCAAAAGGAGCACCATCACTGGGCGTCCACCCGTGAACTGGTTGTAAACCCAAGACCACGCGAAGGGTGAAATCACTCCGCCGACGCCGATCAGCACCCAAAAGGCCGCCTGCATCCCTGGTCCCCCGCCGCGTTCCTGTAGCCAAGCGATCATGAAGGTCATGTAGGCGATGTAACCGATGCCGAAGAGGAAATAACTCGCCAGAACGAACCCGGGCGGACCTAGCGCGATCCGATCGCCTTTTTGGGGCTGCGACGGTGGCGCGCCGCCAGCTGCTTGCCGCCCGAGGATGAGCCCGGTGGCCAGCACCAATCCCAAAAGGGTCAAAGCGCCCCATGCCATCTGCCAAGATCCCGGCCCAAGACGCTCAATAAGGAGCGGCGTCATTGCACCCGAAGACGCAATCCCAATCCCCGGACCGACATAAAAGAGGCTGAGGAGGAATGAACCACGCCCGCCATGATGGAGTGAAAGCCCTGCCGCCAGCGAACCGCCTGCGACGAAGGCGAGCGCCGCCCCAGCACCTGCCAGCAGCCGTGCGACGCAAAGGAGAAAAAAGGTCTCCCATAGCGCCGAAGCAATAAGCGAAGCGAGCACCCCAAAAGATCCAAGCAAAAGCGTCCGCATCAGGCCTAACCGTGCGGCCATTGGAGCGGCCATCAAGGCCCCGATCAGATAGCCGGCTGCATTGACCGTGTTCATGAAACCGGCCTCGGCATAGCTCCAATGCAAAGCGGCACGCATATCTGGCAACACGAGCGCATAGGCGAACCGACCGATCCCGAGCCCGATCGCCGGTGCCATGGCGAGCCCAAGAATGGTCAGCGCTGTCCGCCCGAACGAAGGAACCGAACGCTCTGCCGTCAACACCCTGTCTCCACTTGGGTGATGCGTTGCGCCTTGCCTGCAAGGGCGCTCCGCAAAACCGGCTCTCGCCTCGGCCTTTGTCGCTTGTTAAGAACAGAGTCGCAATTGGGGAGTGCAGACCATGGTAGCGATCGATCTGAATTCCGATCTTGGCGAAAGCTTTGGCCCGTGGGTCATGGGCCATGACGACCAAGTCCTGCAGATCGTCACAAGCGCCAATGTTGCGTGCGGTGGTCATGCCAGCGACCCCGACACGATGGTAAAAACGATGCAACTCGCCAAGACGAACAATGTTGTCGTGGGTGCCCATCCCGGTTATCCCGATCTTCTCGGTTTTGGCCGCCGCACCATCCCCTGCTCAATGGATGAGATCACACATTTCACCGCAACGCAGATTGGCGCATTAATGGGCGCAGCTGCACTTGTGGGCCATCGTGTCCGTTATGTGAAACCCCATGGTATGCTCGGCAACAACAGCGCCGCCAATCGCGACATTGCGCGCGCAGTGGTGAAGGCGGTGAAAGCGGTCGATCCGAAACTCGCTTATCTCGCCATCTCAGGCACCGAGAGCGAATTAGCCGCGCGCGAGATCGGCCTTGAAACCTATTCCGAAATCTTCGCCGACCGTGGCTACACAAGCTCGGGGCAACTCGTCATGCGCGGCCAACCCGGTGCAATGCTCACCGATCCCGCGGTCGCAGCGAACCGCCTCATCGAATTCTTGAAGACCGGAGAGATGCCAACCGTCGATGGCAAGACGGTGAAACTCGCCGCGCAATCGATCTGTATTCATGGTGACAGCGATCACGCGGTGAGCATGGCGCGCGAAGTGCGCACCCGCCTTGAAGCAGCAGGCATTTCCATTCAGCCATTCCTGAAAAGCTGATGTATCCTCGTCTCATTCCGGTCGCCGATTGCGGCCTTCTCGTTGAATTCGGTGACAGGATCGATCCGGCGATCAATACACAGGTCGCCACCTTCGACCGCGATCTCATTGCGCGTGGCTTCCAAGGCTTCACCGAGAGCGTTCCGTCATGGAGTGCCGTTTTCGTAGGTTTCGAACCGCTCGTCACCGACCACGCCGCGGTACAACGCCTCTGCGAAGATATCATCGCTACAATGAAGCCGGGAGCCGCCAAACGCACCCGGCATGAAGTGCTCGCCTGCTACGACCACGATTTCGCGCCTGACCTCGCCACCATGGCCGAGAAAACAAAGCTTTCGCCAGACGCAATCATCGCGGCCCATCTTGCGGGCACCTATGTCGTCGGCATGATGGGGTTTGCGCCCGGTTACGCCTATCTCGATGGCTTGCCCGAAACCATTCGCCTGCCGCGCAAAACATCGCCCGTACGCGGCGTTCCGAAAGGATCGATCATGCTGGCGGGTTCGCAATGCATCGTCTCCACCGTCACAATGCCATCGGGCTGGTGGGTGATCGGCCGTTCGCCGACACGCATTCTGCGACCGGAAAATCATCCGCCAGTCCTTTTCGACATGGGCGACGAAATCGTCTTCAAGCGGATTGATCGCAAGACCTTCGATGCCTTGAGCGCGGAGGAGAACGCATGAGCCGCGCGGTTTTTCTGATCGAGCGTGCTGGCCCGATGACTACGATCCAAGATCGTGGACGTTTCGGCGCGCAACGTTATGGCATCAATGAAGCAGGGCCAATGGACCGCGCCGCCTATCGTGCAGCACTCGCCGCGCTCGGTGAAGCGCGGGGGCCAGCCTTGATCGAAACTTCAATCGGCGGCATGGCTCTGCGCTGCATTCAGGGTGATGTTACGGTCGCACTTGCGGGGGGCGGATTTCGCCTGACGATTGATGGCGAGACGAAGGGAAGCTGGTGCGTCGCCACGATCCGCACAGGCCAACGCCTCGAAATCAAGCCGGGCCCATGGGGCAGCTGGACTTGCCTTGCCGTCGCTGGTGACATCGTCGCTAAGCCGTGGATGGGCAGCGTGGCTACTCATGCGCCCACCGGTTTCGGTGCAGGTGTGCTGAAAACCAACGACGAAGTCGTCATCGACAACGCGCGCTTTTTGCCAGAGCGCGAGGGACTTTTGCCCTTCCCCGTCACCGGCAAGCCGCGTGACCACGTCCGCGTCGTCCTTGGCCCGCAGCAGCAGTTCTTTGCGCCAGCAACGATTGAGCAGTTCCTTACGACAAACTTCACACTTAGCAGTGAATATGATCGCATGGGCGTGAAGCTGATCGGTGCAAAACTATCCATCGAAGGCGCTCTTGACATGCCATCCCAAGCTTTGCCACGCGGCTCAGTTCAGGTTCCCGGCCATGGCGATCCGTTGATCTTACTGTCCGATCATCAAACGACCGGCGGTTATCCGAAGATTGCCGTTACCATTGGCGCAGATCAGGATGGCTTCTGCCAATTGCGTCCGCGCCAGAGTGTTCGCTTCACTGCCATTGCCCCTGAAGATGCCATCATCGCAGCGCGCAGCCGCGCCAAGGCAGAAAACGCCTATCTCGAGCGGCTGCGCCGGAGAACGAATGCGTGAGCATCATCGCACTGATCGTAGCAGCAGGACGCGGTGAACGCGCCGGTCAACCGGGGCCAAAGCAATATGCGCGCCTTGCCGGTCAGACCGTGCTCGCCCGAAGCATTCATGCACTCGCAATATCAAAACGCATCAGCGCAATCCTGTGCGTCATCCATGCCGATGACCGAGCGCTCTACGATCGAGCCATTCAGGAAGTCCCACAGCGCCTCCGCAAGAAATTGCGTACGCCTGTTATAGGAGGCACAACGCGCCAACAATCTGTGATGGCCGGGCTTGAAGCGCTCGCGGGGACGGATTGCGAAACTGTTCTGATCCATGATGCCGCCAGACCCTTTCTCAGCAAGGCGCTGATCGAGCGCGTTGTCGATGCGGTGCCTGCAACCGGCGCCGCAATCCCTGCCCTCCCAATGACAGACACGATCAAGGAACTCGACGCGGCGGGCACCATCGCCAAGACACCAGACCGAGCCCTATTGCGTGCGGTCCAAACACCGCAAGCGTTCACTTTTAAGCTAATCCTCGGCGCACATCGCGCGATGGTGGATCGTGAAACGACCGACGACGCATCGTTGATCGAAGCGCTTGGCGGTCGTGTGATGCCAGTCGAAGGCGAGCGGGATAATATTAAGCTGACCACGCCGGAGGATTTTGCTGTGGCGGAATTGAAGCTGACAGAAACCGTCAGCGCGATGGGTTATGACGTACATGCTTTTGGCGTCGGCGATCATGTGACTTTGGCCGGCGTCAAGATCCCGCACACACGCGGCGTTCTCGCCCATTCGGATGGCGACGTGATTTTGCACGCCCTGTGCGACGCTATTTTCGGTGCAATCGGTGCGGGCGATATTGGCCAACACTTTCCACCGTCAGATCCGCAATGGAAGGATGCACCCTCCTCAACATTCGTCGCGCACGCAATCAAGATTCTCAAGGAAAAAGGGGGCGCGCTCGTCAATTGCGATGTGACATTACTCGCGGAAGAACCGCGCATCGGAAAACACCGCGAATCGATGATCGACAGCCTTGCGACGATAACCGGCATCAAAAAAGAGCGTATCGGCCTCAAAGCGACGACAACAGAAAAACTTGGCGCTATCGGACGCGGCGAAGGCCTCGTCGCGCAGGTGCTCTGCACGTTACGATTGCCGCGAGAACGCTAACATGTTCAGCCAAGATCAAACCGCTCTAGCCGAAACAATCCTTTCGGAAGCACGCAGGCGCAAGCTCAAAATAGCCGTTGCCGAAAGTTGTACCGGTGGATTGATCGCTGCCTGTCTTACAGCAATCCCCGGATCGAGCGACGTTTTCGAGCGTGGTTTCGTAACCTATTCGAACGAGGCAAAAACTGAACAGCTCGGCGTACGCCCCGACCTCATTGCAGCCCATGGCGCCGTCAGCATGGAAGTCGCCGCAGCCATGGCGCATGGCGCTCTCACACATTCCCATGCCGATATCGCCGTCTCGGTCACCGGCATTGCTGGCCCCGGTGGCGGCTCCCCGTTAAAGCCGGTCGGCACGGTCTGCTTCGGCCAGGCGGCGACCGGCTTCATTCACGCCGACTGCGTCTTATTTCCCGATCGTGAGCGGAGCAGAATCCGCGCTGCCGCCCTCGATCAGGCCCTATCGCTTCTCCTCGAGACAATTACGGCGAAAACATCCGACTGATCTTTCCACGAATAATCTCTGCCGTGACATTCGTATAATGATCAGTCCACAATTCTTGCGACGGACGTGGCGTCAGTTTCTTGAAGCCCGCGCGTTCCAAAGCTGCAGCTGATGCCGGCCCCAATGCAAAGGCTGTAACAGCTACACTCGTTCGCATTTCTAACATCCGTTCCACCGGCTCTTTGGTATAGAGCGCGTACACATCAAGGCCCTTTGCCTCACCAATCTTTGCAAGAATTGGTGACACGTCGATGTAACGGTTTGTTGTATTGAACGCGAGAATACCATCATTCGTTACCCGCGAAGCAAACATGTCGACCGCCTCTTTTGTGATGAGATGAGACGGGATTGCATCAGACGAAAATGCATCAAGCAGGAGATAATCATAGGCCTGAGCTGGCTGTTTTTTCACGGTTAGCCTTGCATCACCCATGATGATGGGCATCGAACGGCCGCAATCCGACAAATATCTGAAACGCTCGGAATCCTTTGCAATGCGAACAACCAAAGGGTCGATTTCAAAGAAGGTCCATTGCTCATTACCCCGACTGTGACAAGCCATACTGCCTATTCCAAGACCCACCACACCAATAGAGAGCGGGCCGTTAGGGCGAGTTTCGCGGATCGCTGTAAGAGAACGTCCTATTGCACCCTCACTCGTGAAATAGGTAAGTGGCTCTGGTCTATAGTCATCAGATATTCTCTGCGCACCGTGGATCGTGCTTCCATGTAACAAGATCCTATAACTGCTATCAGACAGGTCTTTTACTTTCAGAACGCTAAAAAAGCTTCTTTGAACATCCGAACCATAGGGAAGGATGACTATGGCGAAAAGCGCTGCCATAATGATGCCCTGCACAACAGGACGAATTTCTTTTAGAAACAGAGCAAAAAGCGTGACCGCTGTAATGAGCATGGCTATGTTGAGCGCAAATCTTCCGTTTGGATGCATAGCGGCGGCAAGTCCCACCACGGCGAGAAGAAGAAGAACCCCAAGCCCAAATTTTCGAACATCGTCTTTGCCCGTTATGCCGTTGAAAGATACGACAAGAGCAGCCATTAAAATCAGCAATTGATACTCAGCCGTCCAAGAAAATACGTTAGGCGCAACAAGTGCAGCGAAAAGGCCGCCGACGAACCCGCCGCAAGAAACGAAAAGATAAAACTCCGTCAATTCGCCACTAGCAGGCCTTGATTGGTACAAAGCACGATGGCATGCCATCGAAACGCTCAACACCGCAAGCAATGCCGTACCTAAAATGACCGCAAAATGATGAACCTCTATGACCCCTATGACGAGGGCAAAGATAGCACTTGCCCGCACCATACGAGACCAAAGCTTGCTATTCTCATGGCCATCCCGAAAGGCGAACACAAAAGTGAGAAGAAAAATAGCCAGTGGCAAAAGCCATAGGATAGGGCCACCCGAAACATCTAATTGGATCGAAGCTGTTGCTGCAATCAATAGTCCCGATGGTACAGCCGCCAGAATCAACCAGCGCATCCGTAAGCCCCAAGACGTAGGCTGAACAGCATCGCTTTTATGACGCTCTACCTCGCCACGCCATGCAAAAGTTGCGCATAAGACCAACATTACTATGAAAGCAGCAAAGCCAATAGACCATCCAATACTTTGTTGCGGAAGGTTTACGAATGGCTCAATGACAAAGGGGTACGCGAACAACGCGGCGAACGACCCAATATTCGATGCCGCATAAAAATGATAAACGTTGATACGGCGATCAGAAGCCGCCAACCATGCTTGCAGAAGAGGCGCATTGGCAGCCAATGCAAAAAACGGCAATCCAATGGCTTTGATAAATGTCCCGATCAGCCAAATTTCTTCGCCGTTCTGAGGAGGCTCACCCCAATCTGGGGTAACTGCAAATGGGAGGATCAAAAAGGCCACGCAGGTCACAGCAATGTGAACACCGATAGCAGCGCGCAAAGGAAGAAAGCGGATCAGCAAATGAGCGTAAAGATATCCCGCCAGGAGAAGCCCTTGAAAGACCACCATCGCGACAGACCAGACGGCTGGCGTCCCACCCAATGTCGGCAAAACCACCTTGGTAAAGATTGGCTGAACGCTAAAAATTAAAAACGCAGACAGGAAGATTGAAAAACCAAAAACTAATATCTTTGTGATGCCGCTACTGTCTTTTCGCGCAAATGCAAGGCTCGTCATCGCAAATTCTCCAAAAATAGACGATAAAACAGTTTGGAGGCTACGCGACGGTTCTTAATATTCTGTTAGATTGAAGAGGATTGTGCCTGTGAATAGATCGTATTGGCGCGTTCTTCGAATGCATCGGCGAACCGCCGAAAGGCGTGATCGAACATGGCGCCCATCAAAAGCCCGAGCGTGCGGCTGCGAAATTCATAATTGATATAGAAATCGATATGGCTGCCAGGTTCACCAGCCCGAAAAGTCCAGCGATTTTCGAGGTGACTAAAAGGGCCATCGACGTATTCGACAAGTATTTTAAGGCGCGGACGATCAAGTGTGACCCGGCTTGTAAAGGTCTCGCGGATCGCCTTATAGCCGACCGTCATATCGGCGATCAGCACTTCCGTTCCCTCATCGCTTTTATTACGGCGACGTATCTTGAGGGCTTCGCAGAGCGGCAGGAATTGCGGATAGGCCTCGACATCGGCGACGAGATCGAACATTTGCGCCGTATTGTGGCGCACGCGACGCGACGAACGAAAGGATGGCACCGCCCTGCCCTCAGCGCCCGGCCTGAGCGAGCCGCGCCGCTTTCAGCTTGGCGAAATCGTCACCGGCATGATGCGATGAGCGCGTCAAAGGTGTGGCAGAGACAAGCAAAAACCCTTTGGTGTAGGCCACTGTCTCATAGGCTTTGAACTCGTCCGGCGTGATGAATGAAACCACCGGATGATGCTTTTTCGTCGGCTGTAAATACTGCCCGATCGTGAGGAAATCGACATCGGCCGACCGCAGATCGTCCATCAATTGCAACACTTCGTTCCGCTCCTCGCCAAGCCCGACCATGATGCCGGATTTGGTGAAGATGGTGGGATCGAGTTTCTTCACCCGCTGCAACAAACGGATGGAATGGAAATAGCGCGCGCCGGGCCGCACGGTCAGATAGTTCGAGGCCACGGTTTCGAGATTATGATTGAAGACGTCAGGGCGCGCGGCCACCACCACTTCAAGCGCGCCATCCTTGCGCAGGAAATCCGGCGTCAGCACTTCGATCGTGGTCTTTGGAGAGGCTTCGCGAATGGCGCGGATGACTTGGGCGAAATGCTCTGCCCCGCCATCTTTCAAATCATCGCGGTCAACTGAGGTGATGACGACATGGTTTAGCCCCAACTTCTGGACTGCATCGGCGATCTTTGCCGGTTCGTCCCCATCGAGCGCGTTGGGTAGGCCCGTCTTCACATTGCAGAAGGAGCACGCGCGGGTGCAGGTGTCGCCCATGATCATGAATGTGGCGTGCTTGTGCTCCCAGCACTCGCCAATGTTAGGGCAGCTCGCCTCCTGACAGACAGTGACAAGGCCATGCTCTTTGACGATCTTGTTCGTCTCGTTCCATTTCGGCGAGCCTGGCGCTTTGACGCGGATCCAATCCGGCTTGCGTTGCACGGGCTGATCGGGCCGGTGCGCCTTCTCGGGATGGCGCGGCCTTGTGTCGGATGAGAGCGTATTGATGAGCGTCGCCATGGCAACCTCTAAAACCTAGGATTAGCGGCGCGGTGCCCTGACCACGCGCCAGAGGTAAAGCACGATCACCGCGCCAATGGTAGCGGCAATCACAGTGCCAAAGAACCCATGGATGGGAGCATCGAGGATATCGGCCAGCTTCCCGCCAACATAGGCCCCGATCACACCCACCAGGATGCGGGTGATAAGTCCATGCCGCTCCTCGGTGATTTTCGACGCGATCCATCCGGCCAAAGCGCCGATGAAAAGGGTCGCAAGGATGCCGTAACCTCCCATGGCGGTCACGTATGGATCACGCGGCCATAGGCATCGAGTACGCTTTCATGCATCATTTCCGAGAGGGTCGGATGCGGGAATACGGCGTGGATAAGCTCTTCCTCGGTCGTTTCAAGGTTCATGGCGATCACATAGCCCTGAATGAGCTCCGTCACCTCAGCCCCGATCATATGGGCACCCAAGAGTTTGCCGGTCTTCTTATCGAAGACTGTCTTCACGAGCCCATCCGGCTCGCCAAGGGCGATGGCCTTGCCATTGCCCATAAAGGGGAACCGCCCGACCCGAATGTCGTAGCCCTTCTCCTTCGCCTTGGCTTCCGTGAGCCCGACCGAGGCAATCTGCGGATGGCAATAGGTACAACCGGGGATCATCGCCTTGTCCATCGGATGGGTGTGCAGCCCCTTAATCGTCTCGACGCAGATCACGCCCTCATGCTCCGCCTTATGCGCCAACATGGGGGCCCCGGCGACGTCGCCGATGGCATAGATGCCTTTCACATTCGTTGCGCCGCGCCCGTCGGTGACGATCGTGCCGCGCTCCATCTTCACGCCGAGCGCCTCGAGTCCGAGGTTTTCGACATTGCCGACAACGCCCACTGCCGAGATCAATTTCTCGGCTGAAATCTGCTGCTTATTGCCCTTCTCATCTTCGATATGGGCGATGACGCCCGCCGACGTTTTCTCGACCTTCGCCACCTTTGCGCCAGTGACAATTTTCATGCCCTGCTTTTCAAACCGCTTGCGGGCGAGCGCGGCAATTTCGGCATCTTCGACCGGCAGGATCTGCGGCATCAATTCGATGACCGTCACCTCAGAGCCCATGGTGCGATAGAAAGACGCGAACTCGATCCCAATCGCGCCCGAACCCATCACGATCAAAGATTTCGGCATGGAAGGCGGTACCATCGCTTCGAAATAGGTCCAGATGTTTTTTCCGTCCGGTTCGATCCCGGGAATCACACGCGGCCGCGCGCCGGTTGAAACGATGATGTTCTTCGCTTTGTAAACGCCCTCGCCGAGAACGCCTTTAGGCACCGGGTTCTGCGGTTGCACTGCGGGCTTCTTCGGCGCGCTGACTTTGATTTCACCGACCTTCGAAATCGACGCTTCTCCCCAGATCACATCGACCTTGTTCTTCTTAAGCAAAAACGCAACGCCGCCATTGAGCTGTGCCGACACGCCACGCGAACGCTTCACGACAGCCGCCGCATCCACCGACACGGTGCCATTGAGCTTAAGCCCATAATCGCCGGGGTGCTGCATATAATGATAAATTTCAGCCGAGCGCAGCAGCGCCTTGGTCGGGATGCAGCCCCAATTCAGACAGATGCCGCCAAGATGTTCGCGCTCCACCACAGCGGTTTTAAAGCCGAGCTGCGCTGCACGAATGGCGGCAACATAACCGCCCGGCCCGCCGCCGATGATGATCACGTCATATTGATCGGCCATGAGTTTATCCCTTCATGTCTTGTTCATATTCGCGGCGCTGCAATGCGCTGCAACTGTGTTGCGGTCCGGCCGCGAGATCACACCTTTTTCGGTGATAATGGCGGCGATCAATTCGGCGGGGGTGACATCGAAAGCAGGGTTAGCAACCAAAACACCTTCTGGCGCCCAGCGTACATTCCGAAAACCCGTAACCTCGTCGGCTGATCTTTCCTCGATCGGAATGGCATCGCCACTAGCAGCCGATAAATCGAAGGTCGACAAAGGTGCAGCGACATAAAACGGAATATTGTGTCTCGCAGCGAGCACGGCGACCATATAGGTGCCAATCTTGTTGGCAACATCGCCATTCGCGGCAATCCGGTCGGCCCCAACGATGACGGCATCGATGGCGCCACTCTTCATCATATGGCCGGCCATATTGTCAGCGATCAGCGTGACAGGGATTTTCTCTTGCACCATTTCCCATGCCGTCAAACGTGCGCCCTGCAAGAAGGGCCGCGTCTCATCAGCGATCACGCTGATGTTCTTTCCCGCTTCGACTGCCGAACGGATCACGCCGAGCGCCGTGCCATGGCCTGCCGTGGCTAATGCGCCCGCATTGCAATGGGTCAGAACCCGTGCGTCCTGCGTGAGAAGCGCTGCACCATGTGCACCCATCGCCCGGTTCGCAGCGATGTCTTCTTCAAAGATGGCGCACGCTTCATAGAAAAGCAGCGCTGCAACCTCGTCGGACGGCATATGTCCTTGCTGCGTCCAAAGCCTGCGCATCCGCTCAAGCGCCCAGAACAGGTTGACTGCGGTCGGTCGGCTGGCTGCGAGAATAGAAAAAGCCTGTTCCAGCGTCGCGTCGAAAATAGGCCTCATCTGGCCAGCTGCGATGCGCGCTTCCAGCGCAACACCATAGGCCGCCGCGCAACCGATGGCCGGTGCGCCACGCACCACCATCGAGCGGATCGCCTCCGCCGTTTCAGCGGCATTGCGACACATCACCGTTTCGAAAGCGAGCGGTAACACACGCTGATCGATCAATTGCAGAACACCATTCTCGATCCGCATTGTCTCGACACTCATGGCTTCCTCCCGCTGCCGCGCTGCCCATAGGACCTAAACGCAACCAGCGCCGCTTTCATCTCAGCATCGCTGAGCAGAACAGGCGGCCCGTAAACGCATGAACGTTGATAGAGATCGCAGAGATTCTCGACTTCCGCAGCCAAAGACAAAGCGTCTGAAAGATCTTTGCCGACAGCAATCATCCCGTGATTGGCCATGAGGCACGCTTTGCGCCCTTCAAGCGCGACAAGCACAGCGTCTGATAATTCTTGCGTACCGAACAGAGCATAATCAGCACAGCGAACATCCGCCCCACCGGCCACGCCGATCATGTAATGAAACGGCGGCAAAGCGCGGCGTTGACATGAAAGCGCTGTCGCAGCTGGGGAGTGCGTATGCACGATAGCACCGACATCCTTACGCGCTGCATAAATGTCGCGATGAAACCGCCATTCGCTTGAAGGCTTGCCCGCTTGCTTGGGCTTGCCGTCGAGCCCCATCGAAATGATGAATTCCGCTGTCAACGCCTCTGCGGGAATACCTGAAGGTGTAATTAGAAAACCACCGCGCGTGCGAAGGCTGACATTACCAGCCGCGTGGAGAATGAGCCGATCGCGCGCAAGCGAACGATAGGCCTCCGCAATCGCGGCGCTCATCTCCTCGCTTGGGTTTCCGCGCTCAGGCACACGCTCCTCACGGATTGATCAGACGAGCATCGCCATCGGCTTCTCGATCAGCGTCTTGAACGCCGACAAGAACTCAGCGCCGAGCGCACCGTCGACCGCACGATGATCTGTCGAAAGCGTTACGCTCATCACAGTAGCAACAGCAGGAGCGCCATTTTTGACGACGACGCGCTGTTCACCCGCGCCGACCGCAAGAATCGTCGCATGCGGCGGATTGATGACAGCAGCGAAATCCTTGATGCCGAACATGCCGAGATTACTGACCGCCGTTGTGCCGCCCTGATATTCTTCGGGCTTCAGCTTGCGCGCTTTTGCGCGTGCCGCGTAATCCTTCATCTCGTTGGAGATCAAGGACAACGTCTTTTTGTCGGCATCGCGCACGACCGGCGTGATGAGGCCGCCCGGGATCGATACTGCAACACCAACATCGCAAGTGGTGTGTTTCAGCATCGCCCCATCGGTCCAGGTGACATTGGCATCCGGCACGCGCTTCAGCGCAAGCGCCAACGCCTTGATCACGAAATCGTTGACCGAGACTTTGTAAGCGGGCTTGCCGTCGACAACAGGCGCCGCCGCGTTGATCTGCTCGCGCAGCGCCAGCAAACCATCGAGCTCGCAATCCACCGTGAGATAGAAATGTGGAATGGTCGATTTTGCTTCCGTCAGACGGCGCGCAATTGTCTTGCGCATGGAATCGTGCGGGATCTCTTGATATGAACCCTGCGCGAACATTTTCTTGATCGTTTCGTCGCCCATGCCTTGCACTGGTGCAGGACCGCTCGCCGCCACGGGGGCGGATGGACGCGGTGCGGCCTTCGCAGTGCCGCCTTCAAGCGCCGAGCGAACGTCCCGCTCGACAACGCGGCCATGCGGTCCAGAACCAGCAATAACGGCAATATCGATCCCCGCCTCACGCGCGATGCGCTTGGCGAGCGGCGATGCAAATACGCACGCGCCGCTCTGCGGGGCAGCGACGATCGGGGCAGCGGGCGCAGGCGCGCTCGCGGAAGGCATAGCAGGCGCAGCAGCAGGTGCAGGTGCAGGCGCAGAAACAGCAGCAGGCGCCGACGCCGCTTTCGCAGCCGCTGGTGCTTTCACGCTTGAAGCGTCTTCCCCCTCGCCTGCGATTACCGCGATGATCTCGTTCACCGGCACATCCTGCGCGCCTTCCGGCACGATGATCTTTGCAAGCGTGCCCTCATCAACAGCTTCGACTTCCATCGTCGCCTTGTCAGTCTCGATCTCAGCGATGATGTCGCCTGACTTGATCGTATCGCCTTCCTTCTTCAGCCACTTCGCCAGATTGCCCTTTTCCATTGTGGGCGAGAGCGCAGGCATCAAAATATTGACGGGCATGGCGCGTCTCCTTAGCGATAGGTCACAGCGCGAACGGCATCGATGACGTCTTGCACGGACGGCAAAGCGAGCTTTTCGAGATTGGCAGCATAAGGCATGGGCACATCCTTGCCGCACACGCGTTTGACCGGAGCGTCGAGATAATCGAACGCTCCATGATCTGTGCGGAAATCTCCGAGCCGACACCGGATTGCGGCCAACCCTCTTCAACCGTCACGCAACGTCCCGTCTTGATGACGGAGGCCAGAACCGTATCAATGTCCATCGGGCGGATCGTCCGGAGATCGATCACTTCCGCATAAATGTGCTTCTTCGCAAGTTCTTCCGCCGCCTTAAGCGCGTATGTCATGCCAATCGAGAAGGAAACGATCGTGACGTCCTTGCCGGGCCGCACAATCCGCGCCTTGCCAATCGGCACGGTGAAGTCGTCGCCCTTAGGTACCAGTGCCGTCTGCCCATAAAGAATTTCATTTTCGAGAAAGATCACCGGATTGGGATCGCGGATGGCGGATTTCAAAAGCCCTTTCGCGTCGATTGCATTCGACGGAGCAACCACCTTCAAACCGGGAATATTGGAATACCAAGCCGAATAATCCTGCGAATGCTGAGCCGCGACACGCGAAGCCGCACCATTCGGGCCACGAAACACGATGGGGCAACCCATCTGCCCGCCCGACATGTAAAGCGTTTTCGCAGCCGAGTTGATGATCTGGTCAATCGCCTGCATCGCGAAATTAAATGTCATGAACTCGACGATAGGCTTCAGTCCGGCAAAAGCCGCGCCGACGCCGATACCAGCAAAACCATGCTCGGTAATCGGCGTGTCAATCACGCGGCGCGCACCGAATTCCTGCAACAGACCCTGCGTGACCTTATAGGCACCCTGATACTCGGCAACTTCTTCGCCCATGACGAAGACAGCCTCGTCACGACGCATTTCTTCCGCCATCGCATCGCGGAGCGCTTCGCGCATCGTGATGGAGACAAGTTCGGCACCGGCTGGCACTTCCGAAGACGCGTCGTAGGATTCGCTCACGCCCTGCACGATGGCGGGCGATGCAACGGGAGCAGCCACAGGCTTTGCGGCGACACCGCCCTGACCGGCGTCACCGGGCAGATTAGCGCCACCGGTTGATTTGACAGTCGCAGGATCTTCCCCTTCCGACGCAATGATCGCGATCGGCTGGTTCACCAACACATCCTGCGTACCCGCAGGGACGAGAATTTTCGCCAGCGTCCCTTCATCGACGGCTTCAACTTCCATCGTCGCCTTATCGGTTTCGATCTCGGCGATGATGTCGCCGGATTTCACCTTGTCGCCTTCGTTTTTCAGCCATTTGGCCAGATTGCCCTTCTCCATCGTCGGCGAAAGGGCGGGCATCAAAATATCGACCGGCATTGCTGCGCTCCGATTGTGTGGCAGGGCCGCGCTCGATAGCGCCGGGCCCAAACGATCCGAATTACTTAAGAATGTCCGTCCAAAGCTCCGACGCATCAGGCTCAGGATCGTTCGTGGCGAATTCCGCGGACTCATTGACGATGTCGCGCACTTCCGCGTCGATCGCCTTGAGCTCTTCTTCCTTCACCTTCCACTCTTCCAGCAGACGGCGGCGCACCTGCTCGATAGGATCGTGCTCTTCGCGCATCTTCTGCACTTCGTCCTTCGAGCGATACTTCGCCGGATCCGACATGGAGTGCCCGCGGTAGCGGTAAGTCTGCATTTCGAGAATATACGGGCCCTTACCATCGCGGCACCATTGGATCGCCTTATCGGCGGCCGCCTTTACGGCGCGCACATCCATACCGTCGACCTGTTCGCCCGGAATATTGAACGAGATGCCGCGCTTGGAAAAATCGGTCTGTGCCGATGCGCGCGAAACCGCCGTGCCCATGGCATAGCGATTGTTCTCAATCACATAGATCACGGGGAGCTTCCACAGCTCCGCCATGTTGAAGCTTTCATAGACTTGGCCTTGATTGGCTGCACCATCGCCGAAATAGGTCAGCGATACATTGTCATTGCCGCGATACCGATTGGCGAAAGCCAAGCCAGTGCCGAGCGACACTTGCGCGCCGACGATGCCATGCCCACCATAGAAATGTTTCTCGACGCTGAACATGTGCATCGAGCCACCCTTGCCCTTAGAGAGGCCGCCGCGTCGGCCGGTCAGCTCGGCCATGACACCCTTGGGGTCCATGCCGCAGGCCAGCATATGTCCATGGTCACGATAACCCGTGATGACCTGATCGCCCTCTTTCGTGGCCATCTGCATCCCGACGACCACAGCTTCCTGTCCGATATAGAGATGGCAGAAACCACCGATGAGGCCCATGCCATACATCTGGCCCGCCTTTTCCTCGAAACGGCGGATCAAGAGCATCTCGCGATAGGCCGTGAGATCCTGATCTTGAGAAAACTGTGTCGTGGCTTTTTTAGAGCCGGTTTTCGCGGAGGCCTTAGCCTGCGCGGGATTTTTTGTGCTTTTACGGGCGGCAACCGCCATCGCACTCTCCCTCTGTCTCATCCCTTTGGCTAGCATTACACGAGAGAGGGCCACTTGGCGAGAGGGAGAAAAGTCCTCGAAAATATTAATAAGATATTGTTATTGCTAAGTTTTTATAAATGAACCACTTTCTGGTTCATGGCAATTTTTCCATGATCACGACATCATTGCGGTGCACACGCCCCAGGACCAAACGCGCCTGTTCTTCAAGGAGATCCCGATCGATATGATCGGCCCGAAACATAGCCACACGCCGTTCCCAATTGGCGCGCTCGGCCTTAACAGCAACAAGTGAACTCTCGAGGCGCGCCATCTCCGCCTCATAGCGCTCCTTGTTCTCAAGACCGCGCCGACCGGTCTGCGCCTGCGTGATAAAAAACGAAGTCAACGCTCCGGAAAGACACCAGAACGCAACCGGAATCAGGAACCGACGGAAACGCCTACGTACGACCATGCTGAAGACCATGCCGCAACAACGGTGAATCGGGCGTTAATCGAGGGTCATGCAACCACAAAAAAGCGGACCCGAAGGCCCGCCTCTTTGACCGCTCTAAACGCGCTCGCGTTTCAACGCAGCGCTCTCAGCGCATCACGCCCCGCATAGAGCGCTTGGGCGCCCAGTTCCTGCTCGATGCGCAATAGCTGGTTGTACTTCGCGGTCCGGTCCGAACGGGCGAGCGAGCCGGTCTTGATCTGCCCACAATTCGTCGCGACGGCGAGGTCTGCAATCGTGGAATCCTCGGTCTCGCCCGACCGATGCGACATGACCGCCGTATAGCTGGCATTCTGCGCCATAGAGACCGCCGCAAGCGTCTCCGTAAGGGAGCCAATCTGATTGACCTTCACGAGGATCGAATTCCCGACACCCTTTTTGATGCCGTCACCGAGCCGATTAACATTGGTTACAAAAAGGTCGTCGCCAACGAGCTGGCAGCGTGCGCCGATCCGGTCGGTCAGGAGCTTCCAGCCATCCCAATCGTCTTCCGCCATCCCGTCTTCGATTGAGACGATCGGATAGGCTTTGACGAGCTTTTCGAGATAATCCACCTGCTCGGTGATTGAGCGCTTCTTGCCTTCGCCTTCGTAATCGTAAGCGCCGTTCTTAAAGAATTCGGTCGAGGCGCAGTCGAGCGCGATCATCACGTCTTGGCCGGCCTTGAAACCTGCACCGTTGATCGCTTCCATCACGAAATCGAGCGCCGCCTCGGCCGATGGCAGGTTCGGCGCAAAGCCGCCCTCATCACCGACATTCGTGTTGTGGCCCTTCTTCTTCAGCGCAGATTTGAGCGTATGAAAAATCTCAACCCCCGTGCGCAGCCCTTCGCGGAACGAGGGCGCACCCACGGGCATGATCATGAATTCCTGAAAATCGATTGGGTTGTCGGCATGGGCACCGCCATTGACGATGTTCATCATCGGCACGGGCAGAACGCGGGCCGAAGTACCACCCACATAGCGATAAAGCGGCAGGCCAACCGAGGCCGCCGCTGCCTTCGCCACGGCCAGCGACACGCCGAGAATAGCATTGGCCCCGAGCTTAGCTTTGTTAGGCGTGCCATCGAGGCCGATCATCACCTCGTCGATCTTGACCTGCTCTTGCGCATCCATGCCGCCAATGGCGTCGAAGATATCGCGGTTGACGCTCTCGACAGCCTTCTCGACGCCCTTGCCGAGATAGCGCCCCTTGTCGCCATCGCGCAGTTCGACCGCCTCATGCGCGCCCGTGGACGCGCCAGACGGGACCGCGGCGCGGCCCAGCGAACCATCTTCCAGCACCACATCGACCTCGACGGTCGGATTGCCACGGCTATCGAGAATTTCGCGGGCGATGATGTCGACGATCGCTGTCATGGAGGCATCCTCTGGCAAGGGGGTCGAAAGGTTTGGGGTCAAAAGGTCTGGGGACCGTCTAGACCATTTTCGCTGCGGCGCAAATCGGCGGAAAGGCCGATTCCGCCCTTTTCCCTCGCGTCGTTTGCAGCAGCGCCCTATAGAGACCTAAAGCCTCCTCCCCCGACGGATGAACACGATGAGCCTCCAACTTGGACAGTCGACGCCGCTCCCGCAAAGCCCGGAAGAAGCAGTGCTCGACCGCGTGCCAAACCCGCACCCCGACACCCATTACGTCGCACGCTTTACCTGCCCCGAATTCACGTCGATCTGCCCGGTCACCGGCCAGCCGGATTTCGGCATCCTCGTGATCGACTATGTGCCAGGCCCTTGGCTCGTCGAATCGAAATCGCTGAAGCTTTATCTCGGCGCGTTCCGCAATCACGGCGCTTTCCATGAGGATTGCACGGTCTCGATCGGCCGCAAGCTGGCGGAGCTACTCGATCCTGTCTGGTTCCGCATCGGTGGCTATTGGTATCCGCGCGGCGGCATCCCGATCGACGTCTTTTGGCAACATGGCGAATTGCCCAAGAACGTCTTCCTGCCAGATCAAGGCGTGCCGCCCTATCGGGGGCGATGAACGCCTGCGCGAGCAATCCATCGTTCAAACAAAAAAGCGGGCCGTTTGGCCCGCTTTTTTCAATTCACATCGAAGCTTAAAAACTCAGCTCCACTGCACCGGCACCAGCGCAAAACGGTTACCGTCCTTGACGATGAAGCCAGTCGCCGGGAATGGCGCGTGGTAAAAAGCGACCTGCATCTTGTCGGCCGCCACCATGTCGAGCACCTTGCGGCGCGTGGCACGCGCAGCATCAGCATCCATGTCGAACACCGCGGACCAATCGGGATTTGTTACAAACAGAGCCGGATGGTTCGTTACATCCGACATGACCATCAATTTGTCATTGCCTGACGCAATCGCAAACGACATGTGACCCGGCGTGTGGCCATAGGTCGGCACAGCGGTGATGCCTTTCGCGACTTCCTGACCGGCATTGTACTTTTTCACGTCTTTCGCAACGGGGCTGAACACGCGACGCACATTTTGAAACGCACCCTTCATCGCGTCGGGCGCGGCGTTCATCTTGGTGTCGTCCATCCAGAAATCCCATTCGGTGCCGCCAACGAGAAGCTCCGCATTCGGGAAAACGGCCGTGCCGTCCTTAAGGCGCACACCATTAATATGGTCGCCATGGAAATGGCTGATGATGACCGTGTCCACCTTGGCGGGATCAAAGCCTGCCGCTTTGAAATTGCGCATCCACTGACCGGTCGTCGGCGCACCGCTGTCGCCATTGCCGGTGTCGATCAGAACGGTTTTTCCGCCCGTCTGGAATACGAGCGTGGTGAAGCTGATCCGCACCTTGTCCTTCGGAAAGAAAGCGGCCTCGGCAGCTTTCTTCACATCCGCGAGGTCGGCATTGCGGATGAATCCTTCGAGCGGACGTTCACCATATCCATCATTGATGGCAGTCACGGTGATGTCGCCAACTTTGTAGCGATAGAAGGCAGGCGCTTGATCCATGGGGGGCACGACTGTTTGAGCCTCGGCTTGTGACGCGGAACGGAGAAACGCAGGCGCAGCCAGAGCCGCAGCAGAGCCAGTCAGGATCGCACGACGATTAAGCGACATCGGATCTCTCCTCCTTGATCATCCCCGTTTGGGATGCACGAGGATTATGGTGCGCACTGCCCCCCGCGGCGAGTCGTCACGCCTGTTTTTTTGCAATCGCGTCGAATGCCTTGAGCGTAGCCAGAAGCGCTTCCATCTCTGCGAGCGGGACCATATTGGGTCCGTCCGAAAACGCATTGGCCGGATCGTCATGCGTCTCGATAAAAAGCCCCGCCACGCCAACCGCACAGGCAGCACGCGCCAGCACCGGCACGAATTCGCGCTGCCCGCCTGAAGAGCTCCCCTGCCCGCCTGGCTGCTGCACCGAATGGGTGGCGTCGAAAATCACCGGCGCACCAGTCTGCTCGGCCATGATCGGCAGGCCGCGGAAATCCGTCACGAGTGTGTTGTAGCCGAAAGATGAGCCGCGCTCGGTCACGAGGACATTCGCATTGCCAGCGCCCGTCACTTTGCTGACGACATTCTTCATGTCCCATGGCGCGAGGAACTGCCCCTTCTTCACATTGATCACGCGACCTGTCTCGGCCGCTGCAACCAAAAGATCGGTTTGACGGCAGAGAAACGCCGGGATCTGCAAGATGTCACAGACCTCCGCCACCGGCTTGCACTGCGACGCGTCATGAATGTCAGTGAGAACCGGCAGGCCGTAAACCGCCTTCACCTCGGCAAACACATCCATCGCCTTCGCAAGGCCAATGCCGCGCCGCGCACTTGCCGATGTCCTGTTCGCCTTGTCGAAAGACGCCTTGAAGACGAGTCCAATCCCGAGCTTAGCGCAGATCTCCTTAAGCGCACCGGCCATGTACAGTGCATGCTCGCGGCTTTCCATGGCGCAAGGCCCGGCAATCAACGCGAATGGCAGTTTCTGCGAGAAGACGACGTCGCCAACGGCGACATGAGAATGAGCTTGGGTCATGAATGGCGGTATAGCGCGCGACGGCTTGAGGGACAAATGCCTTCTCTCAGCCCTCTTCGAAAACCAGCATCGTCCCGAAGGCTTCTGACGCGGGCACGATCAGACGACCACGCCTTTCATGAAATCCGATCTCTTCCTCGGCGAGCCGTTCGGCCAAGGCCTCGAGGTCGGCCACCGCCGTGCGGAACCCGACGAGCGCGGCAGGCTCATCGGAAACATCTTCGCCAAACAGCGACGCAATCGCCGGGCTGCTCAAAATCTCAATCTGCCCGCGCGGCGTGTCGATGGTGAGGCCTGCCGAGGTGCAATCAAAATCATGTACACCTGTGAAATGCTGGAAGAACTCGGCATGGGCCGACGGATTCTCCGCCGCCATGACGATGCCGGGAAATCCCGTCGCGCCATTGGCGTGCTGCTGCTTCGCGGGATTCCAGAAATTCTCAGGAAATTTCTGCTCGCAGGTGAATAAGAAGATACCGGGCGCATGTTTGTCATCGGCAAAGGTGAGGTCGAATGCCACTTTCACCGGCGTGCCGTCAGCCTTTTTGCCCTCGCGCGAGAATGGGAAAACAGGATGATCGCCAATGCCGCCTTTCGCAAAGGCCGCTCGATCATCCACCGCGCTACGGCTTTCGAGCACGAGCATCGCAAAACCTTCGCGCTGCGCAATAAAATCGCGCGCAAACGCCCCAAAGGATTTTTGCCCCGGCGCAGCATCGGCAATCGCCGCATCTGGTGCCAGGCTCAGAATTTCGAGAAACGTGCCAGGCGTCTGCACGATATGGTTTTCAGTGCCCCAGGGATGACGGTTTCGTGCCCCCACGGTGAAGCCAAGCCGACGATAGAATTCTGCCGCCGCATCGAGATCGCGTACGCAAAAAACAAAATGATCGAGCCCGCGCGCCACCGCGATCAAACCAATCGGCTCTGTTCAACCGCCGCCGCAATGAAGCTCGAAAAAAGCGGGTGCGGTTCGAACGGGCGAGATTTGTATTCGGGATGATATTGCACGCCGATGAACCAAGGATGGTCGGGGAATTCGACCGTCTCAGGCAACAATCCATCCGGCGAAACGCCCGCGAATTTCAGCCCACCGGCTTCAAGCCGTGCGCGATAATCCATGTTCACTTCGTAACGATGGCGATGACGCTCGCTGATGTCGTTGGAGCCATAGATTTCCGCGATGCGTGAGCCTTCCGCGAGTTTCGCTTTGAAGGCGCCAAGTCGCATCGTACCGCCGAGATCGCCACCGGCACGCCGCTGCTCAAGCTCATTGCCCTTCATCCATTCGGTCATCAGGCCGACGAGTGGTTCTTTCGATGGTCCGAATTCAGTTGAATTGGCGTCAGTGATACCGCAGAGCGAACGCGCCGCTTCGATGACTGCCATCTGCATCCCGAAGCAGATGCCGAAGTAAGGCACCTTGCGCTCGCGCGCGAAACCGGCAGCGAGAATTTTGCCCTCCGCACCGCGTTGACCGAAGCCGCCGGGCACGAGAATGCCATGCACATGCTCGAGAAATGGGGCCGGGTCTTCGTTTTCGAAAACCTCCGACTCGATCCAATCGAGATTGACTTTCACCTTGTTGGCGATCCCGCCATGATGGAGCGCTTCGATAAGTGACTTATACGCATCCTTCATGCCGGTATATTTGCCGACGATTGCGATGGTAACTTCACCTTCCGGATTCCAGATGCGCTCCGTTACACCACGCCAACGCGATAGCTCTGGCTTAGGCGCCGGTTCGATGCCGAAGGCTGCAAGCACTTCTGCGTCAAGCCCGGCCTCGTGATAGGCGCGGGGCACGTCGTAGATCGAGGCCACGTCGCGCGCTTCGATAACAGCGCTCTCGCGGACGTTACAGAAAAGACCAAGCTTCCGGCGTTCTTCACGCGGAATTTCACGGTCGGTGCGGCAGAGCAGAATATCGGGTTGAATCCCGATGGAACGCAATTCCTTAACCGAATGCTGCGTCGGCTTCGTTTTCAACTCGCCCGCGCTCGGAATGAAGGGCAAGAGCGTCAGATGCACATAGACGCAATGGCTGCGCGGAAGATCATTGCCAAGCTGACGGATCGCCTCGAAGAACGGAAGTGCTTCGATGTCGCCGACCGTGCCGCCGATTTCCACCAACACGAAATCATAAGCCTCGTTGCCCTCAAGGACGAATTCCTTGATCGCATTCGTCACATGCGGGACAACCTGCACTGTGCCGCCAAGATAATCGCCCCGGCGCTCTTTGGTAATGATGTCGAGATAGATACGTCCGGTCGTGATGTTGTCCTGCTTGGTCGCGGGACGGCCGGTGAAGCGCTCATAATGGCCGAGATCGAGATCGGTCTCCGCCCCATCA